>Ga0116159_1000346_pt1 | contig 54029 bp, 35 predicted proteins | sample AD_JPNAS1_MetaG_FD_89878 | JGI IMG/M metagenome (GOLD analysis project Ga0116159, IMG submission 89878) | Active sludge microbial communities of municipal wastewater-treating anaerobic digesters from Japan - AD_JPNAS1_MetaG | ecosystem: Engineered > Bioreactor > Anaerobic > Digestate | place...
CAAAGGTCAGCAGTTTTTCACGGACCAGTTCCGGCTTCGAATGGATAAGGGCCATGACATCCTGCAGTTGATCGCGAAAACCAAAAGCCCCGCCTGACTGATAATAGCCGCTCCGTCCCCACAGCCGGCAGCTCATGACCTGATACTGGAGCCAGCCATTCACGAGAAAATTCGTGGAAAGATCGGGCGTTTCCGCGTACACCACTCCGAGCGTCCGTTTCCAGTACTCCCAGATTGTCTCGAGTTCCCGCCGGGCCGAATCCGGTCCGCCAAAACGCCTGAGAAGCTCCCGGGCCTCGTCCGGGGTTTTGCCCGAACCCAGGGTAAAAAGGATCTCTTTTTCCTGTCCTTTTTCGATTTCAAATTTAACCTGCGCGGCGACGCACGGATCAATCCCCGCGCCCACTTTGCCGGAAAGCCTGTCCCGGTACATCGCGGACGGCGACTCCAGCGTCCCGTTTCTTCCGATAAACTCGATCCGGTCACCGCTCACAAAGCGGGTTGGTTCATTGACGTCCAGAAAAACAACCCGCCCCGGAAATTCCTTGTTGTAAGGATTACGGGCAAGAAGGGCGCCGCTTTTGGGATCAACTTCCGTCACGATATGCATATGGTACTTGTCCCGGAACGTTCCCAGAACCAGATCGCAGTACGCGGCCGCGGAAAGGCTCCTTCGTCGTCCGGACAGATTCCGGATTTTCAGGATCGAAAACTTGATGCTGCTCTTGAGCGAAACAAAAACGGTTAATTCCGAAAAAATTCCGCCCTCAAGATGCTCAAAAACACTGTATCCGAACCCGTGCCGCGAAACATAACGCGTTTTCCCCGAGGCGGGAAGCGGGGTCGGAGACCAAAACCTCCCGGTTTCTTCGTCGCGAATATAAAAGGCCTCTCCCGAAGCGTCCGTAACCGGATCGTTTTTCCACGGAGTCAGCCGGAACTCGTGGGCATTCTCGCTCCAGGTATAGGCGTTTCCGCTTTCGGAGATCACGGTACCAAAATCCGGATTCGCGAGCACATTGACCCACGGCGCGGGCGTTCTCTTCTCGCGAGATGTCGTGATGACATATTCCCGTCCGTCCCGGGTAAACCCTCCCAGGCCGTTAAAGAAAACCAGATCCGGCCGCTCTCCAATTTCCGGATCGTCCTCCCCGGGATCTTCCCGGCGGGTTGGAACAAACGGAAGAGGATTCACTTTAGGCTGTGTCATGTCTTTCAGTTGTTCCGCCAAGGTGCCCCCGCGATCCGAGATAACAATCCGCGCCACTGTCTGGACAAGAATCCGGTCTTCTTCCGATATCTGGTCGGACCGCCTCAGAAAAATACTTCCCTTCTGGCCTGTTTTTCCCTCGGTCGCGGCCGCGATCAGACCGGTGATCCTTTCGCCAAGAGAATCACGATAAACGGAACTGTCCTCATTCCAGATCACAAGATCCACAATCAGCCCCTTCAACCGCCAGTAGGCGTGGGCCTGGATCATCTGCACCACAAGATCGATATTGTCCTGGTTCTCAATCCGGACGAGAACAATCGGGAGATCCCCCGAGATGCTGTAACCCCAAAGATCCGGCTGGCCCCTCATGTTCCGTCTCAAAACACTCGCGCTCGCCCGCCATGAAGGATTCGCATAAAGAATTGCGCTCGCCAGACGCCCGTAGAGCTGGGCCTCGGATTCGGTGGAGTTAATCTGCTGTAAGGCCACCTGTCCGTGAGTCCACGCCAGATTAAAAACGCGGTCCGCCAGATTTCGGTCCCTGTATTTTTCCATCAACGCATGGGCGGCTTCCCGGTTTTCACAAATCCCGGTCACGTAATCGACAACGGCGGATTCGTCCGGCTCCAGTTCGATCCGGCTGCGTATCGCGACAATCGGGTCAAGAACCGGACCTTCGCTGTCGGAAAGCAGTTCCCGATTCTCCATGGCTGCGGGGCAGGCCACGGTGCGTCCCCTGCCTATAAATCGATTCCGGTCGGTTTCATAGGAAGCTCCCACCACCGCGTCTCCGTGGACCGCCATGAGATGCAGCAGAAGGGGAAAATTTTCCTTGTCGGACCGGGGGCGGCGGCGGCAGAGGATGGCCTGATGCGACCTGATAATTTCCGTTTCCACAAAAAGATTACTGAAGGCCCGGTGAGCCTGATCGCTCGCGGCGTCATTTAAAACCACTTCGGCGTAGCTGGTCACCTCAATCACCCGCCGGTGGTGGGAGCGATTGGTGATCGTCACGCGGCGAAGCTCCATATCATCTTCCGGGGAAACCGCGATCTCGGTGTGCGTCTCGATCTTGTGGTCCCGTCGTTTGAATTCCGCCCAGGCCTGAGAAAAAATGGCTTCATAAAATTTGGGGGTTTTACGGGTCGGCTGATGCGCCGCGGACCAAAACTGCCCGGACTCCGCGTCCCGGAAGTAAATGAAAGTGCCCTGGTTGTCCAAAGCGGCGTCTTCACTCCAGCGAGTGACCGCCATGTCCTGCCACCGGCTGTATCCTCCTCCGGCATTTGTCACCATTACATGATACCGGCCGTTCGAAAGCGGGTGGACTTCAGGAGCCGGCGTCTGCGAAGTCGTAAACACACGCAAAAGCGTCTCCCTGTCCCCGAATTTCCGGAGAGTTCCGGTGACTTCAAAATCATAGAGGAAGGGCTCGGCCACCGGGACCTTCTCCTGGAGAAGAAGTTCGGTAGATTTAAACATGGGTTCCGCAAGAAAGCGCCTTTGCATGGGACGATCCAGGAGCACATAGGCAAGCGACAGCAAACTCATACCCTGATGGTGCGCCATGTAGGAGTAAACCACGGCCTTTCTCTCATCCGGCGCCAGCCGGGCGGGCGTGTAATCGATCGCCTCATAAAACCCGTAATTTCCTCCGGCCCCTTCCGAAATCAGGCGCTCAAGATTGGCGCAGGCTTTTTCGGGTTCGATCATCAGCGCCAGCATGGAGGCGTACGGGGCGACAACCAGATCCTCGGCAAGCCCGCGTTTGAAACCCATATCGGGAACACCGAAGGAGTGATACTGATAAACCATGTTTGCGTCCACTTTGTTGTAACCGGACTCGGAAATGCCCCACGGAATGTTGTTCCTGGCCGCATAACTTATTTGCCCGCTCACCGCGGCCTTGTATGTCCTGTCCAGCAAACTCCCTTCATACGTCGGCATCACCAAAAGAGGCATGAGATACTCGAACATCGAACCGCCCCAGGAAACCAGGACAGGGTCCCCGTCGGTTTTTGAAATCAGCCGTCCCAGTTTAAACCAGTGTTCCTGGGACATTCTCCCCTGCGCGATCGCGACAAAACTGCAAAGCCGCGCTTCGGAAGCCAAAAGGTCATAACATCCCCGATCCACTTTATGTTCGCTGACGTTGTAACCAATCGACAGGAGGTGCGAGTTTTTATCGTAAAGGAATTCGTACTCCATCGCTGAAACCTCACTGCACCGGAATACAATGTAATCGATTGCCTTGATCCTCTCGGCCGACCGGGTCCCGGCTTCCCGGATCGAATCCCTGAGCTTCAAAAACCATTCGCGAGCGCGCACCGAGGCTTCTCCCGAATCCGTCATCCCTTCCACAATTTCCTCAATAAGCGGAACCAGTTTTTGCTCGAGTCTGGCCACTTCCCCAAGCGCCGGGATTTCATCAAGCGATCTTAACGACTCCTGCAGTTGGTCAAGCCGCGCTTGCTGTTTTTCATCCTCCGAGTCCCACATCCCCGGCATTTCCGGAGCAAGCAGGATCCAGGGAGCAATGAAAGACATATCCTCCAGAAAGTCATAACATTGCTTTTCGAGAGCACGACCCCACTTTTTGATTTTTTCGGAACGCCTGGGATCCAGACCCGAAAGGGCCCTGGACACATCGGTAGAAAGCTGGCGTAAAAGCGCATGAATCTCGGAAAGACAGACGGGAGAGGACTTTCCCTTTTCCTGAAGTTGTTTTATTTTTTCGGAAATTTTCTGCAGGAGCTCCATCGCGGGACTCTTCCGGTTTTTCTCGATCTCGATAACGCTTTGCCGAAGAACCTCGAGCGTATCCGAAAGCCCGTCAAAGACCCCGGGGGAAACAATCTTTTGGGAGTTCATCTCCATAAGCCCGGAGCGGAGGACCACCAGATGCCCGGCCAGATTCCCGCTGTCCACCGAGGAAACATAAAGCGGAGCGAGCGGCCTGAGAGTTTCGGTATCGTACCAGTTATAAAAGTGGCCCCTGAATTTCTCCATCAGGTTCAGGGTATCAAACGTCTTTTCCGTCCGGTTAAACATCATCCCCATCGAGATATAACCGAAGTCATACGCCGTCAGGTTCGCCAGAAGCGAGATCCCGATATTCGTGGGAGAAGTCCGGTGCGCTACCATACCCACGGGCTCTTCCTGATAATTGTCGGGCGGCAACCAGTGATCTTTTTCGGTGACAAAATTTTCAAAAAACGCCCATGTCCGCCGGGCCGTTACGCGTAAAAAGGAAATCTGTTTCGGGGAAAGCAAAATCTTCCGGGGAGATGAAGGCCGGCTGATGACGTAGGCCACCGCGGGAGAAAAAAACCAGATGACGCAAAGGAACAGGGCAACCCCGTCAAACGCAGGAAAAATCCGGGGGAAAAAGACAAGCATGAAAAACGCGGCGACGGGCACAGGCAACATGTTTCTGTAACAACCGGCGATATGATTGGGGAGAAAGGCTTCCGCCTCAAGGAACGTCCTCCATTCCAGCAAACGCTTCCGTGACACGACCATTCTCCACAAGGTCCTCAAAATCGCGTCGAGCGAATAACAGGCCTCATGAAGTAAAAACACCAGGGAAAAAAAGAACCGGATTATGTTTTTGTTGAAGGAATCGCCGACAAGCGCAAAATGACTTTTAAAGGTCAGGTCCGCGCGTTTCCTGACGGCCTCCGCGAGAGACATCGGCAAAAGAGGAAGACCGAGAAGGACCACAATCGAAGCGGACCACATCCAGGACGGTTGAAATAAAATTCCCCCAAAAATAAAAAGCAAAACCGTGGCGGGAGCGACAAGGCTGCGGCGAAGGTTGTCCGCGATTTTCCACTGGGCCAGAAAAGAGAGCGGGTTGGTTTCTTTCGAGCCCTCCGCGCCGGGCACTTTGGAAAAAAGCCACGGGGCGATTTGCCAGTCCCCGCGAATCCAGCGATGCCTTCGACTCGAGTCTTTAAGATATCCCGAGGGATGCTCCTCGTAAAACTGGACGTCCGTCACAAGCCCCGATCGGGCGTAACACCCTTCCAGGAGATCATGACTCAGTATCAGATTTTCCGGGAAGCGGTCTTTCGTGGATTTTTCAAAGGCATCAACGTCGTAGAGCCCTTTCCCGATAAAAGACCCCTCAAAAAACAAGTCCTGGTAAACATCGGAAACCGCTTTGGTGTAAGGATCAATTCCGTGTTCGCCGCCGAAAATCCTCACAAAAAGCGACGGTGTTTCTCCGGGATAACTGGGCTCCACCCGGGGCTGGAGGATTCCGTATCCCGAAACCACCCGCTTCCTTGCCTCATCGTAAACCGGCCGATTCAGCGGATGAGCAATCACTCCCACGAGGTCCCGCACCGCGTCACGCGACACTCGGGTATCCGCGTCCAGAGTGATTACGTATTTCACGCTCTGCAGTTTTTGAGGGTCACCAAGAATAACGCTGAACCGGTCCTCCCCGGCTCCCCGAAGAAGCGCGTTCAAATCTCCCAGTTTCCCGCGTTTTCGCTCATGCCCCATCCAGATTTTTTCTCTTTCATTCCATCGCCGGGGGCGGTGAAGGAGATAAAAAACATGGTCCTTTTGTCGTCGATACTTGTAGTTCAGCCGTTCGATCCCATCGACCACTTGCGCGAGCAGGGCTTCATCCCCAGGTGTCGTCTCCCGGGACGAATCGCAAAAATCCGTCAATAGCGCAAAATCCACATTCGCGTCGATATTGGCGAGGTAACGAACCTCAAGATTCTCGAGAAGGGCCTCAATGGTCGGCGCGTTATTCAGCATGCAGGGAACCACGGCGAGAGCGTGTGCGTAGGCGGGAATCCCTTCCGAAAAATCCATTCGGGGAAGGTTCCGGGGACCAACCAGCATGGTAGAAAACCAGTTTACGAGTGAAGTCATCGTCTGGCTCACCGGGAAAAGCAGCAATCCCCCGGCGAAAAAAAGCCATGCGCCGCTACTGATACCGCCGGCGATATTCAACCAGAGCAGGATGCCGGCGGTGGCGGCCCACGTTAAAAACAGAATACTTCCAAAATACAGGACTGACGGCCAAAAAGTTTTTTTCGCCTGAAGATGCTGATCGAAAGAAAGCCGGAGCCGGAGTTCACGGCAAAGCACTTCAAGACCCCGGTCCATCAGATAAAAACCCACGTGAGCGGCCACAGACCCGGGACCCTGTTTCTCCTGGCCTTTCCGGGCGCACCGGATCGCGAGTTCCGCCACATCGGCCTCTTCCCTCCGGCTCTTTTGTGAAAGCCCTTCGATGATATGCCGATAACGATCACGGGTCGCAAAAGACATTCGCGGATAATCACCCGACGGATCCTGCCGCAAAATTTTTTCCACAACGCTGAGCGCCTCGACAAAGTCATGCCAGTTGGTCGTTTCCAGGAGGCGAAGACTGCCGATCGTGTTCGCGATCGAAACCTGGTCGGCCGCCTGTTTTTGGCCGGTCGCCCAGATAATCCGGTCGAGGGTCTCGCCCTGCTCGGCGAGCTTTCTCTCAAGCCAGGCGAAAGGAAGATTGAGCGCCTGGTTTTGACCATGCAATCGTCGCGTAAATTCGGCGACAAAGGCTTCGGAAAGCGGCAGACTCCCTTTGGCCATCGCCGCGATTTCACGGATCACGCCATCCGCATCCTTGGCCGACACTTCAAGAACGCGGGTCGCCCAGTATTCGGCCTTGTCTCGTTCCTTTTGCGAGACGATCAGCCGGGACGAAACGCGCCGGAGATTTTCAATGAGCGCGAGTCGCAGCATGATGGGGACCGCCCACAACTCCCCCATTTTCAGAGGACTGACCGTTTGATAGGAGTCCACAAACTCCATGAGCCCGCGGACATCCAGGCGGCCGTCCCTGTGAGATACCAGCTCCATGGCGATCTCGTACACGCGCGGACAACCGGCAAGCGGCCCCTGGGTAAGGTGCGGGAGTTCCCGGATGTAGCTTTCGGGGAGGTGCTTTCGGGCAAGTCTTATCTGTTCTTCAATGAGGTAAAAATTATCCAGAATCCATTCCCCGGCCGGTGAAATCTTTCTCTTTGATTTTCCGGTTCCGTTGAGCAGATCATGGGTTTCGGAAAGGATTTTTTCGTTTTCTTTTAAACGGAGCAAAAGCCGGTTCTGTCCCCGCCGATAACTGACCGGATGTTTTTGAGCCAGGCTTTTCGCGTAAACCTTGAACTGTTCGATACTAAAAAGCTCGGCCCGAAGAGGTTGTTCTTCCACCCTCTTTTCCCGGCTCCCGAACAAACCCACCCTCATCGGGAGAGAAGTGATGCAGGTTTTGAGAAACTTTAAACGCAATCCCATGCTTCTTTTTTTCGCTCTTTCCTGAATTCATCGAATGAACTGTGAAGGGCATTATACGACAAAAAAATATATTGCCGGCCAAATCCTCGTTTTTTTATTTTCGATGTTTAAAAATTTCGCGCGACACATACCGGCTTGGGACATTCCCGGCCTGTCGCTCAACGAACGCTGGCCTCGTTTTATTTCATGGGGCGATACTTTGCTGAAGTCCGCGTTTTTCGGGTAAAAAATCACATATCCTCTATGAAGTAATGTGTCCCGGGAATTCAAAGCGAAACACAAGTGTGCCATTCTGGCCCGTTTTTGTTTTTTAAATTTGCCTTGATAATCCATAACTCATTTTATACAAACAACTTATGAGAATCTTTCTGTTGGCATTAAAAGTGCATGTATTTGTAATAAAGATCAATTTGGTACGCAGCTTGCCAAACCTGAGGTGAAAACATGGACTTAAACCGGTTTACGATAAAATCACAGGAAGCGATTGCCCAGGCCCAGAGCAAGGCTATCGAGTACGGGCACCAGCAGGTGGACGGAGAGCATCTTTTGCTGGCGCTTGCGGAACAGCACGAAGGCCTGATTCCGCAATTGCTTCAAAAGATGGGCGTTCCGGCCCGGTCGTTTCGCGCGAAAACGGAAGAAGTCTTAAACCGGATTCCCCGCGTCAGCGGCCCGGGGTCCGAGGCCGGGAAAGTTTATGTGACTCCGCGGCTGAATACCGCGCTCGTGCAAGCGGAAAAAGAAGCGAAAAAACTCAAGGACGAGTACGTTTCCGTGGAACATATCGTGCTCGCGCTCCTGGATGAAAACAACACGCCTTCTTCGGCGATTTTTAAATCGTTCGGGATCACCAAACACGGATTTCTCGAAGCGCTCGCGAGTGTCCGCGGTAACCAGCGCGTCACGAGCGCGGATCCGGAATCCACTTACGACGCGCTCCGGAAATACGGGCGGGAACTTGTCGGGGAAGCCCGCAAGGGGAAACTGGATCCGGTCATCGGGCGTGACGGGGAAATCCGGCGAGTCATTCGTATTCTTTCGCGAAAAACCAAAAACAATCCGGTCCTGATCGGTGAACCGGGCGTCGGAAAGACCGCGATCGCGGAGGGGCTCGCGCAGAGGATCGTCAAGGGCGATGTCCCGGAAGGCCTGAAAGACAAGGCTGTTTTCAGTCTTGATCTCGGATCGCTTGTGGCGGGCGCCAAATATCGCGGTGAATTCGAAGAGCGTTTGAAAGCGGTCCTTCAGGAAATCAAAAAAAGCGACGGGAAAATCATCCTCTTCATCGATGAACTCCATAATATCGTGGGCGCCGGCAAGGCCGAAGGGTCGATGGACGCGGGCAATATGCTCAAGCCCATGCTCGCGCGGGGAGAGCTTCACTGCATCGGCGCGACGACCCTGGACGAATACCGGAAATATATCGAGAAGGACGCCGCGCTTGAACGCCGGTTTCAGCCGGTTCTCGTAGCGCCTCCTTCGGTGGAAGACACCATTTCGATTTTACGGGGACTGCGGGAACGCTTTGAAGTGCATCATGGAATCCGGATCCAGGACAACGCGCTTGTGGCGAGCGCGATCCTTTCCAATCGTTATATCTCCGACCGGTTTTTACCGGACAAGGCCATCGACCTGGTCGATGAAGCGTGCGCCATGATCCGGACGGAAATTGATTCCATGCCGGCCGAGCTCGATGAGACGTTAAGACGCGTAAGGCAGCTGGAGGTCGAGGAAACCGCCCTGAAAAAAGAGCAGGATCAGGCAAGCAGGGACCGGCTCGGCGTCCTGAAAAAGGAACTGGCCGGGTTGAAAGACCGGCAAAAGGCCCTGACGCTTCAATGGGAAAATGAAAAACAGGCGATCCAGAAACTCCGTTTGTTGCGAGAGCAAATCGAAAAGACCAAGCTCGAGATCGAAACCCTGGAACGTCAGGGAAATCTCGAAAAAGTCGCGGAGCTCCGATACGGGAAATTGCCGGAACTGGAAAAAGAGCTCAAGGCTGAGGAAAAAAAGGCGGAAGGCAAGGAGGTCTCCCAGCGTTTGTTGAGGGAGGAGGTCACGGAAGACGAAATCGCCGAAATTGTTTCCAGGTGGGCCGGGATTCCCGTGACCCGTCTGATGGAAGGCGAACGCGAAAAGCTTTTGCGGCTTGAGGAAATCCTGCACCGGCGGGTCGTGGGACAGGACGAAGCGGTGTCACTGGTCGCAAACGCCGTGCTGCGGGCGCGGGCCGGCATTAAAGATCCTCGCAAGCCCACGGGTTCCTTTATTTTTCTGGGTCCCACCGGTGTCGGTAAAACCGAGCTCGCCAAAACGCTGGCGGAGGCCCTGTTTGACTCGGAGGAAAATCTCATCCGGATCGACATGAGCGAATACATGGAAAAGCACTCGGTATCGCGTCTCATCGGCGCTCCTCCCGGCTATGTGGGTTATGACGAAGGAGGACAGCTTACGGAATCGGTCCGGCGGCGTCCTTACAGCGTGATCCTTTTTGACGAGATTGAAAAGGCTCATCATGACGTATTCAATGTCCTTCTTCAGCTCCTGGATGACGGTCGCCTGACGGATTCCCAAGGGAGGACCGTTGACTTCAAAAACACGGTCGTCATCATGACAAGCAACATAGGTTCTTCCCACCTGTTGGACGGTATTTCCCCGGAAGGACGCGTGAAGGAGGAATCCCGGAACAGGATTATGGATGAACTGAAACAAAATTTCCGGCCCGAATTTTTAAACCGGGTCGACGACATTGTTTTCTTCAAGCCCCTGGCCCGGAAAGAGCTGGAAAAAATCGCGGAATTGGCCGTGGACGAGATCCGGAAACGGCTCGGCGACCGCCGGATCAGTCTTGAATTAACCGAAAAGGCCCGGCGATTTATCGTGGAGAAGGGGTACGATCCCGTTTACGGGGCTAGGCCTCTTAAACGGTTTCTCCAGCGCCAACTGGAAACCCGGCTTGCCCAAGGGCTCATTAAAAACGAGATCCGGGATAATGACAGTGTGGTTGTGGATGTTGAGCGCGAGGAGCTCGTTCTTGCGAGAAAGAAGGGAGCGCAGGGAGGCAATCGTCCCGCGTAAACACGGGGCTTTTGCTCGCGGAGATTTCCCCGCGTTCACCAATGCGGCTGATTCCCCACTTCGACACCGGTCACGTCGTCCGCTTCCATGATGGAAATAAACGCGGCAGGGTCTACCTCGGCCACAATCCGTTTCAGAACGGGAACGGATCGCGCGACAAGCACGGAGTAAAGAAGCATTCTTTCTTCCGCCAGAAAACTACCCTGCCCCTTAAGGAAGGTAACACCGATCTTCTGTTTCCTGAGAGCGCTCGCGATCGCGTCCCACTGATTCGACACGATGACCGCCGTTCGCCGCTTGGCCATTCCGTGAAAAATCTTGTTGGTAAACATTCCGCTGACAAAAACAAAAACGAGCGTGTAAAAAACTTTTTCGACCGAGAAAAACAGCGCCGCCGGAACCAGCACGGCGATATTGATCAGGATGGCGCCCGTCCCGACTGTTATCGAAAACAGCTTGTTCATCACGACGCAAAGGATTTCCGATCCGCCGCTGGACCCGTAAGAGCGCAGGATCAGGGCGACGCCCAAACCGTTCAGGGCGCCTCCGATCACAACGGCCAACATGGGATCGGACACGTTGATCCTGATGTTCACAACAGAAAGCGCTGCCGCGTAGATCACCATCCCCCACAGCGAATAAAAAATAAAGCGGCGGCTCACAAACCTCCACCCCAAAACAAAAACCGGTATGTTAATGAGAAGATAAATGGTGCTGAGGGAAAACGGAGCCCACCGGTAGTAAATAAGCAGGGACAATCCGGTCAGCCCCTGGGAGAGCAGGTCATGGGGCATAATCAGCGATTTGATTCCCAAAGCGCATAAAAAGCTTCCGCCCGTTATCAAAAAAGTCTGGTACAAAAAATCTGTCGCTCTTTTCATCATCGTGATTTAATCCTGCGGCAGGCTTCCTGAATGTCGTGCCGGTTGTTTTCGCTCGCCCGTTCACTGGTTTTTCAGGTGGATTGTATCATGGCAGGCAAGCCGGACGCGAAGCGGCGGACAAATATAGCAAGCATATTTGAAACCCTGCGCAACTCCTTTTACAAGGCTGATCGATTCTCCGGCCGGGCCGAAACTGTTCTTCACACCATCACGCGGCAGCACCCTTTTCCCGGGTCGCCGGAATCGGCATGGCAAAAAGCCTGGCTGATGTTCCGCCGGGTCAAAACAGCCTTTTTATGTCCATCCACGCAACGAGCCCGCCACAAAAACCGGAAAACGCGCTCACAAAGATTCGCAGGGACTGATCCATGTCTTCACAGGGCGCCATTCCGTCCGCCATTCCCGTTTTGAATTCAAGCTTTCCGAAAAGAAGCCGTTCGCCGCATCCTCAAGATATCACGCTCCGCCGGAAGAACTCCGGACGCGCTTTAGAAGCTTTGTTTCGACAAGCCCCCACACAAGGTCCCGTTCCTCCGCATTCATACCCGTAAAATAGACAACCGTTGTGCAAGAGACCAGGCTGAGAAGGATTATCACGGCAAGGTCGAAAAAACTCCTCATACTTAAAAAATGCCGCGCAATGCCGGGGATGAGAAAAGAAAGGAATGTTACATAACCGATCACAAAGAGCACTTTTTTGAAAAACGCCTCCACGGGCAAGGACACCATGCGCTTGAGCATGAGAACCCGCAGGCCCAGACAGATAAGCGATAGGACGATGGACACACAATAAACCGTCTCGGGAGGAGCGCCCATCTTCAGAAAAAAGAAAGATATCGGCAGATTCAGAATCAACATTCCGCCCACCACCGCCTGATACACCTTGATCCGGCCCGTTGCCTGCGCCGTCGTGACCAAAGGAATCGACAACGTATCGATCAGCGCATTCACAATCACGAGCCGGGTAAATGAAAGGGTGTGTTCGGGCGGCGCCTTTAACCACAACGTCAGAACATATTCCGTCGCCAGAAGGACCGGCATCGAAAGGGTGAGCATCATGTAATAACAGTACCGTGAGCTGCTGAAAACAAGCTTCAGCATCCCGGCAATATCCCCCGAGGAAAAACTCTTTACGACCTGGGGGCGTACCGCCATATAGAAGTTATAAACAAAGCTGTTAATCGCGGAAAAGACCTGCATTGCGATCGCGCGCGCGGCGTTCACCACCGGGCCAAAAAAAAGGTTCAGCAGGATATTCGTGCCCTGTTGTTGTGACACATACGCGAATGCTCCGAAGAGATTCCAACCGGAAAAACCGAGGATCGAACGGAACAACTCCTTTTCCCATCGGAAAGCCCCCCGCGATTCCTCGAAATGCTTCCGGCAATACACGAAAAAGACGAACGATGCCGCAGCAACGATCAGGGCCATCATAACGGCGTAAATCTTCAATTTGTCGATCCCGAAGAACGAGAGCGCGTAAGCGGTGCCCAGCTTCAACATCGCTTCCAGAACACCGACATGCGCGTAAACCCCCATCCGCTCATGGGCGATGATCGTGGCTTCGTAGGGTGAACGCAAAACGGAGAGCGTGACGATCGCGACGGCGGATTGATAAGCCCAGTTCGCCGCGACAAGCCGGTCCGGAGGTATGACCAGATGTTTATTAACAAACCAGAGCCCGAGCGTTTCAGCGACAAGAATAAGCAGCAAGGCGATCGCAACATGGACCACGGTGGCCACGCTAAAGACCTTCCGGAGTTGTTCGTCATTGCCTTTCCCGAGCTCAAAGGTCAGGAAACGCTGGGTCGTGGAGGTCTCGGCCGAGCTGATGAAAGAGATCATCGCGACCACGCCGGCCGCAATATTATAGATACCATAATCCGCCGCCCCAAGGATCCGCAAAACAATCCTCGTCGTAAAAAATCCCACGCCCATGACAAGGAGCATACGGAAATAGAGCAAAGCCGTATTCTTTACGATCCGCCGCCCGTTTAAGACCGTCATCGTGATATCCGAAAGATCATTTTTGGAAGAAGGATACCCCAACCCTTCGCGTAAGCCCGCGCCTTATTCCCTTTTATTCCGGTTGAAGCAATACCATTCATAAGACAGCGCGGATACCCTCTTCTGGCAAGGCGTGGGATCGCCAGCCGAGATTGGTGATTTTGAGATAATGAGGCATCTGAAACATTGTGATTTCGACAGACCTCGGACGTTTTTGACCCGCATCCGTCTCCTTCAAGGCAGCAATGATTTGCTCTTCGGTAAATCGCTTCTTCGCCGCCATGGAAGCCTCTGTGTCACGCTTTTTCATCCGGAAACTTTTCCTTGCAACTGCAATTGGGGGGGGGAGGGGGACAAACTAGCCCGTTGGTTTTCGTGCAAATAAGCGCTGTGGGCTTTTTCAACAAGATACAAGACGAGCGCCTGTATGACAAAATTGCCTTTCCGGCAAAATTCCAATGTCGTGAAAGAACTCGCAACAAGGTAGGCGAACCATACCCCAAGGTAGTAATAATCGGAAGAAACCTTCAATCGGTACGCTTTAAAAGAATAAGCAATCATGGCCAGCACGGCAGGAACGCCGATAGCCCAACTCATACTAAGAAGGCCAAAATCAACAAAATTAATATTGCTTTTATCCGTCAAAACTTTCATTTTCCGGCCATAGTCACTGCCGACAAAATCTTGCGCAGAACCGGTTTTTGGTCTTACAAAAGGTATGCCCGACCCAAAAACATATTCCCAGGTGTTTTTGAAGTGCTTTTGTGTAAAGTATTGAAACTGCTTGACTCGTACATATTCTTTATTGGTCAACACTTCTGTTTTTTGACGCTGCAACATACTGTCCATTTTTTGAGCAAAAATCGGGACTTGGAGCGCGCCAATAAAGATTCCACATAGAAGCGCGCCATAAAAAAAAAGTTTCCAGCTAAATCCTTTGACCCTGATGATCATCACCAGCGAAAAAACAGCAATCGCTGCCAACATAGTCCTAAACCCCATTAAAAAAATGGTCCCGAAACATAAAATCGAAAGCAACAAATAAAACGTTTCGTGTTTTTTCTTCCGCAAGTATTTATTAAGACCAAAAAAATAGCCCAGGGAACTGAGCCCCTGACCGATCATCCGAATCCGCAACCCTTCCTCTTTATACATCCAGCTGTCTTGGGGGCCTAAAAACATATTTACAGGATAGATAATAAATTGAACGATATAACATGCACAAAAAACCACAGCAAGAAAGCACAGGATTTTTTCCATTTTAGGGATGGAAAAATTATACTTTTTGAAAACAAAATAGAAGAGAATATAAAAAAAGTTTGAATCACCTCTCAGCGTAAGCGCGATGGATTGCCCGCGAAAATACTTGCAAGAGAGAGCGTTGATGAAAAGACCTAAAAAAAGCAGTACAAAATAATTTTTAAACTTGCTTTTCCGCAGAAATTCTGAGACCAAAATGGGCGTCATAGACAAAAGAAGGTATGCGTGAGGCACATCCATCGCCCCAAAAAGTTGAAGCATAAGCAAGAACCAAATTACCATCGTTAAAGTTTTCATTGCCTTTTTCGCCTCCGATGCATCCTGAATCTAAGGTTTCTTGGCAACGCGATCCGTCCGATCTTTTTGACCGCGCGGAGGAGCAAGCCATCCCGAAGAGGATACTTCCGGATGATCCTGTGCATCGGCAATTTGTCCAGGTCCTTCAACAAGGCCTCCCGGCGCGGATCGGCCACAGGCGAACTGGTCAGAACAGGCTGATGGCAGAGTACCGCCTCGAGTGAAATGTCCCGGGACCATAGTCGCTTCTTGCAGCTATCGAAAAGCTCCTGTCCGTGCGAATTATTAACCAGAATTACCGAAACCCCTTTCTTTTCCGAAGCAAGATCCGGACAAATCTCCTCGATACCCCAGAGGTCCCCCAGTGTGATGTCCGCCAGCTGCGAGATCCCCCTGAAATGACAGTTCAGGCAAGCGCCGTTCAGGAACAGATGTCTCGAAAAACCGTCCCGGAACCAGTCCCGGCGCGAAAGCTCGCCGGGAAGCCCTTCGAAAGTAAAACTCATCGCTGGAACGCCCCAGCCGAACCGCTTGTCGCGAAAACAGACCTCCCGAATCTTGCGCTTCCGCTGATCCTCCTTGTAGCGGAGATAAAGTCGCCACGCCTTGCGGGAGGAGACCGAGTTACAGATCACGGAACAAAGGAACAGGTCCTTGTGGCGCGCGCCGAGGAAGTTCAACAACCCGCCAATCATGCAGGGGGTCCCGGTGTAGAGGATCTTCCGCCCAGCCTTCAAAAGGTCCCGGACTTCGCGAAAGGTGTCCCGGGTATGCGACTGCACGTATTTGGAGAACCGGAGCCGTGGTAATTCCTCGGGACACGAGATCGCTTTCTGGGCAACCGACAGCTCTTCGTCGAACGCAGCGCCAAATACGACGCCCTTCGCCGTCAGAATCTCACGGGCCAGGGCATCGAAGATCCCGCCGGATGAGCTCTGCATCCTGATGGCGTCGTCCTCGTTGTAAGCGGCATAGGCCCGGGGGGCCGGGAACCGGGTGGGATCAAAAAAAGGTGGGGAGATCAGCGGGCACTTCTTCTCGCAGAGGCCGCAGTCGTTACAGACCACCGGATCAATGACCGGCTTCAAAAACCCGTTCTCGTTCTCCCGGATCGTTATCGCGTGGACCGGACAGGCATTCACGCAAGCCCCGCATCCCGTACAGATCGAAAGGATTTTTTCTAGACGCATAGCATCAACCCCAGGCTATTTTGATCCGGGCGCTCCCAAGGCCACACGGGTTATCGAAAGACCCGCAATCCTCACGAACGATTTGCGGGGATCGCTTTTTTAGAATCCCATACACCCCGAAGGGCGCCTCAACTTTTCCATTCAACATGCTCTTTGATCACTTTAGCCGGGACGCCGGCAACAATCGTATGGGGCGGAACATCTTTGGTCACCACCGCGGCAGAGGCAATCACAGCGCCCTCGCCGATCGTAACGCCCTTCCTTATGATGGCCCGTTCTCCGATCCAGACATTGTCCTCGATCCGGATCCCGTCGGAAACTTTATAGCCCGGAAAACCCAAATGGTGCGCATCATAATCCCGGATCACGACGCCGCGGGAGATCGCACAATTTTTTCCGATCGAAATCTTATTCGCACAAATAATCTCGCTGCGATGGTTTATAAAACCGCCCTCCACCGTCAGCACCCCCCCCGGGTAACCCCTTATATCGGCTCCCGAATAGACCTCGAATCGCCCTTTGACAATAAAACGGGCATTTTCAAAAAGCTTTATCCTTGTCTCTTCCCGAGAACCCCGGACAGGATTAACGCCTATTTTGAGCTCGCCCTCAAGCTCTGCGCGTGAAGATCCGGCCAGATCGATACAACAGTTTTGGGTGCTTATAAACATCCCGTTCTTCCCCGTGCGAACGATCTGCCTCTTGAAAAAATTCCACACTAAAAACTGCAGGGAAAAACATCTTGCTCTCCGAAGAATTCGAACCGCATCGTTTGCCGCCATAACGCCCCCTCGGATTCCAGGTTATGCTATTTGAAGCTGCGCTCTCACCGCAAGATCTTACTTCCTTTCTGTCTCTCTCCGAACAGCTAAATACATTCTAAAACAATCGCCTTAGGGAACAGAAGAACCAAGATCGCCTCCGGGACGAGCCCGCACTCACGACGAAATCCCCACGGCATCCGAGAGAAATTTCAAGGCTCTTCTTTTTTCTCGTTCAAGAACGCGGAAAACGTTCTCAAAGTTTATTGGCTTGTTTATCTTTTCCTTTTTTACTTCTTCAAGCGAGGTAACCCATCGATCCTCCAGACCAAACCGCTTTAAAAGCGAGGAGAGCCTAGTAAGACCCCGGGCCTTATTTGAGATCGTGAGGAAAGGCTTCCTGAAAAGGGTCGCAAAGATCGTCCCATGGAACGAGTCCGTGATCACGTACTTCGCGCCCATGAAGCCGCCAAGCCACGCTCCCATGGAAGGGAAAACGCACTTTTCGATATCTTTTCGTGTTGTTTCCCAAGCCAGCTTTTCCGGCATCAGGTCCTTAATGGATAGACCCAGGTCGCTCGCAAGACGCTCGACCGCTTCTTTCTGTTGTCTTGAACGATCTAACATATAGACCGCCAGTTTCCCGGCACTTTCGGGGACCTCCTCTTTTTTCGCCAAAACCCGGTAATCCTCTGCGTTTAATAACAGCGTCGGGTCCACTAATTGGACCGCACAAACCCCCAGGTGTTTTTCACAAAGCCGCACAGCGCTATCTTCCCGCACGGACACCGCGTTAAAACGTTTTGCCAGCTCCGCGCACCGGCGCGTCTGTCGCGCATTGAACTCCCAGACATCTGTTCCGAAAGAAGCCGCGTAAGCGATCCGGATCGCCTTGTCCGTTGGTTCCAAAAAGTCGAGAAAATAATTCGAAAGACACGGGGAGTACTTGGGGCGCCAGACCTGATCGCTGCCCACGATATAAGCATCAAACAGACGTTTCGCCAAGCCTTCCATCTCCTTTGAAGATTGGATCAGCTCCGTCATTTGAATATGGTGTTGGATAAAATCCGTCAGATGGCGACTGATATATTTCCTGTCCTCATCTGTCATCCAAAACGGGTTCAATGTGGGGATGTCCTTGCGTCTTAACGCCCACCGGAGGAAAGCTCTTTTGAGAATCGCCTTCGCTTTAGGTATCAAAATGTTCGGCTGCCCTCTACGCCGGCGATCCACGGTAAAAACCTCATGCCCCATGCGCTTGAGAGTCAATTGGAGGGCATAAGCCTGTATCAAACCGCCGTAATTCGTGTGCAATGGCTGCGTGAGAATGGCTATTTTCATATCACTGTTTGTCACTCAGCTTTTCACAACATCCGTGATCCTTCCCAGGATCGCAGACAGCCAAAACCATCCGTGCTTGTCAAAAAATCGGCACACTCCCTGTAGAGTTTCTGCAACAGGTGCCGGATTAACATCTTGTTCGATTCCGGGAAAATCGTTATCCATCGAACGATACCTTTTTTATTGAGCAATGAATGTTTCGCTTGAAACTTAAGCTGACACAGCGGCCCGGCAAACTCTTTTTCGAAATTTTTCTCTTTAAAAAAAAGATTCCACCGCTCTCTCCTCGATCCGGCTCCAGGCTTCGCAAAAGGAAGCCAAGCGTCACTCGCTCATCAGAAACGTTTGACCCCAAAAAAAGCGCAGGCGCTATACCCGCGCCAAAAGCAGCTCTAATGAGATCCATCCCCCCCCTCAAACACATTTTTGATGGAATTTATGACTCTTTTTATCGTTTTTGCGAGCCAAAACCATCTCACCCGGTTAAGGTGGCTCAAAAACAATCTGTGCGGCGCGTCACCGGAATATTTCCATATCAAACGGTTTGTCTCCGGAAATAAAGTTTCCCACTGCCGAGTTCGTTCATAGAGTCCGGCTTGAAGCAGGCAGTATTTTGCCCTAAATTTAAGCCATTTAAGACCTTCGGCAAATTCCTTTTCGCTTTTGTTTTTTCGAAAAAAATCATCGACAATCGAAACCGCTCTCAGCTGATCGCGCAACCTCCCCTCAAGCGCTCCCTGTGTCACGGTTCCGTGTGAGTATCGATAATGATATAAAGCCTTTCCCACGGACCCGATATGCGAAGAAAAATAACAAAGCCGGATCATCACGGCCACATCTTCCCACATATTCATACCGTCCGGAAAACGAATATCATGCTCAAGGTAGAGGTCGCGCCTAACCAGCTTATTCCAAGCCGAGCCATGCAAATCGCCTTTCAGGGCTCTCTGGACTATCTGATTTTTATTTCCTGAAAATTTTTGCGTAACATATTTTTGGCGTTTTCGGCCGTGGAAAAAATAATCACATCCGACCATATCGGCATTCTCCCGAACCGCTTTTTGATACATCTCTTCATACATTTCGGGCTCTATCCAATCGTCGCTGTCACAAAAGATAACGTATTCTCCTGTCGCATTCTCCAAGCCCTTATTACGCGATGTGGCGGTCCCGCAGTTCTTGTCATTTTGTACGATCTTGATCCCCAGCCATTTTTCCGGCCTTTCCTCTATCAAGCGCCGCAATAGAGGCATGCTCTTGTCAGACGAACCATCGTTCACAAAAACATATTCCAGGTCTTTCAAGGTTTGTGAAAAAAGAGACCGCGCACATTGCTCGATCGTCGCTTCTGATTTATACACAAGCACAATTACAGATACTTTAGGATATCCTTTTGCCAAGCTGTCACTCATGGTCATTTTGATAGATTGGTCTGGGACCGCATTTGCTCAGAAACACCTGATATCTTCCGCTATTCTTCTAAATAGCGGTTGGCCGTTCTTTTGACATCACGAAACTCCAAGGCATGTTCCTGCGCAGCTTCGGCCAGCGCACATGTGTAATGATCTTTTTATCCTTTCCGCGCAGGTTTTTCTTTTACATCTCCATTTTTAAAACAATAGCCATATCGGCCCTCACCTATGATCTCGAGGGGTCCTATACTGCTCCTCACGAAACGATCCGGGGATCGAGCGAATGCAGTCGATCGTTTTTTGGTACTGATTAAAATTGATGATGATTATTCCCAACATAAAAGCTCCCGTGCTTCCTCTTTCACCTTGCAAGCGCTCGCGGTGACAAAATTGAAAACCCGCATCTATCCACGTTTCCCGCGAGAGCGAAAAAATCCTCTCGGACATTGTTCTAAAATCTTCCTGTATTCTTCAAGATAGCGCTGAGCTGTTCGGTTGACATTATAAAGGGTCTGTGCCCGTTCATGCGCCAATTCAAGCATCCCAGAAGGAACCCCCTCCGTCATGATTTTTTTAATCTTTTCGGCACAGTCCAAAAAATCCCCGTTTTTGAAATAAAAACCATACTTTCCTTGTCCTATGATCTCAAACGGCCCCTCGTTTGCGGACACCAGAACAGGAAGCTTTACGGCCATCGCCTCCACGACGGTGATGCCAAATCCTTCGAACAAAGACGGTTGCACGAGAAGGTCATACTCGCATAAACAACGGAAAATATATTCCTGCGACTTTGCGCCCAAAAACCGGACCTCCTTTTGTAAGGAGAGCTCGCGGACGAGTTCCTCAAGGTAGGAGAGCGATTTTCCGGTTCCGATAAAATCCAGGCGGACTCCATCAAAACCCTGTTTTTTGAGCTCGTCAAGAGCCCGTATCAATAGGTGCTGCCCCTTGCGATAATGAAGCAAGCGGCTGACCTGAACAATGCGAAACTCGTTTCCGTCTTGAGGCATCCTAGGGCGGCACGGAGTCCTCGGGAGAATCCCGTTAGGGATCACGACCGAATCCAGACCAGTGAACCGGGCAATGCTTTCTTTGACCGTTTGCGAGATCGCAAAGATGTGCCGGAAGCGTCGGAGCTTCGGGACATTCGGATTTTTCGCAAAACAGATGTCGTGCATGGTCACACAAAGTTTCGAGACAAATATAAAGGGCACCACAAATTTAATCATATTGGGAGAGTGCAGGTGGATGATGTCGGGACGGAGTTTGAGCAGGATATAATTCAACCGAAAAACCGGCCAAGGCGACTTGCTGCCAATCCTGCGGCCGATCCTGACCAGTCGAACTTTTTTGTCGATCTGCTGCAAAAGACTTTCCTCAAACGGCTCGTTAATGACAAGCAGGGTTACATCTTCGGTTTCGGCTTGTTTGTTGACAATGTTGACAAGCATCGTTTCCACACCGCCAAAGCCCATCGCGTGCCAAGCGTGGACGATCCTGATCCTTCCGCTCTTCTCAATCATGGGACACCAAGACCTTTTCACGGCGGTCGACATTACAAAATTTGGAAAGCGCCAGAGTAGCTTCGGCAAAAAAACCCTGCGCAACCTCCTTAGTAATGTTGGGCCCCATGAGAGACCCCACAGTTTGAAACTTCCCAAACTCTTTCATCAGAATTTCGGAAGGTCTCGCCCAAGTTTTTTCTTCGATTCCTTTTCCTAAATTCGCCGCTGACATTTCGCCCGTCAAAAACGGCCGGGATTGCTTCACACGACTGCGAAGATACTGCATGGGCAGCGCCCAAACGGTCAGAGTACATCCTTCTACGGCCTTCGCTATATCATCGGTTGCCTGAATCTTGGGGCTCTGTCGAACCTCAGGCAAATAACGATCGTTGCGTCTTTTTTCTGCGGTCGCCGTGAGTGTGTCCTTCTGATTGGTCCACATCCTTGCTTCTTTTACTTTTGCCGCTAAACAGTTCGCCATCGTGGTGCCCCTTCGATCACTGCAACTTTGTCTATAACCATGCCCGCACCTCACCGAACATTAACGACTTAAAAGATCATTTTTGATCTTTGTTGTCGAGATTTCGGGAGTCCGCGAAAGATAAAGGACCTCGCAGTACGGCTTCAAAAAATCAAACTTACCCCTCCAATCGTCGCCCATGACAAAACAATCTATCTGATGTTTCTTAATATCTCCCTTCTTCTGCTTCCACGAACGCTCGGGGATCACGAGATCAACATACCGGATAGCTTCTAAAAGCGTCCTTCTTTGTTCGTAACTGAAATAGCAGGTTTTTTGCTTCTGTGCGTTAAATCCGTCATCGGAAAGACCCACGATCAGATAGTCCCCTAGTCCTTTGGCGCGCCGTAGAAGCTCGATGTGTCCATAATGAAGTAGATCGAAAGACCCGTAGGTGAGAATTCTTTTCATAGACATTTATATCCTGCTCCCCATTAACAGCTAGGGGCTTTTAAGTTAGTATTAGCCCTTGAATCCGAAAGGAGTCAGAGCCATGAAACGTTGTCAATGGTCCAGCCAGGAAAAACTCAAGATCATTCTTGAAGGTCTCTCCGGACAAATCGAAATCTCAAGACTTTGCCGGAAGCACCGGATCGCACAAACCCAATATTACCAGTGGCGCGATCAGCTCCTCAAATACGGCAATCAAGCCTTTGAACAGAAAAATGTCTCTAAAAAAGAACAACTCCTCGAAAACGAGGTCCGTAAGCTCCGGCGTATTATCGGAGACCTCACGGTTGAATTAAAAAAAACGACGACGAGCTTTTATGAAACGGCAAAAATCTCAATCCGTTATTGCTCGTAACCAGGCGCTGCTTGGGCAAATCAAAGAGCTCAAGATCGATCACCCTCTCCGGGGTTACAGGCGCATCCGGAGCTATCTCAAGTACAGGCAAGGCGTCCCAGCGGGGCTACCGCCTCATGAAAGAATCCGGCTACCTGGTTACCAGGAACTTCCGCCTCAAGGCCAAACGCACCAAAATGCGCCCTAAGCCTCGTGCCGAACGCCCCAACGAGTTCCGGGGCATCGACACCCCACAGGGACTGCTTCGCTGTGACCAAGATCCGCATGGCCGCCTGGGGCTGGCTCTACCTCGTTGTTGTCCTTGACCGGTACACCTAGAAGATCGTCGGTTATAGCCTCGGCATCCAATCCAAGACCGAGGATTGGCTCATGGCCTTAAACAGGGCCGTCAATAACCAGTTCCCCGCCGGTATCAAAGACTCGCTCAAACAGGAGCTGTTTTTGATTTCCGACAACGGCTGCCAGTCAACCTCCGAGCGCTTTATGCAATCCTGCTCGACATTAGGACTCAAACAGATCTTTACGACCTGGGCCAATCCCAAAGGCAACTCGAATACCGAACGGGTCATGCACACCATCAAAGAGAACCTTGTCTGGCCCTATGATTGGGACAACCCCTTTGAGTTCGAAGTCGCCCTAAACCAGTGGATTGTGCGCTACAACACCGATTTCCCTCATCAATCCCTGAATAACATGACGCCCGAACAATTTTTCAAAGAACAACAAAAACAACCGGAACCAGTACTAACTAATTTTCCCCTTGATTAAAGGGAAGCATTACACACCAAGAAAGATACCGTCTATGTTGATATTTTTCTCGAAAAGCTCAATTGTGCGCTCAATAATCATCTTTCCAGCAACCTTGATGTATTGCTTTGGAATTTCATATCCCATCCGGCTACTGGCCCCGGAAGCTAGAATGATCGCGTAATTCCTTTGTGTTCTCGTTTTCAAGATACCCTATCTCCTAATAATGAGCAAAGTCATATATTTCCGAATAAACTTTTTCATTCCTTCCCGTCCAAAAGCACTTTCATATCAATTCCATGTTTATATCCCAGTTTATGAAAGCAAGACACTTTTTTAGTGGCAGGAGTGTAAGTCTTATTAATTATGCTTAATAGCATAATATGCGGGGTCGAGTTAGAAACCTTAGGAACTTTTTCCCATTCATCACGATATTTTTCAATGGCTAAAGCAAAAAAATGATGTATTAAAAAATAGTCAATCATATGGTTTTCTTTTTGCCAATACTCATAAAGCAACGTTTTTACGCTATAAATGATTTTATTATTAGAGCATGCCGAAATTAACCACGTAGAAACGTTTAAAATGTGCCCATCCAATCCAGGTTTCAAAATTTGATACATAAAGAGGCTACTATTAAAAATATAATCGGGGATTTTGCTTGAGGTGCATAATACAGTTGCATCCAACCACAACCCTCCGTATTTCAAAAGTAATTCCACACGTAACAGATCAGAAAAATGAACGTCTGTGATAATCTCTTTTTCCCATTTTTGAACAATATAATCCGGAAAAGAAACATAATTTTTATAATTATCTTTTGTTATTAGGATTATTTCGGCCTGTTGTAGATTCCGGATTATGCTTGCTTGGCAATATTTAATTAATTCTGGAGCGGTCTCGATTCCCTGCAACCAACAAAGCCAAACCTTATTCGATCGTTTTTGTTCTAGCTTAGAAAAATCAATAGAGTTGATTTCATCAAAACAATACGAGTATTTTTTTTTGAGTTTTTGATTGATTTTTAATTGTACGGATAAACGTAGTATTTCGAGAGCTTTTTGAGACGTTCCGAGTCTTAATAGTTCTGTTATGGCAAAAAACAAAACACCCGCTCGCCAGTATTGTTTTATAAGATTTGCTCCGCCAAATTTTTTAAATTTTTCAAAAAAAGAGTTCATGGGCCATTAATCCTTTAGATAGGCCTTGTAAGTATGATGCGGGATTCGCTCAGCTTCCGGAGGCAGCTTCATATACTCGCCGTATATTTGCTTTAAAATGTCATCATAACTTTCCGGAATCCTAAATTCATTTCCTTCAAAAAGCATAAGGGTCGTATTTTCAATAGTATCTTTTTTAAACACCTCCCTAGCTCCACCAACAGCCCAAACAACACACCCAACAAAATTACTTTTTTCATATGAATATTGACCGGACGCTTTTTCAAGTTTTTGTACGAAAAAAGATATCCCCATCGTTTTAGCGTAGATATAGGAAGGAAACTTTAATAGTTTGCGAACAAATCCTTTTGTTAATCCCATCGCAAATCTCAATCGAGTCGCTAAAAAAACAAATGAGGCTAGAGGTTTCATTCTAAAAAGAAATTTTCGTGCTTTTCGCAAATCATTGCCAAGTCCATCAAGCACATAAATATCAATGAATGTCCCTATGCCGTATTTCTTTTCATTTTCAACATCCAATTCATAACGAGTATCGCTTATTCGGGTCACCACGTAAGGATACCCCTCACAAGTTTTTTGATTGTATACTTTTAAATGTTCTATGGGGTTGTTTTTCAAATAAACCAATAACGCCTCATAGTCCGGTCGTGGCATACAAATATCGATATCATCATCCCAAGGAATGAAACCTTTGTGTCGAACAGCCCCTAGTAAAGTCCCATACATAAGCGTGTATTTTAATTTTTCTTTTTCGCAAACGGCGGCGATTTTTTTTAAGATCTCTAATTGTGATAATTGAATTTCACGTAAATTTAATGGCCGCATCCTCTTGACCTTATCCCTTTAGTCCTACCACTTCAACGCTAAGGAACGCTCATGCATCTATTTTTCTTTCTCGTGCTGTTTGAAAAGTCTAGAAGCAGTTTCATAAGTATTCATAACTGATTATCGATAAAGGGTTCATGGGAGGGATAAAGCCCTATGAGCCGAGCGATATACATCACAGAAAAGCTGTGGAAAGAGATCGGACCGTTGCTTCCGAAGCTAAAAAACAGCGGAAGACCCTGAAAAGACAACCGGTTGGTGTTTGAAGGCATCCTCTGGATTCTTCGAACCGGGGCAAGATGGAAGGATTTGCCCGAGAAATACCCGAGCCCAAGCACTTGCTGGAGACGGTTGAAGTTGTGGGAAGAACAAGGTGTTTGGGAGAAGGTTTGGCGTATTTTCATCAAAAGGCTTGATAAAAATGGCCAAATTGATTGGGCCGAAGTATTCCTTTGGGGGTATCCGTTACCTCTGCCTCCCCACATGAGATAACGCTTATCGAGAAGACGATCGATCAGCTTGGGAAGACGCCGGAGCACCTTGTTGGCGACAAAGCGTATGATTCGGACGCCCTCCGGGCCAAGCTGAAGGAGGGGAGCATAGAGCTTGTCTTTATCTTGAGGTAAAAAAGAGAGAATCTGACAAGCACAGGTGGATCGCCGAAACCAAGGCTGGGTATTGTATTTCGTTCTGAGATTCGCAGTGAATCCTATCGGTTTTGTTTCAGAAAATCGATATTCCATCGTCCGGATACCATTGAAATTGAAAAGCCCTTTCTTCCCTTTCGTTTTCTCAGTTGAAATATCTTTTCGGATGTTATTATCGGCCCTAAACACTCGATAAAAAGAGGGAGTACGAGAAGAAGCGAATAACTTGTCTTCTTTGAAGATCTCTTCGTTAAGACAGTGGCGATGGAAACAAATCGCTGTTTTAGACATCATTGTTTTCTTTTGCCTTTTTCCCCCTGAATCCTCTCTTGCTCTTAAAGCCCAGTGGCTTTTAGAACCGCCGGAATCGTTTTCAATAAAAGCTTGAGGTCGAGCCAGAGACTCCAGTTGTCGATGTATTCAAGGTCCAGCCGGGCCCAGTCGGAAAAATCCTGTATCTTGTTCCGGCCCTCGACCTGCCAGATGCAGGTGATTCCGGGCCTCATGGAAAGGCGGCGGCGCTGCCATCCGGTGTAATGCTGCACTTCGGACGGGATCGGCGGCCGCGGTCCGACAAGGCTCATATCGCCAATAAAAACGTTCCAGAGCTGGGGTAGTTCGTCCAAGCTGGTTTTCCGGAGGAATTTCCCGAACGGCGTGATCCGCGGATCGTCCTTCATTTTGAAGACCGGCCCCTTCATCTCGTTTTTCTTGTGGAGCGCATGCCGAAGCTGTTCCGCGTTGTTGACCATCGAGCGGAACTTCAGAAAAACAAAGCGGCGACCATTCAACCCGACTCGGTGCTGTTTAAAGATCACGGGGCCCGGTGACGTGAGCTTGATCCCGAGCGTCACGAACAGGAAAACCGGCGAGAGCAGGATCAACAGGATCAGGCTCGCGATCCGGTCGGCCGCGTATTTGAATACGATCGCGGCGGCGTTCTCGGGACCGCTGTGGAAATTCAGGAAGGGCATCCCCTCGAGTCTTTCTATGTCGACCGCGCTGATTGTTTTTTTGAAGAAATCGAACTGAACCCAGATCTCAAGGCCCCGCTGATCGCATTGGATGATCGCGTCTTTCACTTGTTCGTTCTGTTCATAGCCGGTGAGAAAAATCACGCAGTCCACAACCTCACGGTCAAGCGCCGCTTCAAGATCCGCCAGCGGCCCTATGACGGGAATCCCCGCGATTGCGGAGAGTCCCGGTTTGCTGAGTGTAATCACCCCTTTTATCTGGAGGCCAAGCAGATGATTCCGCTCAACCTCTTCGGCCATCTTTTCTATCGCCTGATCCCTGCCGCCGACGATGATCACGTTCCGGAGATTCTTCCCTTTCTTCCGGAAACGGAGCAATGCCCGGCGAACCAGCCATTCTTTAACAAGCAGGAAAAAAAAGGCATAACAGCTGGCTGAAAGCAGGAGCAGTCGGCTCGTTTTGATAAAAAAGATCACATACACGGCGGAGATCAACAAAATCAGCGAGAGCGCGACGTTCTTGAAATAAATCCAGGCCACCTCTGAAAAGCTGCGGAGCCGTTTCGCGGGATAGATGCGGCTTGACGACATTACGATGAGATTGGTCGTCATATAGAGAATGAAAAGGAGCTGAAGGTCGTGGAGATCGAACTTCAGGGCAATCGGGGAGTTGTAGAGGTCCAGATAAAAACGGGTCAGGTAACCGAGAATGAATGATCCGAAAAAAACGCAGAAATCCGCGGCCTTATTAATAACCCTGACAATCCTGATCCCGCGCCGTGTCATGCGGCAGGTTCCTTTTTCGCAGCGTTCTCCTTCCTGGATTTCCCGAAAAAAATCTCATACTGATCCGTGATCTTGTCCCAATTATAGAGCTCCCTAGCCCGAAGCCCCGCCCGGCGTCCGGCTTCCGCCGAAGCGACGGGATCCTTTAAAAGCATCTCGATCTTTCGGGGAAGATCCTGTTCGTCACCCGGATCGAAGAAAAAGCCCGTGTCCCCAAGCACTTCCCGGTTAAAAGGAACGTCGACCGCCAGAATGCAATTACCCAAGGACATCGCCTCCACAAGACCAGGGTTGGTCCCTCCGACCTCGTTGCCGTGAAAATAAAGGCGCGCATGGCTGGTCAGCAGCCGGTAATCACGCCCGAACACATACCCTAAAAAACGGACTTTCGGGTCCGCCGCCTGTTTCAGTCCCCGGATATATCCTTCGGCGAACGGCGCATCCCCGACCACTATGAACGGCATTTCTGTCTTGATCCTTGCGTAGGCTTTGACAAAAACATGCGCGTTGTTTTCCGGCTCAAGACGGCTAACATACAAAAAATACTTCCCGGCTTCCAGCCCATACTTCTCCCCCAGAAGCGAGGTATCTTCCTCCCGCACCCCGCTCCCGCCATAACCAATTTGTTCTCCCTTCTTGCCAAATTTTTTCAGGTAATACTCTTTCATCCCCTCCGAATCGCAAACGATCTCCGAAGCCGCCCACGTCACGATCCACTCCGAGATCCGGTAGACTGTTCGCCCCAACCACCCCCACTTGCGACGCTTCCACTCCAGTCCATCCGTGTTCATTATCGTTCTCTTTCCCACCAGCCTGGGCAGTAGGCAGAAAAGAGCATTGACGGTGTTGCAGTAATAAACCACCTGCCGATCGGAGAACATAACATGGATCGTGGACAGGAGCGTGTGGAAAACCGTATGAAAGTATTTGTTGTGAATGGTCGGAAGCTGGATCAGCCGCATACCCTTATGGACGGTCATCCCGGACGGGACGGACCCTTTCCGACAGTAGACCGTGATATCGAAGCCGCGGCGGACAAGCCTCTCCCCCACCTCTTCCACGAAGGTTTCATAGCCCCCGTATTTGGCCGGGATGCCTCGCATGCCAACAAATGCTATTTTCCCCATTACAAAACTTATCGCCTTCTCTTTGGTGTTGTTGTTTTTTTGTTCCTACTGTCGCAAAGCGATTTTGAAAAATTCTTTATTGTTTCTATTTTTTCTCGTCAGCATCGATCTTTTTTTTCTCGGATTTCCCAGAATAGTAATGATGGTATTGCGAATAGTAGCTGCCTCCGATGTTTTTGACCTTGTTGAGGATCACACAAGCCGGAACAAGGTTGCCGGGCGCGACGCGGGAGATCGCGCGCTGGACAACTTCGCGCGGCGTTTTACCCCATTCAATCACAAACACCCTCATGTCCACGATCTCCCCCAGGGCCACCGCGTCGCTGACGGTGAGGGTCGGCGGCGCGTCGAGGACGATGACGTCCACATAGTTCTTGAGGTCTCGCAGGAGATCTTTCATGCGCTCCGAACGGAGTGCGTGGGGGGCGCTGAATTCGGCTTCCTGGGACCGGATCAAATAAAGATTCTTTTGCGTGGTTTCCTCAATGATCTGTTCGAGCTTGGCGTTCTCCATCAGATAATCGTGCAGTCCCGGCCTCTTGACCTCCGGTTGCGGGAACGAATACGAAAGAGAACTCCGGCAAAAATCCGTGTCGATCAAAACCGTCACGCGACCTTCGCGGGCGTACGCGTGGGCCAGATGATAGGCAACAAAGGTTTTGCCTTCTCCGGGACGCGAGCTTGTCACCATAATACTCTGTTTCCCGCCTTGTTCCGTGTTCAGGAAGTTCATGTTCGCGCAGGCGAGGCGCAGATAGTTGTAAAAGAAAACGCTTTCTTTCTCATCCCGGAAAACTGGCGTCACGCCGTCTTTTTGCGACCGGATACTCGGAAGGTGTCCCAGAAAGGGCTTCATCAAAAGCTCTTCGATGTCTTCATCGAGCCGGAAACTCTTGTCCATATAACAGCGGAGAAAAATAAACCCGAGACTCGAAAAAACGGCAAAAACAAACGCCAGGAGAATGGCCTTCGGCCGGTCCGGCTTGAAGGGGCTCTGGGGAACAGACGCGTACGAAAGAATCTCGATCCCGGTCTGCTTGTAGCTTGCCGCGACCGATGCCTTTGAGATCTGGGAATTAAACAACTTGACCGTTTCTGATACCGACGTTTCTTCCGCGAGAAGGTTCTTGTATTCCAGTTTTTGCGGGGTCAGTTCCTTTTCCTGCGTTTGCAGCTTTTGTATGTTTTGACGCAATTGTTCAAGAGTCGCTTCGGAGGTTTTCTGTTCGGCCCGCAATTCCGTCAAAAGCTGCGTTTTTTCCTCATCCAGGGTTTGCTGAAGAGCGTTTCGTTTGGTCTGCGCTTTCAAAACGGCGGGATGCATGCCGCGATACTCCTGTTCCAGCTGGACGACTTCGAGCTCCGCTTCCCGGAGACGGTCGAGCTTGGTGCGGACACGCGGATGAGAAGCGGCATACGGATTGTTTTCGACCGAGCCGCCGTTCTGGATCAATGACTCCAGTTCAGCGATCGTTGTTTTCAGCTGCAGGATCCGGGCATCCGTCTTGATGTATTCGTTGTTCAAATACTTGATCTGGTCTCCCACCACACTTTCGCCGCCAAGATCCGGATTTGCCTTGTTCAGCTCCGCGATCTTGGTCTTGATCACGCTGAGTTTATCCATCTGCTGCTTGACCTGCTGCTGCAACGAATCGATCGATTCCACGCTCAGGCCGGAGCTTTTGGTACTTTTAAAGTTGAGAAACGTTTCCGCGATCTCGTTGGCAATCAGCGCCGCTTTTTCGGGGTCTTCATTCAGGTAATAAATCTGGATGGTGTTATTGGTCTTTTCCACGGCCGTTTCCAGATTTTCGGAAAAATGCTGGCGAGGATCGGGGCTCTCGGCAAATTCGGGATCGGTCAGGAGATTCGCCTTCCCGATCACCTTGTCGGCCAGCTCCGGGCTTCGGATAACGGCCACCTGGAGATCGAGATTGGCCAAGCTCTTCTGTTCGGCCGGGTCCTGGACAAGGTTCGGGTCGATCAAAAGAGTTGCTTCGGCCCGGTAATAAGAGGTTTGACTGAAAACTACCGCTGCCGTTGCCGCGACCACAACGAAGCAGTAAAGCGCGACCCATAATTTGTGTTGAGAAACGGAGATATTGAAATCACGAAAAACCCTCTTCATGAGGGCTTCTTCCGCATCCACTTGTCCTGTTTCGGATTTTTCGCTCACGATAAGGCTCTTTCTTTTGGTATCATTGTATACTTGTAACAATAAACAACGGCTATTTGGTCAATATTACTCACTGTTTTTTCTTTTAAAAACAACCCTGGCCCCGCCTTGCCAGTAATCGATGGAGCTGACGTCGAGCGGAATATTGACCTCCCGCCACGTCTCGCTGAATCCTCTTTCAGCTTCATTCAGGATGGCTTGCGGCACCTGGATTCCCTGTATCTTCACGTCCTGAAGGTCAAGCGTCACGTAGCGCCCGCCTTCGGCGCCGCGCGCTTCGACTTTCCCGCGCCCTCTGCACTTAACGTTGACGACCCCCATATTGAGATCCGTCCATACGGAAACGCCATCCGCATCAAAATCGATATCATAACCTCTCATAACTTTTTTCGCAAACCCCGGAATAAAGCTGTCAAGATACTCCCTGGCCTTTCCTTTATCAAGAGTTTGGTCGTAGATCTTTCCGGGCTCCAGATCGGCCGCAAGGCGCGCCACCTTCACGAAAATCCCCCGTGCCAGACCGCTGAAATAACTCCGGACAAAGTTCAGCGGGTTGATGCTTTCCACGAGACTTGTTTTTTTTCTTGTTTCTTTCCTTTCTTTTTGGTCACTCCAGGGGACCTCGTCTTCTTCCTCTCCCGGGCCCGGGATCTCGATCGGCGCGTGTTCTTTCAAAATCTCGGGTTTAAGGGCCTGGGCCGCTTCTTCCGGTTTGCTTGTCGTTCCCGGTTTTTTCCAGTTCCTCCCCCACGTCGAGAAGGGATACTTCGTTTTCAGTTCCGCGACCCGCGCCGCCGCCCCCTCTTTATCTCCAAGGTCGTATTTCAGAACGCTCCACGTCTGGAACAAAAGCAGGGGAGAAAAATCCTGGCCGGGATACTTGGCCAAAATGGCGTCAGCCCGCTCGATAAACCCCTTGTATTGCCCGGACCGTAGAGCCTCTATGGCCTCGTCATATTCAAGAAGAAGGTTTTGCTGATCGGGGATTGCCATCTGTCCGTACCGGTTTCCTCGAGCCTTTCGACTTTTCCCCTGAAGGCGGGTGAGTTTTTCCAGATAGAGCTCGAGCCCCAGAGGGAGCCATCCCCCTTTTAGAAACTGTTTCAGCGAACTGATGCCCCAGAGTTTGCCGCCTCTTGTTTCTTCCTCATTCAAATAAGCCGCGCGCGCAGCCACGCGGGCCTTGACCGTTTCCGGGCCTTTTTTCCCGAGCATGCTCTGATAACGCATTTTCATCTCGTTCGCGGGCGTTCGTCTTTCTTCCTCGCGAAGTTCTTTCAGGATCTCAAAGTCCTCCCCGCCAGGCAGATTTTGTTTCTGGTTTCTAAAGAGGATCGCCATCCTGGTCCTGAAGAGAAGCCGGCCCGCCTCCGAAACCCTTCGGAGTCTTTCCCTTTGGAGCACGCGAAAGGTGTGCTTGATATCTTCGATCGGACGCTCCCACGGCGCGGTCTGAAGGATCGCCTGCGCGAACGATCCGGCCATAAAATCCTTGATCCGGGGGAATTGCGCGTCCCGGAGCTCTTGGTTGGTGAGCGCAAGGTAAAGATCCGTCCCCCACGCCTCTCCCGCGCATCGCGCCGGCGCCAACGCTTTCAGGATCAGCGTGGGCCGTTCAATATCCGGAGACGCCTGGTAGAAAAAAACGGAGGCCGCGAACACCGAAAGGACCAGAAGCAGAATGACCGTAACAAGCCACGCGGTTCCGCCTCTCCGGAAAATTCTTCTCAAATATTTCAAAGCCAGCTCCTCTTGACAACCACCATGTCTCCGGGCTGCAGAATGTATTTGTCGCGTTCGTTATTGGCTTTCATGAGTTTTTTCAGGTCTGTCTTGATCTGCGTTTCATTTCCGTTCATATCCCTCCGGATGATCAGGGCCGTCCGGGAGGCGAAGTCCGTGTACCCACCGGCCATCGCGATCGCCTTAAGGGGGTCCAGGCCGATCTGGTAGCCGTAACTTCCGGGTTTCACGACCTCGCCAACCACAAAGATCACAGGGGGCAGGGATTCAAGCTGAACGTCCACCTGGGGATTGGCGATATATTGTTCATCGAGCTTGGCCGTGATCGCGCGCCGCACATCTTCCACGGTCTTCCCAACCACCGGGATATAACCCAGATAGGAATAACTGATATAGCCATCGGTCCCGACCGTGAGCGTCATATTAAGGTCGCTGTATTTCCATACACTGACCTTCAGGGTGTCCCCGGGCCGGATGAGACGGGCTGCCCACGGTTCGGCATCCGGTGCGGCGGACGGTGCATTGTCCACGGGCCGGACCGCCGGCGACTCGTCGCCGAACGCGGGGAGACCCGCGACCATCAGACAAAGGATCAAAAAAAGCATCATCTTTTTCATGTCATTTCCTCCCATTCTCCAAAGTAGTTGGTAAGCGCGAGATAAACCATGTGTTCATGTAAAGAATCGTTGGCGGTACCACTGTATTGAACGGCCTTACTACGGTATTGAGAATAACGATACGTCAGTTCGAGCCACATGAGCCCGTACCGTAATTTCCGGAGCCAGGTCAGCTCAAAGATCATCCAGTCTTCGATCGTGGCCTGCTGACCATAAACCCCGCTCATGGGCGACTTTCTCAGATAATCAAACGAGGCTCCGAGCCTGTTCTTGGCGTTTGTCGAAAGTTCTATCGCATGCCAATAGCTGACACCCACCCGCTCCAACCGAGAGATCGTGTTTAACGTCCCCGAACTCACACCACCGAGAATCTTTCGTGTATTATCCTGGATCAAACCGTTGTAATAACTGCTTTTAATATAATCTTTCGGCCGTATCCGGCAATGAACGGTGCCTCTTCCTCCGATCTTGGGGATTTCCCCGTCGATTATACTGACATCCGGTCCCCCTTCGATCGAGAATCTGCTTGATATCCTATACCGGAAATGTCCCGTCAGGGTATCCAGATTTTTCGCCTTGGTCTTTCGAGTAAGCGGCTTGCCGCTAAAAGGATCTGTGTCTTTCAAAAGAAACCTGTGCCCGTATCCCAATTCGAGGCGAGCCCTTTTGGTCAGCTTCGTATCAATCGAGGTGTTCACGTAAACTGTTTTGTCTCGCGATCTGCCATACATATCATCTGAACGCGTTCTTTCCAATCCAATCCCGGAACGCCAGGTCAAAAGCGGCGTGAGGCGGTAATTAAATCCAAGAGCATTCGTGATCCGGTAGCCGTGCTTCGGATTCTTCGTCCAGTATTTTTGACCCTGCCGGTTCACTCTATAATCAAGCTGTTTTCCGCCAAACAGGCTGACGTTGTTTCGGGACGAAAGGGAAAATCGTTTCTGGGGGTAATAATCGAAGTTAAACCCGATATCCTGGCTCCTGAGCCCGTCCCCGAAACTGAGCCGGCTTCCCATGGGGAATATCCTTCTTGTCCGGTATTTGATATCCGTTCGCAAAGCCTGAAGTTTTTGTCCCGGGCGGCGCGTGAAACCAAAGCGGCGGAAATTCAGGTCCACGTCCGGCTGCCATGAAAAAGCGCTGTCCTGTTTCGTCTGAGTCCCCGCCCGGCTGAGAATCCCGTTAAAATTCGAGGAAAACCCGTAGGTCTGCCTTAAAGCGGCCCGGACATGTTTTTTCCAGAATTCCGCCGTCCCAAAGGCGGGATATTCCTGACGGAACGCGGGACCGATATCCTCCGGAAGGCCCGCCCAGGGATCAAAGAATGTCCGCGCCGTTCTTTTTTCGGAACGAAGTTTTGTCAGCATTTCCATGATCTTGTCACCGCCGACCACGAACGCCTCGAATTGGTCTTTCGCCTGATACAGGCTCCCGAGAAGTTCCTGCGTCGTCATGGGGCTCACGAACTGCGCCGCCGCGGCCTGGATGGCCGTCATCGTCGCATCTTCCTTCTCCTCGTCTTTCTCTTCCTTGACCCTCGGGGAAAATTCGATTCTCATCCAGTTCTCCGCCTCCTGAAGATCAAAAAAAACGGGCCTGGCGAACTGGATCACGATCTCATCCAATGCATAATAAGGCGCCTGCAGGCCGAGCTTCTTCGTTACTTCCGGCCTTTCCACGAAACGCACGTTCTGAAGCAAGGCGGACGGAACGGGATTCTCTTTTTTCACCCTGGCCACAATTTGCACCGCCCCGCGCCACCGAACGGTTTTTCCGTTCTCGCTGACGGTGACCATCCCCTTCAGTACGTTTTTATCTTCGACCCGAAGCTCAAATACCGCCGTGTTTTCGACAGCATCCCACCGAACATCATCGACAATGAGATAAATATCTTTTTCGGGGCCGGGCTCTTTTTCCGTCTCTTCTGTGACCGCTTGGGGTGGAACCTCTTTCGTTTTCGGGGCGACCGTTTTACCCGGGAGCGGCTCTTCCTGAACCTTGCTAACAGGTTTTTCCGAAACCTCTCGCGTCTTTTTTATCGTTTCTTTTTTTATTTGGGAAGCAGACGCTTCGGCTGTTTGCATATCAAGGCTTTCTTCTATCGCCTTTTCTCTTTCGGCGTCCGCTTTTCCGATATCTTCGCCCAACGCCTTTCCGGAATGCAGGCAGCAAGCGACCACGAGAAGGATCGTTGCCCTCCAGCAGGTTTTTTGCCAACACAGTCCGAAGTTCATGGTTCAGGTTTACTCATGCCTCATTCTTTTTGAAGGCTCCTTCAGGAATCCAAAGAGACTCCGCCCGGAAAGTTTCAGGTGCGCTGTGACACTATGACGCTTCTGGGTGTATCGGCTGTTCTTAAGTGAAGATTTAGAAAAGAGTTAGGATAGATATTAGGCGCCGTTGAAAGATCGGGCATTCCGGCAGAACCCGATCTTGCTCGCGAGCTGCTCGAAATCCTGACAAGACGGTTGCCCCTGGGCCTCACTGTATGCCGAAGAATATCTTTTCTTCATCGCTTCCTTTTCCCTGCCCCTTTCACGTCTGCCTTCGAACGCGGATGAGCGCTCTTTCGCCCGGGCTACGCCGTCTCTGGCAACTGATGTCCCATGATGATTTTTCTGATCTCCCGCCTGAGCTTTTCGGGATCGTGTCTGACCAGGATGCTGCCGGAAGCAAGATCGGCCGTCACAAGCCCGGCCTTCGTCATGGTCCGAAGCACTTCCGGCTCCCGGAGCGTTACCGGCTCTTGTCCGAGACCGCGGTACTCTTCCATCCTGTCCGCGGAAACAGGAGAGGTTGAAATCAGGATATGGTCGATGTAATCGCCTCCCAGGTATTGCTGGATCACTTTCACATGTTCTTCCGCCGAATATCCCGTCGTTTCCCCGGGCTTGGTCATCACGTTCACGATATAGGTCTTTTTCGCTTTCGATCTTTGGAGCGCCTTCGCAAAACCTTCGATGACAAGGTTCGTCACCACGCTCGTGTAGAGGTCTCCGGGACCGATCAGGATATGATGCGCGAACAGGATGGCAGCGTACGCGTCCGGATTGCAGGAGGCTTTCGGTGTGTGGTAGAACTTCGAGATCCTGAGCGATGGATCCCGCCCTTCACAAAGGCTGATCGCTTTTTCCTCAGTCGCGACGCTGCCGTCCTCAAATTCCGCGACAAGATTCGTCGAATCACAGCTTGCGGGGATCACGATCCCCTGGATATTCAAAATGTCCGACAGGGCCCGGACGGCTTCGGGCATAGATCCCGTGATCTCCGACAGGGCTGTCAGGAACAGGTTCCCGAAATTATGTCCTTTCAGCTCCTCTCCCCGTTCAAAACGGTACTGAAGGACCCGGTTCATAAGCTCCGGGGCGTTCGACAGCGCCACAAGGCTTCGCCGGATATCGCCGGGAGGCAGGATCCCGAAGTTCATCCGCAGACGGCCGGAGGACCCTCCGCTGTCACTCATGTTGACGATCGAAATCAACTGAACGCCGGAAAGGTTTTTGAGCCCCGTCAACAGCGTGAAAAGACCGGTCCCGCCGCCAACGCAGACGATCCTCTGCCGCCGTTCGAGGAGCGCGTTGACGCGCAAAAGAAGCTCGCGGACGGGGAACGGCTTCGCGACATAATCGTTGGCGCCGAGGCGAAAGGCTTCGTCCACCGTCTCCAGGCTCCCCGAGAAACACCCCCGCGCGTCCGTTTTTCGAGGTGGAATTTCCAATCTCCCTCTATAGGGTCCTCAAAGGTGCCTGGAAGATCGGTGATCCGGACCGCCCACACGCAACCTCAAGCTGGCCGTTGAAAGCATCGCCACCCGCGACCGTCCCCTCTTTCAAACATCAAGTGTAGAGGCTTTTAGGCCTACACTTGTGAACGAATTTCCGAGACACCGTCTCGGATTTCTTTAAACCGGAAGTTTTATATCTCGCCAAATGTGCCTTGCAAATCCCTGTTTTGGCGAGATATAAATGATCGAAAAATCCTCAACGCTGTCGAGGATTTCGCAGACAGCGTCTGCGGAATTCGCCAGACGCTGTATGGCATTTTTGCTTCGATAGGATAATTACGCAACCAGCGTAACGCTCTTTGCGTAATGAACTTATCTGCCAAGATCTGCGCGCTATCTGGATTTTTCAGACAGTGTCTGAAAAATGGCCTACAGATCAGGTTATGAGGAATATCAAGCAGCCTGAGTGAAAGGTTTTTATTTGAGAATATATCGAAGCTGGGGACCTGAACCCTGCGTTTGAATAATGCCGCGCTCTACAAGCTCGTTAAGATCTCTGACCGCGGTGTCGCGGGCACATTTAAAACGCTTCATGTATTCGCCGGTCTGAATTTGCCCGTGCTCTTGCAGGTACTTCACCGCCTTGAACTGCCGCGAATTGATCTCTTGTTTCTTAAGGCCTTTTCTTAGGTCTTCCCCTTTGAGATACTCCTTAATTTCGGACTCAACTCGCGTCATTTCCACTTCGACAGCGCTCACGAAAAACTCGATCCATTCCGTAAGATCAGGCACTGCATTTTCCGCATAGGCTTTCCTGACCTTATTCAAATGGCTGTAATACTCTTCGGGATGGGTATCGAAATATTCCTCAAGCGAGAAAAAGCTTTTCGTGTCATAGCCAAGCTTATAAAGAACGAGCGTGGAAAGAGCTCGGCCCGTCCGTCCATTACCATCCACAAAAGGGTGGATGCTTTCAAACTCATAATGAGCAATGGCTGAGATCAAAAAAGGAGAGATTTCGTCTCTCTCTGCTTTTTGGATCCAATCCACAAGATCCTTCATCAAGGGAGGCACGTCCTGGGGCGGAGGGGGCGTGTAAACAGGAATGCGGTCCCTTCCTGAAACAATGTAGTTTTGAACCGTCCGGTATTTTCCGGATTCGTTTTCCATGCCTTCAATATTCTGAACGCAGAGCTTGTGAAGCTGCCGGACAGCAGATTCGTTGATAACCAGTCCCGGATCGGCAAAGGTCTCGCTGATAAAGCGAAGCACTTCCCGGTAATTGGTCACTTCCAGAATATCCCGCTTCCGGAATTCACGTTTCGGTTTTTTCCCGTCAATGACCTGGGCTACCTCTTGCTCGTTGAGAGGGTTACCCTCTAAATGCGTCGAGGAATGCACGCTTTTAACCAAGGCCTGGCGCCTTAATCCGGCCTCCCATTTCGGCTTCAGCGGGGCATTTACGATCAAAGCATGGGCCTCTACGATCCTATTGATCGATTTCAGAAGCTTATGGGTGATGGCATATTTAGGTTGATACATCGCTTCCCTCCTTTTCTTGTGAGAATATTACCACAAAACAATCAATATGACAATAACATGTTAAATTCATAAGTCGTTTAATAGCGTCATGTTATGTATATTCTACTATCCGATTTACTGTCCGATTACTATCCGATTTACTGTCCGATGCATCCCACGGCTATGGATTGGACGGTTCTCTTAGCTTCAGGTCTTGGATCATGCTAACGACACGGGAATCGTGCCGCAGGACATCGGCCTTGATCTTGAGGACACGAGCGCGCAGATTCAGCACGTCTTCGGGCTTAAACCTTTTTTGATAAGGATCATAGTCCGTTTTCTCCGGATCCTTTCCCGGAACATAGAAAAAAGCGGCATCACGCCCCTTAAACGCAAAAAACGAGAACCCCCATTTTCTGGAGTTCTCGTTTTTGCACTAAATGGCTCCCCGAGACACACTCCCCAACGTCCTTTTTTCGAGGTGGAATTCCCAATCTCCCTCTATAGAGTTCTCAAGGGCGCCTGGAAGATCGGCGATCCGGACCGCCCGCACTCAACTTCAAGCTGGCCGTTGAAAACATTGCCGACCGCGACCGCCCGCTCTTTCAAACATTAAGTGTAGGGGCATTTGACCCTACGCCTGGGAACGATTTACGCAACAGTGTTGCGTATTTCCGGGACGATGTCTCGGATTTCCTAAAACCAGAAGCTTTATATCTCGCCGAATGTGCCCTGCAAACCCCTGTTTTGGCGAGATATAAAATTACTCGAAATATCCTCGACGCTGTCGAGGATTTTCGCAGACACTGTCTGGCATTTTTGCTTCGGCAGGACCATTACGCAAACTGCGTTACGCAGTTTGCGTAATTGAAGAAAAAGAAGGGGGATCGCTTTATTTTAGCTTCCAATCAGCTCTATCTGCGCTTTCGACGATGTTACTGATGTCTACCGGAGGGCTGAGATGGCTTACTGAATGGATCCGAGCAAAATCGATCATCAGATCGCCCGGGGATGCGGAGAGAGTTAAAGTCGAGTTCGTGCTAGAAAAGATATGATCTATGCTTTGTCTTGAAAAATCATTAGCAGCATGATCTTGCGTTGCCACTTTTCCAAAATCGAGCTCCGCCGCCCCAACATGCGTACAAAGACAAGTAGCACAAAGAAAACTGGCTAGGCTTTTGGCTGCTTTCCGCAAATCATCCTGTTTGTTATTTTCAGCTATATGTTTTTCTCCGCAATTAATGCAGCATTTATGCATCGCACAGCCTCTTATGATGCGAGATCCAGCGTTAACTCTTTTGATAATTCGTAAGAAATTTTTTCACCGTTCTCGGTTTCTATATACGCCTTTTCCTTATGGGAATACTTCGAAAGCTGGGACGCATTAAAATCACAAAAGTGGCTGATAACGCGATCCATCACCTTGATCTCTTCTTTTTCGAAATCCGTCAGATCAGGCGCCACCTTCGCGACGAATCTTTCGCCGACAATGTCCTCTTTAAATACTACCTCCTCCTTATCAACCATCTTTGAAAGCATAAGGTCCAAAATAATATCGTAATTGTCGGGTACCGGCCCATAAGGCAGGTGAACATATCTCGAACCGCTAATGGAAACGGAATATTCCTTAAAGGACAGAAAATCCATGTACCACAAATATTTATTGATAGCCGTCTTATAGACGCTTTTTACGTGATTAAGCAAATAGACGATCATCTGCTGCATTTTTTCAAGGTCAAACGACTTGTAGCCTGAATATTCATCGATCGACCGGTCTTTGAGCAAATAGTCGCTCAAGTGGAGTTCAAACCGTTCCGCGGCTGTATTCTGAACAATATCATCGATCCGCTTTTTCAAAGCTTCCCTCACAGAAGGGGACAAAAGATGCATGTTTTTTTCAAAAATAGTTCTCATGTTCTCAGGATTATCAATGAGTTCCAATACCTCGTTATGGACCGCGTCCTGGATCTCTCCGGTCTCATAACGATTGACAGTGATCTCGCCCCATTCAAGCAACCGGCCTAAAGAGCGTTGGCTCAAACCATATCGTTCCCGTATTTCCCGGATCTTCGAGGGAAGAAGCAGGCTGTGCTGCTTGCGATATTCATTGTATGCGGACGCAAGATTAGCGCTATCAAGCTCCTCATCAAAAAGCTCGTTCTTGCACTTGGAACAGACCAATACCGAGACCGGGACAGAAACCTTTTCCCCCTTCACGGTAAAAGTTTCTTCCTTTTGCACGATATCCGTTTTTACTTTCTCCTCGCAATCGGAACAGAATATGTTTTTCATTTTCCACCTTCGCTCTCTTTAAACGGTTTTCTCAAAGGAAACTCTGCTTTGTGGAACGATAGGCACTTGGCCTGTTCCCCGCGAAAATCATCGGAGAGTTTGATGTAAATTTCATCATCATTAACCTTGGATCCAAAAACCCAAACATGGATCCCTTTCCGGTCGTGATCTTCTGTAGGACCTGAGCAATAATCCGTCACTTTTAACCCCAATATTGCTGCTTTCACTTGCGGGATCGTGATCCCAAGCTCCATGATCGACTCCAGGTTCTTTTGTCTCCGCACCAATGTCCAACCACTGGGACGAACAGCAAATGACTTGAATGTCTTCAAAAAGTCTGCGATTTGAGTTTTGTCCACTGTATCTCCATATTAATCTCAACCCCCTTGCTTGTATTATCGGCACAACATAATGTTATCATATGATAACATTATAAGCAAGAGCGTTTTCGGTTTTTAAATCACTCATTGGGGAAATAATAACGTAACGCATTGCAATAAAACGAGTTGTGAGAAATTACAGCTCATATCAATTTTGATCTACCTTCAGGTCATTAATTGCCTTTTTAACAGGGTCTTCGGTGGATGTATCAGCATTAGCCTGGGCCGGATCATTCTTTTCCGAGTCACCGGTTTCATGAGAACGAGAAGCGCAGGCCTCTTTCCCAAGATTCTTGCACGCGGGATAGAACCAGAAATATTCATACCCCAAACCATATTTTGTTTTAAAACGCGCGAAAGCTGTTGCCCTCATTGAAATGTGTGCATTCGCTAGCGCGCCCGACAAAGCTTCGGGATCCTCCGGATCGGGCAGGCCACAATGTCTTTTAGCGCATTTTCTTTTTCGGTCAATGGACTGATGGCAATATCGCCAAAACTTTTTACAGGTTTCGCCGGAATAAACATCGGGGCCATAGATGAAACTTGATCCTTCGGAGTCAAGGATCGAACGATCTTTCGAAAAAAGACGGAATACCGCGTGGTCTTTCAAGCCCGCAACATATTTTGAGATCTGATAATCAGATTCGAATAATCCGGGTTCGAGAATATAGATCGCGGGAAATTCACTCCTCGTCAAGAACGATCTCGTCGAATCAAAACGGGTCTTGATATCATTTTCAAAAAGCGAAAGGAGTTTTTTTGACACGGGGCTGCCTACTGGATCTAGCCCCAAATAAAGAAATCCATTTCTTCTTGTTCTGAAAAAATCATTGAACGTGAACCATGGCGGATTGACCGGCTGGGCTGCTGGATAATAGAAAAAAGATCGGACCTCTTTAGCGGCTCTTTGCGAAAAGAATCCATAAATTTCATCCTTTAGTTCTGACTCGGCATTAGGGGCAAGCATTATGATCGGGACCCTTCGATCAATATCCCATCCCATGACACGATAAAGCATGTTCTGCAAGAAATCCTCCTCCCCTAAAACTGTCAGCGGAAAGGCATTTAGAACATTGGCGTTTTCAATGAGCTCCTCTCTGATCAGATCCATTCCCAATACATTTGGGCAAGGTTCTTTTTCGACTTTATTGACCAGGTCCCACCACAGGATCTTCCATTGCTGCTCATTCATCCGAGCACCTTCTTGAGAGAGAACTCTCTGTCATCGATACGCACCACCGCATTCTCCCGGGACCTCACAAGATCGTCATAAAGCAAAAAACAATACCCCTTCGACGCCGGGGCTTTTTTGACGAGCCGCCGAATGAACATAAGAAGCGGCAGGGTCCCGCAAATGTAAAAAACGTAGCCCGTCCGTGGATCCCTCTCATAGAACTCAAAGATCTTCTGATAATTCGAAGCCTTTTTAGGTCTGAGCTCCACCTCGACCGCGATCCCTTTCTTGCCCGGCATGAAGAAACCATCCGGGACCTTGTGGCCGCCTTTGGTCCCGGCCCGGAGGACCCTTTCGCTTTGCCAATCGCGGCAGAACCCCATATTCTCGAAGACAAGCCGAGCCTCCGTCACCTTGCACCGATGTTCATAGCCCCCAAGATCGATAGAACCCTGCACGCCCGGATAGCCGCACCCCCGGAGACCTATCGGATAGAATTTCCGCACCACCTCCACCCCTTCCGGCCCGAGAAGATAGCATTCAGGATCACCCACCCTCACCGGAATAGCCTTCAGATAACCAAACCTTTTTAGCTTCCGGATCCGGATCTTCGCGTAACTTTCCCGTCCCTCAAAGATGTACTTGATCACAAGGTCCCGCCTCACGAACCCTTCCTCCGCGATGGTCTTCAGCAACCGTTCATCCCTTGGCCGGACCTCAACATTTCTCCAATTGGGTTTTCTGTATTTTCCTGGCATCAGTGTAAGTCTCTCCTTTCTTTTGACCGGCCCGTGCTAACTCGAATAGCCGAGTGAGCCGCTAGCGACCACCCTCTCTCACTCCAAGAAGATGGGAGAGGGTGGTCGCTAGGTATTTCAGCCGCAGGCTGAAACGGCGACACGAGGCGCCAAAACAAGTTAGCGCGGGCCGGACACCTCCCGGGTATATACGCCTTGAGATGTATGGACCCGGGAACAACCCTCGGCCCTAGCCTCATCCAGGTTCCACCGTTTTCCGATCATAGATCCCTCTCCGTTTTTGTTTCATTGGGTTGTTCACTTAAACTGTTGTGTAGAGGCTTCGTTAAACCCCTCTTCTCAGCCAATCTCAAAATTCCGATCGCTAAAAGCTCGCAAGCCCTGTCGATCCGCTCTTCCTCGCTCAAATGATCAAAAACACGGACTGTGGAAGTTTTATTGACCCTGGGCACCCGCCACAACCCCCTCCGCCCGCCCGGAGGCACCGTCGAGTATAAGATTGCGAGCACAGTCCGAAAGATAAAGAAGCCGAGGGTCCCCATGCTCAAGAAACCCGGCCTCGACCAGTTTCCGGATCCTTTGAAAAGCAGCCTTGGCCCTCCGCGACTTCCCATCCCAAAAGCGCTTTTCGATCGCCGCCGAAGTCTGGGCGCCATCTGAGCAGATCCGCCTGAAGATCTCAAAATCACGCTCTGTTAGATGAAGGGGACGTCCCCTCGTAGTTCGATTCGAATGCATAGCCTGAAACCTCCTTGTTGGTAAATTTTTTCCCGAAAACATCCCTCATGGGACATGGAGTTAAGCGCTTGCCGTTCAACATTTACGAACATTTCTAAGCTTGAAATAAATTGTCACGAACATCGATTGGATCTATTAAGTCCGCCGGAAAGACTCCGGAATGCGCCAAAAACCATCCGGAAACCAAAACATTAATTCCCTCCAAACAAGCCCCTCATGGGAAGTTGAGTTATGAGGGGGGCGTTCACACCAAACGAACGTTTCTAAGCTTAAAATAAATTTTTCAGAGGTGCCGGCCGCGGGTGCTTTCGATCCCGTCGCCTTCTTTCATCCCCTCATGGGAGGTCCGTTTAAGACAAGGGTGTGAACGGTTTGTGAAGGTTTTTAAGCTATCCCGGCTTTTATTTTCTTTTCCCGAATGGCAGCCGGGATTGCCCCAATTTCTGCTTCGCTGAAATTGATAGGTATTCGGACTAGACATAAATTTCAGCTCGATTAAATTCGAACCGGGGAAAAGGGCTAAAAATCACGGGAGAGCAAAAAGCAAAACCACTTAGAGTTTTTTCCGTCTTTTTTATGATCGGCAAAAAAACCAGCGGCTGGGTATGATCGTCTGATGACGAGCAGGGGACATTTACAAGCCCGCGCTCATTTTCTCAGCCCTTCTGTTTCAGATCGTCAGTAATGCCAAAAAGAGACGCCTCGGCCCGGGCGAAGCCTCTTTTCTGACCCTGCCCTCTTCTGAAAATCAAAAGGCTGGCGGGACTGGGCCCTGCCTGTCCGGAAGGCAGGCAATTAACCTTAATTCTTTATTGAGAATTGGGCCTGCCCGGCCAAGCTCTTCACAAGATTGTAGCTGTTCGCCCATTTGAAATGCGCCAGATACGACTGAATGCAGGCCCTCCTATTGTCATTCCGGCTTGCGCCGGAATCCAGTATTCCAAATCCTGTCCGCCAAAATGCTTGGACGGATCCGTCCTCCGGCGGAGATGCCCTTTCCCCGCCTTTGCCTGCCTGCCGGGCAGGCAGGGGCGGGACCCCGCGATTACCCGCGGTGGCGGGCTTCCGGAATGAAGGGGGGCGGCTCTGACTTCTGTCATTGCGAGCCCCGATTTTGGGGCGGGACAAAGCAATCTCGCCTGCAGTCATTCTGAACCCCGCTCTTGCTTTCGCAAGAAAGCGCGGGGTGAAGAATCTCAGTTTTGAATCGAGATCCTTCGGCGTTGCTTCAGGATGACGAAAAACGTCGGGTTGCTTCGCCCCCTTCGGTCGCTCGCAATGACAGGACGCAAAGCGGCGGAGACAGGTTTTGAGGTTATTGACCACCCTTCGCCGGACGAGGATATAGTCGCGCCTTATGATATAGCCGAGGAAATCAATGCCGTTTGAGATGGGAAGGAGCTTCCTTCTCTTCGGGTGGAGCCGCAGCAGCAGCTTTTCGGCCAAAAACGCTTCGATCTCCTGCCACCACACTCTGAGCGTTTCTTCATCCTCGCTCAAAAGAACGAAGTCGTCCACATAACGAATGTAGTATCTCGCTTTTAAGACATGCTTCACGAATTGGTCGAGCTCGTTCAGGTAAACATTCGCGAAAAACTGACTGGTTAAATTTCCGATAGGGAGCCCCTTCAGGTTTTGTTTCCCGAAAAGGCTTTTGTTGGCGGGGACCATATTTACGATATTCTCACTGTCCCTCAAAATGAAGGATTTCGTCGGATCGTGAAATAAGATCTTTTCGGTAAGCAACAGCATGTCCGGACCCGAGATCTTCTTTTTCATCAGGCAAAACAGAACGTTTTTATCGATCGACGTAAAAAAATCTTTTATGTCGAGTTGAAGGTAAAAAGCGCGGGCTTTGCCGTTTTTCGAGATTTTTTGTAAAAAATTTTGTTGCCTTATCACCGCGGCATGGGTGCCTTTGTTTTTCCGGCAGGCGTAGGAATCGTGGATAAATACGGGTTCGTAGATACGCTCCAGATGATCGACCAGGACATGATGGACAACCCTGTCCCTGAAATCAGCGGCGAAGATCTCCCTGAGTTTCGGCTTCCGGGAGGCGAAAAGGATCGAGCGCGCGGGATGGTAAGTCCTGCTTCTTAGCTCCCGTTCGAGCCTCAGGATGTTCTCCTCGGCGTTTATCTCGAAACGCAGCGCGTTCACGGTGTTGCGCTTGTTGCGCCTGCAGGCGAGATAACAGCGGTAGATATTGGCGAAGGAGAATAGATCCGGCGGTTCAGTCATTGAAAGAAAAGCGAAGGGCGGCGGCACTGGCCGCCGCGCACCGCGCGCACGTAGTTCGTGTTGGTCTTATCGTCGTTGTTGACGTTGCCATTGTTGAAATTCACGTTCCACGCGTTGTCGGTGTTGTCGGCGTTGGTAGTACTGGACCAGTAGTTGTCGGACTGGGTCCAGCGTTGATTGTTCATTCACTTTATCGCCGCTGTCCTCTGAGGTCTGTCTTGTGGCGTGTCATTCCGGCGCAAGCCGGAATCCAGTATTTTAAAGTCTGGATGCCGGATCAAGTCCGGCATGACGGCTGTTTCCCGACATCTGTCTTCTGAACAAGCGGCCCCCGGGCCCCGAAGCCCGTTAAAAGAGATACGGGACCCTGTGCTCTCATGCCATGCCTTGGCAGAGCATCAAAACATCAGATGTCAGAAATCAGAAGTCAGACTTCTGTCTTCCGTCCTCTGCCTTGTGTCTTCTGCTCTCTGCCTCCTCATGGCGGAATGAACGCCCAGTGGCCTTCGCTCGCTCCCACGCCGTTTTCACATTATGAAAGCGGTGGGGGATTCTGGCTTCGATGCCACCCTTCGCATTGTCTTGCCACATCGACGGTGAGCCGAGCGGCAAACTCATAGCTTTTCAAAGAACGGAACGCCTTGATCTCTTTACAGATCCTGATCAGGATTTTGAGTTCTTCAATACTTCCCAGGGCTTCTTCGAGCGCCGTTTTTCTGACGCTTTTTAAGTTGGCCTTGGCGACGAGGACAACGATACGCCTCGACAGATTCCTCAGATCCGTTCCCACGGTATATTTATGATACCTCGAAAACCCCACAACAACGGCCTCGATATAAACCGCAAGATCGAGGGCTTTCTTGTAGATGGGTAAGTTCTCGTAGAGAGAGGACATAGTAGAGTTCGGATGTCAGAAATCAGAGGTCAGAGAACGGAGATCTGACATCTGTCCCCTGCCCTCTGACTTCCGTCCTCTGTTTTCTGTTTTCCGGCTTTCGCCCTCTGTCCCACGGGGACGACAAAAAACGTCGTTACCCCGGCGGAAGCCGGGGTCCAGAGCTGTATTCCGGATAGCCCTGCGGGCTTCCGGAATGACGAGAGGGGGCTCCGTCCTCCGCCCTCTATCTTCTGCCCTCTGTTTTCTGTCATCTGCCCTCTATTTCCTGCCTTCTAAAAAAATTCGCGGCCCTGCTCCGCAGGGCACGGAAAAACAAAAAAGCAAATTGTCAAAACGTCCATCACTGGCCGCCGCGCACCGCGCGCACGTAGTACGTGCTGGTCTTACCGCCGGTGGCGACGTAGCCATAGTTGAAATTCACGAGCCACGCGCTGCCGGTGTAGTCGGCGCGGGTAGTACTGGACCAGTAGTAGCCGGACTGGGTTTTGGTAAAAACAGGATCTATTGCCGGAACACTTCGCCCATAATCTGCAATAGATTGCAGTTCTTTGACATTCGGTAAACGCCAGTCGCTGTGGCCCGCAAAAGTCAAGCCATCGGCCCAAGCGATAGCGCTTGTCCAATTCAAAGCCCCGCCCGAGTTACAGCCCGCGCCGTTTCCGTCTTTTGCCCACATTAAACCGGTCCCATTATCCGTGATCGTACCGTCCCCGTTGTCCATGAATCTTGAACCGGATGTGGGGGTGCCTTTTTCATAATAACCATCGTCGTAATCAACATAGCTTGTGGTCTGGCCGGTCTTGGGCACGCCATAAGAACCTCCCCCGCCCGAGTAAGTGCCGAGCACCCCGAAGATCGTTACACCGTCTTTCACATTCCCCGGCACAAGATCCGTATCCAGCGCCGCCACCTGGGCATCTGTCGCAGAAACACGGTCGTCCCCGTCATAATAGCCCGCGGGAGACGTAAGATAATTCACGCCCCCGGCCGCCGCCTGCGCCGTCGACGCGTTGTCTCCCTCTCTATCCGTCATCGTGCCCGCCACAGGGCCCCAGTCGGTGCCGCGTGTCGTGCCGCTTGTCGCAAAGAACGTATTGCCGGCCAGGACTTCCGAGGCGAGCGTGCCCGCCGTCGCCGTGGCGTCCGTGTTGAAGTCGTCCATGAGGGTGTTGAGTGTATACATCGTGCTGGCAGGGCCTGTCGAAGGCTCCGTAAAACCACTGCCTTTAGAGGCGGCGGTTCCGCTGTGGAGCCGGTTGTAGATCGTCGTCAGAGTGTACATCCTTGTGGAGTTATCAGACGGCGGGTTATTCTCGTTTATCGAGCCTGCAAAGACTGCTGTTGAAATCAAAAAAATCAGGCTTACAAATAACGCTAAAGTGCGTTTGAGTTTCATAAATGCCTCCGGTTGTTGAGGGTCAGAAAACAGACGACCGAGGTCAGAAGACGTAAGTCTTATTAACCTCGTCATTCCGGCGCAAGCCGGAATCCAGTGTTCTTATAATAGACCTTCAAATAAATCACGCCATTCGGGATTTGAGGCTTCGATCAATTCCAATTTCCACCGCCTTTTCCATTCCTTGAGCGCCTTTTCGCGACGAATGGCTGATTCCATAGTCGGATGAAGTTCATACCAGACAAGTTGATGGACACCGTACCGCTTCGTGAAGCCTTCCACCGCATTATTTTTGTGTTCCCATATCCGTTTGATCAGATCCGAGGTGACGCCGGCATAAAGGGTTCCATTCCGACGGCTTGCCAGAAGATAAACACAGGGTTGTTTGTTCATGAAATCGACTGGATTCCGGCTTGCGCCGGAATGACGACCTCTTTTTTCTCGTTTTCTGTCCCCTGCCCTCTGACTTCCGTCCTCTGTCTTTTCTAAAACTTCGCGCTCAGGTTGACGTAGGGGCCGTTGCCGGAATAGTTTTCGTCGCTTGCGGTGCGGTCCCTGTAATCCAGCAGGTTGTAGCCCAACCCGAGCCGGAACTGCTTGAAGAAAATGATCCCCACTTCAAGCGCCGGGGCCTGTTTGATCACGTGACTGCCGCGGTCGCTCACGATCCTGTAGTAGGCGGCCGTGTCGAGCCATTTTGTGAACTTGTAGGTCGCTTTCGCGGTGACCATGTCGATCAGCGTGCTCGTACTCAGGTCGTTATTGTCTTCCCGGAGGAATTTCAGGGCGTATTTTCCGAAGAGATCGATCTTTGCGCTCAGCTCGTAAGTGCCCTCGAGGGAGACGGTCTGCGCGGCGTAATCGGTCGCGGCCGTTTGCGTCGTGAAGTTCTGTTCGTCCTTATATTCGTATTTGCCGAGCGCGTTAAATTTGTCGTTCGTGACCGGGCGGTACGCGAGGCCCGCGACGGCGCGGCGGTTCGTGCGTTCGGTGTTCCCCAGCGAGCGCTCGGCGAGATTCTCACCGTTAAAAAGTATTGTGAACTCCTCGGTCAGCAGATGCTTGGCGTAGGCCAGGAAGTTCATGTCGCGTTCGGAGCCGGATTTGCGGCGCTCGAATTTGAGGCCGTAGGAGTTTTTCGTGCCTTCCGGCAGGTAGTCCAGCGCGATCGACTGGCTGTTCTGGTCGTAGTGGTTGGCGTCTCCGTCCTTGGCGCGGGTGTTCTCGATATTGAAGGTGGTAAAGAGGCCCTCCGTGATCTCGTAGCGGCTGCCGTAGCCGGTGTTCTCCTCGTTCCTGTCCCTGGAAACGCGGCGATTCATGTACGAGGAGAGCGTCAGGGACTCGGTCAGGTCGATCTCCTTGCGGTGGCCGAAAACGGTCTCGGGGTTGCGGCCGCCGAAACCGTATTCCACGTAGGCGTCGCCGTCCTGCATCCTGCGGCTGAAGCCGAGCGAGCAGATATTTTCGTAGCGATTGCTGTATTCGTTCGTGAACCGGTCCTTGACATAAACGGTGGCGTCTTCCGAGAGCTTGTAATCCACGCGGCCGGTGGTGACGGAACCGAATTTGGCGTGGTCGGCCGCGACCTTGTCCTGGTCGATCTTCGTAAGCTGCTGCTGAAGCGAAGCGACGAGCCGGTCGTTCAGTTTGTAGCCGCCTTCCAGGGTGGCCGTCGCGGTGGTCTCGTCCGGCGTCATGTGCTGGGTGTCGCGGTACGCCTGAAGCCCGACGCCGGCCCCCAGGAAATAATTCTCTTTCTGATGGTAGAGGTTGAGGGTGTTGGCGAAAGTGTAGGTTTTGGTGAGCGTGGAATCGTTGCGCCAGAAATCCAGGACCGCGCTCGTCGAGTCGGTGAACTGATAGTCCGCGGTCGCGCCGATCTTGCGCGCGCCTTTTTCGGTCATGTTGACCGGGTTACGGAAATATTTGCCGATATCGGCGTAATAGCCCTGGACACGGAGGTCGCCCAGGATCTTGGAGCCTTCCACCTGCCAGGCGTCGCCGGCCTGGAGCGGAGCGCCCGCGTCATCGAGATAATTCCGGGAGTAGGCCCATTCGCCGGCAAGCCGGGTGGTCGGGTCGGGCTGGAACTCGAAATCGGTGCCGAAAAGCCGGGGGCGGTTCGCGACATGGTTCTCGCCGGTGAACTGGCCGCCCAGGGCGAGCTTGTCGTTAAAGAAAGTCGACTGGAGGCGGCCGCCGGCCAGATAATTGTTCTTGTCGCTTGTGAGCGGCGCGTATTCGTAATCCACCACGATGTAGTTGAGGTCATCGTTCTCGTCGCGGGAAGAGACCGGCTCTTTGAAGAAAATGCGGCCCCTGTCGTAATCGATCTCATAATCGACGTCGCGGACAAGCGCCACGGTGTGGAGGATGATGTCGGAGCGGGACTGGTCGCGGGTCTCGATCCGGATGGCGTCGGTGTATTCCACCATCGGGGTCCTGGCGAGCCAGAAGGGGCCGGAAATGCCGTTGGCGGCAAAGGTCTCAGAGACCTGCTCCTGGGTGGAAGGCGAATAAAAAAGATCGAGCGTGGGTTTGAGGATCTTTTGGGCCTTTTCGCTCATCCAGTCCTTGAGCTCGATATGGGCCTTGGGGCCGGCCAGCGTGCGGTTATACCGGGTAAGCTGGTTCTGCGTGAATTCCTGCGTGTTGTAATTCCCCCAAAGGCCGTAAGAGTCGTCTTTGTCGATCCGGGCGTAGAATTTGCCGCGGGTGTCGGCTTCATTGAAGGAGCTCGAGCTGTCTCCGTAGACCGGGTAATATTTCTCGGGATTGACGTATTCGAACATGTGGAGTTCGTCTTTTTCCTTGTCCGTGTCCACCTGGGCGGTCGCCAGGTATTCGCCTTTCACAAGGCCCTTGAAATAAAGTTTGATGCTTCCGTCCTTATAAAGGTGGTCCTCGTAGGGTCGGTTGACCGCCGCGTCCAGGTTTGAAATGTTGCCTTTACCGTTCAGGTAGCCCATCGTCCCGTCGGCGAGGCCGACGAGCATGAACTGGTTCGGTTTTTTGTCTTTTTCCGCTTCCTTCGCGGCTGCCTCCCCGGTCAGCAATTGCACGGGGAAATTGACTTTGACCGTCTCGGAACCGTAGAGCTTGAAGAATTTGCTCTCCTTGGGAATGTCCGAGCGGTACTCGCTGCGCGGCGCGGCGCCCTCTTCCATTTCGGGGTTGCCGTAACGGTCGAGGAGTTCGCCGCGCGGCGTGCGCCAGGCGGTCGAGGCGGCGGCAACTTCGGCGCGCTTTTTTAAAACAGAAAAGATCTTTTCCTGCTGGCGTTTGTACGCCGGAGGAAGGGACATCCCGGCGCTGTCCTTCAGCTTTAAAAATTTGTCCTGGATCAGGCCGTTCTGATCGAGATAGCCGGCCGCGACCAGGTCTTTATAAAGGAACTTCGGGTCCGCGCCGGACTCCGCGAGATCTTCCTGTGTCACGGTCCATTGATCAACCGCCTTCTGTCCGCCTCTCCGGAAGAGCATGCCGGAAGCGCCCGCGAGCGGCTTCTGACCGAGCGTTTTTCTGCGCCAATCGTCCATTTGCCGGCGGCTGATCAGAGCTTCGTGGTCGCCGGAGTTCGGGGGAAAGAACTGTCCCGTTCCTCCGGTCGTCATCATCGGGTTTTGTTGTGCCGTGCTCCCGAAAACGTTTGTCATGCCTCCCTGCGCCGACGGGTTTTGTGAGAGGAGCGATCCGGAGGACGAACCCTGCGTCGCGGAGGGGTCCTGCGTTTGATCGAAATGGTCTGAGAAGCTCGTGTTCGTGTCCTGCCGCGTGAACATGCCTCCCGCCTTTTCTTCCTCGGCCCGCAACGCCGCTTCTTTTTCCTGCTTCAGCAGGTCCTGCCGCCTGCCAGGGGCAAAGGGGCCGCCGTAGGAAACGCGCTGGTCCAGGCGGATCACATGATTGCCTTTTTTGACGTTCTGCAGGGAGTAGCGGCCGAATTCGTCGGTGACGATCACGGTGCCGTCTTCAAGGACGAGCGAGGCGTGGGCGATGCCTTCTTCCCCCTTGTCCTGGACGCCGTTACTGTTCTTGTCCTCGAACACTTTTCCCATCAGCATGCCGCGGTCCGAGAAAAGGCCTTCGCGGACTTCCACGGCGGCGATCGAAGGCCCGGCGCTCGAGGAAACGGCGCCCACAAGGGCGGACACGCTGGCCCCGTTCTTGCTGTTGCCGATCTTGGCGTCGGGCCCGACCCGGACGCGGTAGGTGATCGTCCGCGAAGCCGAGGCGGGGATCGTCCCGAGGTTCCAGGACACCGCGGTCGTTCCCGTAGGGTCCGCCGCCTTCGCGTTGTCGATCACGGTGGAGCCGGGGACATATTTAAAACCGTGCGGCAAGCCGGCCGTGACGTTCGTGCCCGTAGCGGCGGCCGCAGAGCTCCGGTTGGTGACCCGGATCGTGTAGGTGATGATGTCGCCCGCGGTAACGACCTTTTTATTGGCCTGGTGAAGGATCGATAATAATGAAGACGAGGACTGGCCGTTGGGGATCATGGGGATGTTCCATTCGACGACATCGGCGACCACGACGAAGTTCGCGCCGACATAATTCGCGTAGCCGTCGGCCACGGCACCCAGATAGTACCAGCCTGGCGCCACATCGAAATTATAACCGCCGTCGGCGCGGGAGCTCTGGGGGTTGGGCTGGGGGCTGCCGCCGTATATGGCGCCGCCGGCCGTGTAAAGCGTGACGTTGGCGCCGGCTATGGGCGCGCCGGTAACCGCGTCGAATACTATGCCGAACGGGTCTATCAAAACGTCGCCTGCGGCAAGCGCGGTGCCGGCCGTCACCGTAATGGCCTGCACCTTGGGCTGGAATAGCGGCGCCTTATCGATATTAAGCGTATAGTCGCCGGACGGTATGTTGACGTTGAACGCGAAGGCGCCGTTAACGTCGGATGTCGCCGTTCCGCGCAGGTTGCCGGCCGAGTCGTAAAGATTGACGACGGCATCGGCAATAACCAGCCCGCTTTTAGCGTCTTTTAAGATCCCCGTAATGGGCGTGCCCGCGGCCGCGGTGTAGGTCACGGCATAGGTCGATGTGGCGTAGTCGGTGTTCGTGGCGAGCTCGTTCGCCGCCAGGTCTTTGATGCCGCAGGACGCTCCGACGACGAGTTTGAGGATCAACTTGTCCGGCATCGCGGCAAGCGCGTTGTCTTCGGCCACCGTTAGGGTCGCTTCCATTAAAGTGGAATTTGCGACGGTAATGATTGTCGCGCCGGAAAGCGCGACGGTCGTGGTCCCGTCCTGGATGGAAAGGTTGGCGAGATTGGCCGCGGTGAACGTCGCGACATTGATCGTCTTGTCAAACGTGATGCTCAGCTTGCGATCGGCCTGGGTATAGACCGTCCCGGTCACGACCGGAGGCACGGCTGTCACCGTGATCGTCCCCGAATCCGTCGAGGCAAGGCCCGCTTTCACCGCGCGGATCACGCCCGTCCCGGCCACCGCGCCCGTAAAGACCGCGCTCTTCAAATCAGGGGCCGCCACAAGATCG
>Ga0116159_1000371_pt1 | contig 52156 bp, 38 predicted proteins | sample AD_JPNAS1_MetaG_FD_89878 | JGI IMG/M metagenome (GOLD analysis project Ga0116159, IMG submission 89878) | Active sludge microbial communities of municipal wastewater-treating anaerobic digesters from Japan - AD_JPNAS1_MetaG | ecosystem: Engineered > Bioreactor > Anaerobic > Digestate | place...
GGGGGGATACGAGGCGGCCCGGTTGCTGGAACAACTCATGCGGCGCACGGTGCGCGCGCCGGAGCCGATCCTGTATGGGGTGAAGCGTGTTGTTTCGCGTGCTTCCGGCCGGTATGCGCATGCGGTGGACCGGCGTTTCCTCCGGGGGATCGAATTCGTCCGGCTCAACGCCTGTGCAGTGATCCGCGTACCGGACATCGCGCGTCACATGGGAGTCTCCCGCCGGACGGCTGAAGTGCTGTTCCGACGCCATGCGGGACACGGGGTGCGCGAGGAGATCCAGCAGGTTCGTCTGTCGCGCCTCAAGACCTTTCTGCTGGAGACCGGCCTACCGATCGGACAGATCAGCGCCCAATGCGGCTTTCAGACCGAGATGCACGCAAAACGCGTGTTCAAGCAGGCGACCGGAATGACGATGCGTCAATTTCGAAGCCGTAACGCGTCATAACCCTGTTTTCTTGCAAACGCACGTAACGAGGTCGAATCGTTTCAGTGATCGTGGCCGCACGGGGTCAAAACCTGCGGGTGACCTCCGTCACACTTTCCGAACTGGTGGGCGAGGGGTACGCGAGAAGGATCCGCCCTATTGGCACATCGACCGGCCGTGCCCCGACATGGGGGGGGTACGCACGCGATCCGAAAGCCCTGTCCGACGCCCGGAGGGAGTTGGCCGCGGCGATTCTCGTCCGTTGATGACCATGCTGAAAATCTTCAACGTTGAAATCGGTAGTGGGGAAAGTTCCTTGTTGTAAGACCTTTTCTTCAGCGGTGGCGTTTGTTATCATGCCCACACAATGAATAAAGGCACCGCGCTATCGTACGTCTCCATGCTCTTCGCCACCTTAGTGGCTTTCAACACCTTTGCACAGCGCTTCACGATTGAAAATCATGCGCTCCGTCGAACGCTGACTACAGAAGGAGGGGTTCTCCGGACCGAGGAGATCGAAAACAAGCTTAACAAGAGTGTCACTCCCTTGAGCCAGGCCCCCGAGTTCCGTCTACGCTTTTCCGAGGGCACGCACCGGCCGGAAACCGCCTTCACACTCACCAGCGCCGATTTTGAACTCGCCACGATCAAACAGGCGCCGCGCAAGGACTCGGAACCCTTGTCTTTTACCCTGCGGAACGCAAAGCATGGAATTACGATAGCGGTCGCCTTTTCCGTGAATGCGACAGATGCCTTTTTGCACAAGCAACTGACCGTGACCAGCGGGAAGCCGATCACGCTGGAACGGATCGACGTGGATGCGTTGACCCTCCCCGACGCCTACCAGCCCTATACGACGCGGGAGATCACCGCTCAGGCACCCGCCCGCTGGAGTCCCGGGCTTGGCCAGCCCTTGTATGGCGCAAAGAGCGCGACCTTCTGGGGTGTCGAGTTCCCGGCGGCGGACAACCTCGTCAACGAGAAGCTCCTCCTCTCCGGTTATCTCTGGGGTCGCCAACTCCAGGCAGGCGTGCCCTACAAGAGCTATCGTGCCGTCATGGGCGTGGCGGATGATCCGGCCTTTGTCAGCGACGCCTTCCGCGACTATATCACGCAACGCCGGGTACGCCCCCTGCGCTTGCAGACGCAATTCAACTCCTGGTTCGACCGTGGCCGTGGCGTCAACAAGGAGAATTTCAAAGAGGCGGTCGAGAAGATTCACAAAGAACTGGTGGTGGAACGCGGATGCGCCCCGCTAAAGGCTTATGTTGTCGACGACGGCTGGCAGGATGTCCACGCGGACTGGTCCGGCAAAGTCTGGAAGGTGAACAGTAAATTCGACGCCGACTTCGCCTCCACCTTGGCGGTGATTCGCGAGGCGAAGTCCACACTTGGCCTCTGGCTGAGCCCCGGCTGCCTTTTCGGGGCCAGCGCACAGGTCGACAAGCTGAGGGGCCAAGGTTTTGAGGCGTTGGATGTCTGGATGTCCATGGCGGGCCCCAAATACATGCAGGCCCTTGAGGACCGCGTGCTCGAACTGACGAAACAGGGCGTCGGTTTCTTCAAGCTGGACGGCATCTTCGGCCACTTGAACAGGCGCACCTTTGAACTCAAGGGCGACAAATACGGGCTGCCAATCATGCCCCAACTCGGCATCGAAGGTTTCAAGTCTGACGACAAACGTCTTAATGACTCGAAGTATGACGAACTCAAGATTTACTATCTCACCGCCGGCACTGAACGCCTGATGGAGATCTTTAAGAAGCAGGCTGCGATCAATCCGGAGGTTTACATCGTCATCTCGAACGGCGCCTGGCTCAGTCCCTGGTGGCTGATGTATATTGACTCGGTTTGGATGATCAATGCCGGCGATGCCGCAGGCGGAAGTTCACGTACCGAAGAACTCGTCTACCGCGACAGTATCTATTACAAGATTTGGACGGAACAGAAGACACAGTTCCCCATCAGCGCACTCTTCAACCATGAGCCTAAAAAGACCGGGAGCAACGAGTCAAAAGAGGTCTTCCGCAAATACCTCTACATGAACCTCGCGAGGGGGACGGGATTCGTCGAACTCTACATCACGCCCCGTAACCTCGCCGCGTATGACTGGGACGTCATCGCCGAAGGCTTGCAATGGGTCAAGGAGGTCTTCCCCACATTCTCCAGGGCAAAGATGTTCGGGGGAGACCCCGGCAAGAGAGAGGTCTATGGATATACGGGCTGGCAGGGTGGGGTCGGCTATATCGCCCTCCATAACCCTTCTGAAGAGCCAAGTGATTTTGTCTGCCGTCTGGATCGTGCGTTCGGCTTACAGCAGAGCGAGAGGCCAGAGCGCTTCATAGTGAGTTCGCCTCTCGAAGGCTCAACGCGCGGCCTGCCGGACAAGGTGCAGTACGGCGACACCATGACGATCCGTCTGGAACCGCGTGAGATCCGCATCATCAACTTTGATGTGGCGTCCCGTGACTGGTCCGCATTGAAAACGTTGCAGACCCGCACCCAAGCCGACTATGTCCCGCCACCGCCCAAACCTCAACCCAAGCCCATCCCTGTCGGGAATCATCCGTTGCTTGGCGTATGGGAATATCAACATAACGGGACGACCTACACACGCGAATTTGTTGCGGAAGGGAACTGCATCTTAAAGCAAGGCAACAACATCATCTGGACCAAGCCCGTCACGTCAAAAGATAAAAACACACTCATTGTTGACGATTGTTACACGCATCGGCTCCAGCCCGACGGCACACTGGTGATCGAGAACCATTACAAGGCGAAGCGTAAAAAATAAACCTGTTCTGAATACCATCATGAACACAAACTTCGCGCCTGCGCGGGAGAAAAAAGGGCAGCTGAACTTTCAACCGCAGATTGACGCAGATGGGCGCAGATTTTGGGGGCCGGCTGAGTTTTGCACGAAACAGGCACGTCGCCGCTCCTCTGACCATGACGCATTCTTAACCTGACCGACGAATGCGAAATGCCGGAATTTGCGTTTTTTTGACATTATTTTTTGCGCAAATCTGACTTCCGTAAAACAGGTCGGGAGCGTATAGTGGTAATGTTAAGAACAGGTCCGGGTCAAAGCAGAACGGGAGGTCGCCTTGTGAACGCTCCGCACCGGTTCCTTTCATAAAAGCAACGTGAATGCGGCCCGCCGCATCCCGAAATGAGGAGGCCAAAGACAATGAGGATCGAACGTATCATGCAGGTATGTTTGCTGTCCCTGCCCTTGTTGGGGGCCGGCCCGTTGATCGCCGCGCCGTATGCGTCCGCGACGGGGCGGGTTGATGCTGCCGTGTCCGCGCGGCGGTGGCAGGCCGTCCACGACCGGACCACAACGCTCCGCTGGGCGTATCCCGACGGCGCGGCGTCCGCAACGGTTGCGATCACGAATCTTTCCGGATGCGAGGTGCTCCGGCAGACGTTCACGCCGCCTGCGGTGACATGTGTCTGGACGGTTTGCTCGAATGAGGTGGTGACGGCGGACGATTATTTCACTGTGACGGTATCGTTTGACGTCGGCGACGCCCTCGTTGCCGGCGTCGCCCTGTTGAAGAGTTCCTTCGGTGGGGGCGCGACGGTCGTGCCGGAGGGCGACAGGAGGTGGGGGCGCGTGGGCGATACGGCGCTCATCCCCTATGACGCCGCGTGGCTCGACGCGGAAACGGCGGCGTTCTCGCTGGCGCGGCGCGACGGGCAGAAGTCGACCCTCGAACCGGATTGCACGGTGGGGTGGTACGGTTGGTACGCCAAAGCTTGGGGCACAGGCTGGTTTGACCTCTCGCTTTCCGCCGCTGGTACGGAAGATGTGCTTTCCGCCGCCGTGCGGCGGGTTCCGCCCGGCGGGATAGTTCTGATCGAGTGAAAACGCGAAAGAAAGTCCACAAACGATTCCAGCACAGCCAAATCAGGAGATAATCATGAAAACCAAAACCTTCTCTATACTCATTTCGATTGCCGCGATCAGCGCGGCGTTCGCCGTCGACGTCAGGGACGTCACGCTTCAACAACGGTGGCCGTGGAGCCGCCTCATCGATGTCGAATTCGTCATCGACGGCGAAGCGGGCAGTAACATGCGCTACGATGTGGCGCTCGAAGCGAAAAACGGCAGCGATGTTCTGGCCGTGCCGACAGCGGCGATCTTGGGGAACAGGAGTGCCTTGGCGAGCGGTGTGCATGTCCTCACGATCGACCCTGTGGCGGCCGGTTTTCCGGATACTGTTCTCACCCGGTTCAACGTGACGGTGACGGCGTCGAATTCGCCCGCCTACATGATCATCGATCTGACCACTGGTGCTAAAACCTATACCTACGACTGGTCTGACACCACGTGGTGCAATACGGACGAGTACAAATCTGACAAGATGGCGTTCAAGCACATTCCGGCCGGCACGTTCGGCATGGGGTATATAGGGACGCTTCCCTCTTCGACTGATCAGACGAACCATCAGGTGCGTCTCACGCAGGACTATTGGTTGGGCGTCCACGAAGTGACGCAAACCCAATGGAACAAGTTGATGGGCACTTGGCCTTCATATTTCTCGAATGTCACAGATCGTGCCTACCGTCCCGTCGAGAACATCACCCTGACGCAGATACGCGGTGCGTGGAACGTGGCGCGTTTCGCCTGTCCCGACACGTCGTTTATCGGCATTCTGGCCGCACGCAGTGGCCTAACGATGGATATTCCCACTGAGGCTCAATTTGAATATGCCCAGCGCGCGGGTGTGACCGTCAACTACTACATGGGAATTACCTCTATGATCACGGCCCAGTCGTACATCCGTTTCAGGGAAAACGCCGGTGGTTACAATTACGACTCCTACCAGAAGTTAGACCTGCGCAATTTAACGATCGCCGAAGGCGGCACGGCCGATGTGGGTCATTATCCGCCCAATGCGTGGGGATTATATGACATGGCGGGTAATCTTTGGGAGGTGGTCTACGATAAAGGTGGTTACAAAGACACGACGGCGCAGATCGACCCTGTCCATGTGCCCGATGGCACGGTGTTAGAGATCCACGGCGGTTGTTTCAATTCGCCTTTTGGGAGTTGGGTGTATAATACCTCGCGGTCAACTTGGAATTGTACGGCGGTAAAATGGGAGATCGGCTTCCGTGTGATGGCGGAGTACGAGGTGAAATGAGAACGTGGCTTCTGTCCGCCGTCTGGCTGGCGGTTTCCGTCGCACGGGCGGCACCGGTGCAGATCGCGGCCGTGGACTGCACGCGCGAATTCCCGACAAACCTCTATTTCGCCTGTGGCGACGTGGTGGTGACGAACGGCCCTGCCGGGCGTTACCGCGAGACAGCGCCGACGGAGGCCTCGCGGTTCGGTTACCGTTTCACGGTGCGCCATCCGGGGCGTCCACATCTTTTCGTGGTGCGCTATCCGGACGACAAGACGCGCTGCATGGCGATTTCTGACGGCACGGCATACGATATGAGTGTGGGCGTGTTCACGGGTGCCGCGAAGATCGGTAACCACGGCCGAGATTATTCCGGACTCGCCCAGCCGTTTTCGAACACGATGGTCGAACAGCGGAACATTTTCTGGCCGCGCTGGACGGATGCCTCGATCGTGTTCGCCAACACGACGCCGGGGCAGCCCGCCGCAGTCGCGTCGTTCGCGATTTTCGAGTTGGACGAGCAGGACATATCGCCGCTGGACATCCCGAAAGCGGTCTTCCCGCGTCGCTCCTTCGGCGTGAGCTTTGAGGACCCGTGCAGCCACGGGGCCGATTTCGGAGCCGCGACGTATGCCGATTGGCTTGATCGTGCCGTGCGATGCATGAAGCATCAGGGACAAAACCGGCTCATCTACCCGCTTGTCTGGTACCACGGGCCGCTTTATCCTTCGGCGATCGATACGGCGCATTACTTTGAGTGGTCCGTGCCGTCGCCGGTGGATCGTAAAATCTACATTCGCTGGACGTCGCATCCGGCGGATTGGCCCGAGATGTTGCTGACGCGTTTCGACCGGGAGGGGTTCGAATTCATCGCGCAAATCTGCCTGCTCCGCTATGGAAGCCTCATGGAACGCATGAACACGGATGCCGCCGCCGTGGCGGCCGGCGCTGACACGGTCTGCAATGTTTGGAACGATGGCGTTGTGCAGGCCGGAGCGGGCGACTGGACCGGCGAGTACAACGTGAACAATTTCGCGGTGCAGTGTGCCATTCGGGAAAAAGGGAAAAGATGGGGAAACGCGCCCCTTCAATATGGAGAAAAGATCGGCGGCAACATGCGGCGCGGCCCGATCTTCAATCCGGCCCACCCGGAGGTGCGGGCGGCCGTGTTGCGTAACGTACGTGAAATCGCCGAACGTTATGCGCGGCACCGTTCGTTCAAAGGGTTAAAAATCTTCACCTACGGCAGTTCATTTCTCGCGTGGCCCTCTCTCGCATGCGGCTACGACGACGTGTCCATCGCACGGTTCGAAAAAGAAACAGGCTGTGTAGTGGATGCGCCGAAGGCGGGCGCGGAGCGGTTCATGGCGCGTTACAAGACGCTCACGGCACCGCCGCTTCGGCGTGTGTGGATCGACTGGCGTTGCCGCGTGGTGGCGGATCTCGTGCGTGACATCCAGTGCACGCTCCGCAACGTCCGTCCGGATCTGGAGTTTACAGTGCAGCTTAATCGGGCTCGCGAGTGTGGTGTGGACCCAACCCTCTGGCGCGGCATCGGCGTGCCGGATGTCGTTGGTTTCGGCGGTGTATCCCCTTGCGCGCACAAGATCAAGCCGGACGTGGATATGCGCGATATCTCCGATGTGAACATCTACAACACCTGGATTGAACGCTGGGGCAAGCATACGTGGTGGCGTTGCGCACCGGGTGAACCCGTGCCGCTCAGCATGGCGTTTCTTCTCGGACAACCGGCCGAAGGCATATGCCGGATGGGGTCGTCCTTTGAGCCCGACGGATTTTGGTGGCCTGACGCACAGATGCGCATCACGCCGGCTTTTTCGGGCGGTGTCCACTATATGCGTCATTTCGCGAATGCCGTTGCGACATGCGACGCGTTCACGCTTGTGCGCGGGGGGCTCACGTTCGACCGGGCGCACGCGGATCTGCTGCGCCCGTTCGCCCGCGCGTTCCGCGCCCTGCCGCGCGTGAAGTTCGAAACACTCGCGGGCACGGCGTGCGGCAACGCGGTCGTGCGCACGCAAAAGGCCGAGGGTGCGCGGTGGCTCTATCTGGTGAACCGTGAATACGTGCCGTGCGACGTGACCCTGCGCGTGGAGCATCCGCGCGACGGGTTGGAGAACGGTTGTGATGCCGTCCGTCCCGCCGCTGAATGGAAAATCCATCTGGAGCCCTATGCGTTGCGCAGTTTCGCTTTCCCGTCCGAGTGTTCGTTTGCATGGACGGCTACGGACGTGCCGCCGACGTTCGCAAGCGATCTGGAAAAACGCGCCGCAACCGCGTTGACGGCATGTGCGGATTCCGCCGATGCGCGGGACAAAGCGTATGTTGCCGAGGTACGCGGGCTTTTGTCAGCGCGTGACTGGCCTGTTTTGCGATGCGCTTTGGAGCGTCGCCAGTTCTGATAAAAAAGGAAGGACACGACAATGATGAAGATGCTTAGGTCTGGTCTTATTCTGGTGGCTGTGCTTGTGGCGAGGGCGGAGCGTGTCCCCGTTTTTGAAGAGGGGGTGCCACAGACGATGTGCGGCGGCGCAAGCGTGACAGCCTATGGCGGCACGTGGATCTACGCCGCCGCGCCCGATCTGCTCGACGACGTTTCGTTTCAGCAGGGCAACGCTACGCCGCGCGAGAAGGTGGCACCCAAGCCCGCGCAGGCGCTTAAAGGCAATTACTTCGGCGTGAACACGACGCGCATGCCGTGTCTGAACAAAAACCTCGAACTTCTTGAAGAGGCGGTGCATCTCATTGACGGGGATGACCAAACATGTTGGCTGAGCGAGGCGTAGCCTCGAAGCGACATGCAGCCCATTGTCGTGCGCATCGACCTCGTGAAGGAGACGGATGTGGCGAAGATCGTCCTCAGGAAACGTCCGCTTTCGCCTGAAACGAAACGCCGTGCCACCGACCGGCAGCCCGCGCCGGATGGTTGCGAAGTGGGGCGCGGCCTCCCTGTGGAGATGGCGCTCGCCCTCTCATGCGACGCATGGCGTTGGTCGGACGTCTTTACGGGGCCTCTCGGCGCGGCGTCCGAACAGGAAACGTTCGAAGTGGCGTTCACGCCGCGTCGTGCGAAGCAAATCCGGCTCACAGCCTCGAAACTGCGCCAGGTGGAGTTCTTCCTGTATGCGCTGTCGCTCGCCGAAATCGAGGTGCTCGACACGCAGGGGCGCAACGTGGCGCTCGTCTCACGCGGTGCCACCATCGCGGTGAACGCCACGCGGCATCAGGAAATGCCGCTCAACATGCAGCAGCGGGCGCTCTGGCCCGTGCAGTGGGATCTGGGCGCGAAGTGGATCCGCGTAGGCTATCACGACGATCCGATCAACTGGCATCGCGTGGAACGCGTCAAAGGGAAACTGGAAATCGATCCGGTGGCGGACGCCGCGATCAGCGCCTGCAAGGAGCACGGCCAGAACGTCATCATGTGCCTCAATTTCGGCAACCGGCTCTATTCGGGCCCGGAGAAGCGGTCGTTCACGCAACTGCCGGAATGGAACTGGTGCATGCCCAATCCTCCCGCGACGCCTGAAGCACTCGCGGCGTGGGACCGCTACGTCATTTTCATGTGCCGCCACTTCCGCGACCGCGTACATTCGTTCGAAATCTGGAACGAGTGGAACATCTCCGTGTACTGGGGCGACACCCCGAACACAGAGGCCTACTGCGAAATCGTGCGCCGCACCATTCCGCTCATCCGTGAACACGCGCCGCAATGCAAAGTGATGCTCGGCGGCACGAGCGGTTACTTCCGGGGTTTGGCGCATCAGACACCCGAACAGGTTGCCGTGCGCGAGGAAAAAGACTCGCGCTTTGTCGTCTGGAAACGTTTCGCGAAGGACGTGGACGGAATCGGCTACCACCCGTTCTACAATCCGAACCCCGGTTGGCTTCTGGACTATTCGGCAGACATCCGCGCCTTCCGCGCCTGGCTGGCGCGCCAGGGCTTTTCGGGCACGCTCCACGCGAGCGAATGGAACATCAACGGCCGCCCCACGCCTATCGATCCGAAGGACGCACGGGACGTCTGGTGCGGCATCTACACGCAGAGCGAGATCGCCAAGGCCAAGGAGGTTCTGCAACAGATGGTGCGCCATGCCGGCTTCGGCATCCCCAGTTGTTTCTGCGAAACGTACAATGCCTTCTACGCACAAACCGAGCTGAGCCTTCTCAAAGGATCGTTGCTGCAGGACCCGGTGGCACCGCTCCAGCCGACGGCCGCCTATTACGCGTTGCGCAATGCCGCCACGCAGATGGACGGCTTTGAGCCCGCGGCCTTCACGCCCGATGTTGCGGGAACCGTGCCCGGTGCCGTGGCGGCGTTCGCGTTCGCAGACGGTGCGCGCCGTGGCGTGGCTGTGTGGTACGAGGACGACCAGCGGGCGGACACCTATCGGCAAAAACCCGTCACGCTCACCCTGCCCTTCGCGGCAGCCGCGCTTCATGCCTACGATCCCGTCAACGGTGTGCGCCAGCGTCTGAATGCCACCGTGGACAGCGGCAAGACCATTGTGTGTGATCTGCTCATCGGCGATGCGCCGCTGTTCGTCGCGGAATAGTCCATTGGTTTTGGCTTTGCTCCGGTCCGGTTCTCGGCTATGCTGAAAGCCATGAATTACGAGGTGATACCGGTCGGACCGTATGCGGCGAATTGCAGTGTGCTGTGGGATGAGCCGGGAGAGGCATGGGTGGTGGATCCCGGTGAGGATGGGGATCGGATTCTTGCGTTTCTGGAAAAACGCGGTCTCCGTGCGGGTATGGTGGTGCTGACCCATGCCCATTTCGACCACATTTCCGCGACGAATCGCGTGTTGGCGGTTTATCCGGTGAAGGTTTATCTGCACCAGAACGATGTGGCCATGGCGTTTTCACCGTTGAATGCGATGCCGCCTTATCGGGCGACCTCGCGTCCCGCCACGCTGGATTCATCCAAAGAAGACGGCGAGACTCTGACCTGCGGCGGACTGACCGCACGGCTTATCCATACGCCCGGGCACACGCCCGGCGGATGGTGTCTGTATTTCGAGCAAGAAGGTCTGCTGGTGGCAGGGGACACGTTGTTCGCCGGATCGGTCGGACGAACTGATTTTCCGGGAGGCAGTATGCTGGCGCTACAACGTTCGCTGGATCGGCTGAAGAGACTGCCGGACGCGACGCGGGTGATCTGCGGTCATGGCCCGATGACCACGATCGGCGCGGAAAAACGGGGCAACCCTTATTTGAGGTAGTGCGTCGGGAACGGGAGGCGGGGAGAACGATGCGCGCGACGGATGAGATTCTGACGGCCTTACGGCAGGCCGCTGGCGGCGAGGTGTCGAGCCGGGCATTATGCGACCGGCTGGGCGTGTCGCGGGCCGCGATCTGGAAACGGATCGAGGCGCTGCGCGGACTCGGATACGGGATCAGCGCGTCGCCACGGCGCGGTTATCGGCTGGAGAGTGTGCCGGACCTGCCGCACGCCGCCGAGGTGCTTCCCCTTTTGTCGACGCGGCGGATCGGCCGGGATTGCCGATATGTCGCGGAGACCGGGTCCACCAATCGCGATGCGGCGGTGCTGGCCCAAGCCGGCGCCGAGGAGGGGTTGGTCGTGACGGCCGGATCGCAACACGCGGGCCGCGGCCGGATGACGCGTGTGTGGTTCTCGCCCGCAGGGGTGAACCTCTATTTTTCTCTGGTGCTGCGGCCTGCGGTCGAGCCGTTGCGCGCCGCGTCCCTGCCGCTGGTTGCGGGATTGGCGGTGGCGGAGGCGGTGGCGGATCTCGCGCCCGAACTCCAACCCGCGGTCAAGTGGCCGAATGACATTCTGGTGGCCGGACGTAAGTTGTGCGGCATCCTCTGTGAGATGCAGGCGGAAATCGATTGTGTGCGGCACATCGTCTTGGGGGTTGGTGTGAACGTCAATCTGGAACGTGCCAGCCTGCCTGAGGAGATCCGGTCCCGCGCGACCTCGCTACGCATGGCGTGCGGCAGGTCGTTTTCCCGCGCGGCGGTGCTGGCCGCGATCCTCAACCATTTCGAACCGCTTTACGATCAGTGGCTGCGGAAGGGGTTGGAGCCGTTGATCACGCGACTGGATGCCCGCGACGCCTTGCGCGGCCGCATGATCACGCTGGAGTCGGGCGGCGGCCAGACGCTGCGCGGTCGGGCGGACGGTATTCAGGCGGACGGGGCGTTGCGTCTGGTGACGGAGCGTGGACCGGTGACCTTGTACTCGGGTGAAACGCATATCGGGACCTAATCATGGATTATCGGGCCAAACAGGATAAGACCGGGCGTGTGCGGAGAATCCGGCGTTGGGTGAACGGTCTCGGCCGCAGCCGTCAATGCTGTGTTTGCGGACGGACTTTCTTCCGGTTCTCCACCTATCGAGGGGGATGGCAACAATTTTCCGCCTATCTGCACAACGTCAAATGGATCGGAAGCGACTTCGATCACTTCTGGTGCCCGTTCTGCCGGAGTCATGACCGTGAACGTCACCTGTTCCTGTACGGAGAGAAGTTGGGCTTTTGGGAGCAGATGCGCGGAACGTCGATTTTACATATCGCGCCGGAAAAGCACGTGTCCCGACGCATCGAGGCCTGCAAGCCCGAACGTTATGTGAAAGGGGATCTCGTGCCCTCACGGGAGGGGGTCGAGCGCCTCGACGTTTCTGCGATCCCGTATGCGGCCGCATCGTTCGACTGGGTGTTGTGCAATCATGTGTTGGAACATGTCCCGGATGACGTGCGGGCGTTGTCGGAACTGTTCCGTGTGCTCAAACCCGGCGGGCATGCGATCCTGCAGACGCCCTACGCATCGGGTTTGGAACGGACACTTGAAAATCAGGCGGAGATCAACACCGATGCCCAACGTCTGGCATTCTACGGACAGGAAGATCATGTGCGCCTTTACGGACGGGACCTCTTTGACCGCATTCGGGGACCGGGCTTTTCGCTGGAACTGATTCGGCATGCGGATTGTCTCGGGGATGTGGATGCCGCGCGTTATGGGGTCAACCCGGACGAGCCTCTTTTTTTGTGCGTGAAGCCCCTTCCGGCTGTGTGATATGCTGAGGTCATGAATGAGGTGTCTATGCGTGTGCGGATTCGATGGGTCTCTTTCTGGGTGACGCTGGCGTTTTGCGGTTTGATGGGGGTGTCGGCTGAAGCCAAATCCAAAGAGGAGCCGCCGAAAGTTTCGGTGTTGATGAAGGAGGCGAATGACCTGATGTCGCAGGCACAGTCCGCTTACGTCGACGGTGATGCCCCAAAGGCGATTGAGTTGTACCGTAAGGCGCTGGCTGAGATCGTTCGCGTGGAGCGTGAAAACCCGAACCGGGTCACCTCCGCCGAGTTCGCGCCGGTTCGTTTCCGCAAGGCGTTGTGCGAAACCGAGATCGACCGTATCCTGATCGAGGAGATCAATGCGTCCTCACGGACCGTCGCGGTCTCCGACACCCGTGCATTGGAGGAGAAGCGGAAAGCCCGGCAAGAGGCGGCAGCCACCAACCGGGTTCCGGAAGCCACCATAAAACTGTCGGTCAAACGGGGTGTGGGAGGGGGTGACGCGGTTGATCATCCCGAAGACAAACTTGCGGATGCGGTGCGGTCCGGGTCGGAGCCGGTTGCTGCAAAAACCGACGCGCCGGTGACCAAGTCCGAGACCGGAGCAACCGCGAAGCTGGATGTGAAAAAAGAACTCTCCTGGGTACGGGAACTGTTGTCGCTTGAGAAGTGGGATGAGGCGGATCAAAACCTGCGCACGGTTTTGCGGCATGAACCGACTAGCCGGGATGCGCGTTTTCTGATGGCCCTGGTACAGATGCGCCGAGGCAGGGCGGACGATGCGTCGGTCATGATGGACGATCTGCTGGCAGATCCGGTGACTGACGAATCGGTGTGTCTGCTGGCCTCGGCGGTATATGCCGCCACCGGATCGTACGGCAAAGCAATGGCCGCGTTGGATCAGGCCATGCGGCTCAATCCTCAACGGCCTTTAGGTTATCTCAACATGGCTTGGCTGTTGCTCGAAATGCGGCCTGCGGATCTGGCGGAGCCGGAGATGTATTACCGGCAGGCCGTGAAACTCGGCGGCGCGCGTGACCGTGACATCGAGCGACGGCTGGGAATCAAATCCGAGTAATGCCTGAGTGATGCCGGGCGCAACGCGACCGGCCGGATGGGGGACATGGACGCACGTCTGACAAAACCGGAACCGGCCCGCCGCTGGAGGCGGTTGGCTTCGGTGGTGTGGTGCGGTGTGGCCGTAGTCCTGTCCGGACTTTTGATCGTGGACATTTGGCTGTTCCGGGTTGGAATCGTGACGCACATGGCGCGTATGACACTGGACCGGTACGGATTCTCGGATACAGAGTTTGCGATCGCCGGGTTCGACACGCGGGGTGTGGTGCTGGAAGATATCCGGATCGGTCAGCCGCAGCCGCTGCTGGAGGTCGATCAGATGCGGCTTCGGTTTCGCGTGGGCGATCTGTTGCGCGGCAGGTTGGAGCGTCTGGATGTCGAGGGCGTCCGTCTCGACATGCGTCTGGACGAACAAAGAATCACGCTGCCGCTGGCGGAACTTCTCCTGCCGCGATTGGCAACGATCCGCAGGCCGGACCGCAAGTCCGCGCGGATTTTTCAACTCGACGCCGCGACCGTGCGCGAGATGCGGATCGACCTGCTGAACCGCAAAGAGGTGCCCCTGACGCAACTCGTTTTAGAACTCAGTGCCTTTGCTGAACCACATGGGTGCACGCGCGTCTGGGGCTCGCTCGGGGATGCCGCAACCAACTTGTGTGTACGTGTGGACGGTACGCTCGAACCGGGAACCGGAAACCTGTCGCTGCGCTCCGATATGCGTGTTGCGACACTGGCGCCGGTCGCGGACTGGATCATGCAGGCCACGGCCGGCGAAGGGAGGAGGCACCGGATTCCGGTACGTATCGAAGGCGGCTTGACCGCACGGGGCGAAGTGACGGCGGAACGCTGGCGTGAAATGCGGACAGGGAACATGGAGGTCGCGCTGGACCGGCAGACCGTGATCCGTTTCGAGGGGGAGGATCGTTTCGTCCGGTTTCAGAATCTGCGGGCTGATCTCACCGGTGCGCCGGATGAGTGGAGTCTGCGGTTGCATGCCGGCGTGTCGGGTTTCCGGTTGGATGCGGAGCGTGCTGTCGCGCGGGAGAGCGGTCGGCTGCTCAGCCTCAGGGGGAACGCGAGACTTCAGCGGACAGGGAGGCGGCAGCACGTCACGGCCACGCTGGAGTCAGATCTTCCCGGTCGTTCGCTGGGACAGCTATTCTCCGCGATGCTGCCGCTGGTTCCCCGATTGTTTGCCGAAGGCGGGACACTGCGCGTCGAGACCGATCTCACAGCGGAGCAAGGTGGGAAATGGACGGGACAGACCGAGTTTCTGGCTACGGCAAAGCACTCGTCCGTCAGAGTGCCCGCCGGTCGTGCGGGTGCCGAATCCGTTTCGGTTTCTGCTACCGTACCGATGGAAAAAGGAAAAGCCGGCGCATTGCAGGCGCGTGTGGCGGTGGAAGACGGGTTTGTTTTCAAAAAAGGGTTCGTGTTGCGGGGCGGGGCAGAGATGCGGCTGACCGCTGCGCCACCGTATGATACAGCGAACGGCACCCTGACCGGACGCATTGCCGAGATGCGGGCCCTGCGGAAACGCGGCGTCAGCATGTCGCAAGAAGGGGTCGGGTTCGAGAGTGCGGTTCAGGTGAGCGGGCTGGTAACGAATCCGGTGTGGCATCTGGATTTACATATGCCGGAAACTGCGGTGGCTGTTACAAACCCTGTTTGCCACGCCTCTGCGATGATGGGCGCGCAAGCGCGCGTGCAGTACGGCGCACAAGTTCTCGCGGCGGAAGGCGGAGTGTGGGTACGGGACGGGGCAGCCAGGCTCACTGTCTCCGGTGGGGTTCAGAACGTGGTGGCCGGGCTCGAACGGGCTGCGTTACGCTTTGATTTGCCAGCGTATGCGGTTTCCGCACCGGATCAGGCGGTCGCCGACGTGTCGGTCGAGGTCACGAACGGATGGCTCCGCGCAGATGACCGGTTGGCGCTTGAAGGGCTTCAGATGTTCGTCCCGTTACGAGGGTCAGTACGGGACGGCATAACCTGTCTGGCGGGCCAGCGCTTCGGGTGGGACCACTGGGAAGCCGAAGGGGTGCGGCTGGTGGCCGACGGGTTCGGTGTTGAAGCGGACACGGGGCAGATCGCTGGCAGGCTGGGTGTCCGCGCGGTCGATAGTGCGGCACGTGTCGACATCGGTGTGGTTGTGCCGATCGCCAGACCGGGACAGGCCAAGGCGACCGTTACGTTTCCGGAGGCTTCGCTTGAGCGTGACGATGCGCTGGCCGCCCGCCTGCGGAAAGCCGTACCCGATCTGGAGGCGAGTGCGCGTGTCGCGGCGGAGGCGGCCTTTCGTCTGGGCGGCGGCACACCGCATGCCGTCGGGCGCGTGTGTGTCCGGGACGGCCAGTTTCGTAAAAAGGAAATGTCGGTGAGCGGACTGGCGTTGGACATGCCTTTTGAATTTTCCCCGACTTTCCGCACAATAGAACGGCCGTCCCTCACGTTTAAACAGATTCAGGCAGGAAATATCCGGCTCGATGCGGGGCGGATCGAATTTGATCTCACACCGCGTGAAGTGAGCGTGGGCAGCATGGAGGTGGGGTGGTGCAAAGGCTCCCTCCGTGCCTATTCGGTGCTTTTCGATTTGAAGGATCGGAAAGATGAGTTCATCGTGTATGCGGACCGGATCGATTTGGGGGAAGCCCTGATGATGGTGATGCCGTTTCAAGGCGTGATGGAGGGGGTGCTGTACGGCCGGTTCCCCGTGGGGATTGACGGAAACCGGATTCGTCTTTCAACCGGGTATCTTTACTCCCTGCCGGGTCAGGGCGGACGGTTGAAACTGGATGATGCCGCTCCCATGGCGTCACTGCTCGATCGCGCGGGCATCAAGGGCGATGTGCAGCGGCCGCTCTCCAAGGCGTTGAGCGATCTCCTGTTCCACGCCATCCGGTTGGAGTTGGAGCCTAAGCCGGAGGGCGACGCGGTGTTGCGGATTCTGTTGGAAGGCAAGTCGAATGACAAGGACTGGCCCGCGCCGGTTTCATTGAATCTCAACTTGCACGGGCCGATCGAGAAGTTGGTGAATGTGGGACTGGACTTGTCCCGGGAGTGAAAGAAGGAGGACAGAATGAGACCCAAAGAACGGCGTTTTCTATCCGTGCTGCTGCTGGTCGTGACGACCGGCTGCATCACCGGATGCTTTTGGGTGAAAACCGAACATGAGGTCAAACCGATTCACATCACGATGGATGTGAATCTGAAGGTACAGAAAGAGTTGGAAGATTTCCTCTGTCTGGACTGAACGAAAGAGGGAGGCGGATATGCGTAACAAATGGAGAGTGAGAGGATTGATGCTGGCCTGCGTACTCGGTTGCGTCTGTGCGGCGCAGGCGGATACGATGCAGGAGATCAAAGCGCGGCGCAGAGCGCGTCGTGAGCAAATCCGGCAACTGGTTCAGACCGGTCATGCCAAGGAGGGGGACGAAGGATATCTTGTGGCTCAGAGAGCGCTGACAGCAGACCAGACGGCTTTGATGCAAGCTGAAAACGAGGATCGTAAAGCTGGCTATACCGCGATCGCCCAAGCGAACGGCAAGTCCGTCGCGGAAGTGGGGCGTCAGGCCGCGGTCATCCAAAAAAACCGGCGTGCCTCAAAACAATGACGGGGATGAGGCAATAAGAAAAGGAAAACGAAAAAAAGGAAAGTCGGAAAATGAGAACACGGTTTCGCTGGGTTTGGATGACGGTCGTGCTGTCAGCCGGGATGGTTTTCGGCAGGATGTTCCGGGACGGGGAGGTCGTCTGTTTTTTAGGGGACAGTATCACGAACGGGGGGCGTTACCAGAACACCGTCTGGGACTATTATCTGACGCGTTTTCCCGGTTGGACGATCCGGTTTGTGCACGCGGGGCGTTCGGGAGACTCTGCGGGCGGCTCGCTTGGACGGCTTCAGGAGGATGTGATGGATTACAAACCGACCTCCGTGGCCATCATGATGGGCATGAACGATGTGGGCCGGGGGAATTATGTCGCGAATCCGGACGAAAAACGCAAGGCCGCGCAACAGCGCTCGCTGGACGGATACAAGGCCAACATGGAAAAGGTCACCGAGCGAATCCTCAACGAAGCGAACCGGCCCCATCTGTTTCTGATCACGCCCTCGCCTTTTGACCAGACGGTTGTGCTGGAGCGGGATAACAACCAACCGGGATGCAATGACGGATTGGGCCGTTGTGCGGCGATCGTTCGGGAACTGGCGTCCAAAGTGAATGCGACGGTGGTTGATTTTCACGGCCCGATGACGGCGTTCAATCTCGAACAACAGAAAAAAGATCCGAAATACACGATCGTGGGAGCGGATCGCGTGCATCCCGGTGCGCCGGGGCATCTGATGATGGCGTGGTTGTTTTTGAAGGCCCAGGGGGTGCCGTCGCTTGTTTCGCGAGTCGCGGTTGACGCATCGGCGGGACAGGTTACCGCAGGTGAGAACGCTACGGTGACAGCGGTCGCGAAGCGGGATGGCGGCGTGACGTTCACCGTGTTGGCCAAGGCCCTGCCGTTCCCGACGGATCCTGCGGCATGCAAGGCGTTGGAAGGTCTGTTGCCGATCTTGGAAGAACTCAGCCAAGAGACGCTTCACGTGACCGGTCTGGCGGCGGGCGAGTACGCGCTCGTGATCGACGGCAAGGAGGTCGGCCGGTATTCGGCGGCGGCGCTGGCGACCGGGATTTCGTTGGGGGCGAACACGATGACCCCGCAGTATCAGCAGGCGCTGAATGTGTCGCGCTTGAACGCGCGCCGCCGGGATGCCGAGTGTCAGGCGCGTAACTTGCTGAACACCCGGCGGTGGATGAAAAACCACCACAAGATCAATGTGGATGATCCGGCTGCTGTGCAGGCGCACTATGACGGGATGAAGGATAAACGCCAGTACAGCGCGGTCATGGCTCTCAACTATATCAAAAAATGGCCGCAATACGAGGCCTACCGCAAAAATGCTGCGGAACTTGAAAAGGAGATGCTCGCCAGTCGGACTCCTGCGCCGCACGTCTATGAGGTGCGGCCAGTCGGCCGGTGACACGTTGCCTTTTGAGGGGTTCGGGTTTGAGACCATCACGTCACTCCTGAAATCAGTAACCCGAAACCCTCAATGGTCAGAGAATCAGGGATGTGCTCGCGTTGCCGCGCCGCCGGGGAAACGGAATTCACGCTTGCCAGTGTACGAACCGATTTGATAAAGTTTAGCCACTTTTTTGTGCGCCCATCGTCTATCGGTTAGGACACAAGGTTTTCATCCTTGGAAGCGGAGTTCGACTCTCCGTGGGCGCGCCATCATTACTATATCTCGAACCCTGTGCGCCGGATTGAGAACGCTTGAGTCGGGCGGCGGTTGGCCTTCTACAATTTCATGTTGGGGCCCGGCTTGGTCCGGAATGTGCATAACGGGTTCAAATGATTGTCATATGCGCGTGGATATCTTATTCTTTTTCCCATTCCCATGTTGGGGTGACCCATGCGTAAAGTGAAAATCAGACGAATCGAACGGATCGAGCATTATCTGGTCCGTCTGATTCAACAACCCGGTGACGACCAAGGCCACCCGTGGCCGATCCGCACCTTGCTGGCATTCCTGAAGGGCCTGTCTGAGGTGTTCAAAATCATCGTCTCGTTGCGCCTCTTTCTGTACGAGGTGGGAATCTGCCGCCGTTATCCCTTGGGATGCCAAGTCATCAGCGTCGGGAACATCACGGCGGGGGGGACCGGCAAGACGCCGGTGGTGGAAATTTTCGCGCGCGAGTTGCAGCGCTCGGGACGGAAGGTGGCGGTACTCAGCCGCGGGTACCGTAAGAAAGAGTTGCCGTGGTATCAGCGTCTGTTCAGGGAACAGATCGAACCGCCCCGTGTGGTCAGCGACGGCAAGCGGATCTTGCTCGACAGCGAGATGGGCGGGGATGAGCCGTACATGTTGGCGAGTAACCTGCCCGGTGTGGTGGTGCTTGTGGACCGGAATCGCGTCAAAAGCGGACGGTATGCCGTCAAACGATTCGGGTGTGACACGCTGATTCTGGATGACGGCTTCCAATATCAGAAACTCAAACACCGTCTGGAGGTGGTGTTGGTGGACAAGACCAACCCGTTCGGTAACAGCCAGCTCTTGCCCCGCGGTGTGTTGCGTGAGCCGGTCCGGAACCTCCAGCGCGCGGATTTCATCTTCATCACCAAGTCGGACGGGGATTCCGATGCGTTGCGTGCGCGTCTCCACGAATTGAATCCTACAGCGGAAATCATTGAGTGCCGTCATCGGGCGCGGTATCTGCAGCATGTCTTCACTGCGGAGCGTCTGGATCTCGCATGGCTGAAGGGCCGTACGGTGACCTCGCTGTCCGGTATCGCGGTGCCGCAAAGTTTCGAAAATTCGCTACGGACCATGGGCGCGCGCGTGATCCACTGCGAACGGTATGCGGATCACCACCGGTATCACGCTCAGGAGATCATTAATGCGGTCAACCGGGCTGCGGATCTCAAGGCCGACGCCTTGCTGACCACGGAGAAGGATGCGGTCCGCTTCCCCCGTCTGGAGGTCACGCCGGTTCCGGTCTACTACCTGCGTGTGGACATCGAACTGATGCGTGGTGCCGAAAACTTTCACGAGGCGGTGGAGCGTATCTGTTTTCGGCCTCCCCCCCGCGCATCTGCCGCGCGCGCGCAGTCCGTGCCGGTCGCGGAAAAGACATGAGGAGCCGGTGTTGAGTGTATCGCAGACAGAGCAGAAAGGCCCGCATCCGCGCGTATTGCGTTCGGTTTCCGTGGTCAGCCTGATGACAGCTGTCAGCCGGGTGCTTGGGTTGGTGCGCGAGGTGACGATGGCCTATTTTTTCGGCACCTCCGCGTTGAAATCCGCGTTTGACATCGCGTTCATCGTGCCGAATCTGTTTCGGCGACTGTTCGGGGAGGGAGCGCTTTCGAGTGCCTTTGTGCCGGTGTTTGGCGAGACCCTGATCCGGGAAGGGCACGCCTCCGCTTTCCGGTTCGGGATGCGGGTGATCAGTATGCTGACCGTCGTGCTGGGATTCATCACGACCGCAGGGATCCTGCTCTCCTTCCCGCTCGCGCGGATGCTTCCGCCGGAAAGCCGTTGGCTGATTCCGTTGCCGATGCTGCGCGTCATGTTGCCGTATGCGTTGCTGATCTGCATTGCGGCCTTACTTTCCGGCATGCTCAACACATTGGGGAAGTTTGCGATCGCGTCGTTGACCCCCTTTTTGCTGAACCTGATCTGGATCGTGACGTTGCTGGTGGTTTGCCCTTTTGTTTTCCGTGCTCCGGAACAGCAGATCCAAACGCTCAGTTGGGCGATTCTGTTGGCGGGACTGGCCCAGATCCTTTTCCAGTTGCCGGCGTTGGGCCGGCACGGATTCCATTTTCGTCTGCGGTTCCGCGGGATGTTCCACGATCCAGGAGTGAAACGCGTGCTGTATCTGATGGGGCCGGCCTCGCTCGGGATCGGGTTGATCCAGATCAACGTGTGTATCGATAAGGTTCTCGCGTTCTGGGCGGACCCGGCCGCGCCAGCGGCGCTCGAATATGCCGAGCGCCTCATTTATCTGCCGTTGGGGGTGTTCGGGACCGCTTTCATGACCGTACTGCTGCCGACTTTTTCACGTCAGGCCTCTGCGGGCGAGTTGCCAGCGATGCAGGCGACGCTGGAGCGTTCGCTACGGAATTTGTCGGTGATCATGGCCCCCTGTTCGGCGGCGTTGTTCGTTCTGGCGCTGCCGGTGATCCTTTTGGTTTATTCGTTCCGGGGCGGACGTTTTGATGAGACTTCCGCGTTGTTGAGTGCGCGCGCGTTGGCAGCGTATGCGCCGGGGCTGCTGGTGTTCAGTTTTCAAAAAGCGATCACGCCCGCTTTTTACGGGTTACAGGACTTGCGCACGCCGGTGCGTGTGAGTCTGTGCGCGCTGGTGCTGAATATCACGCTCAATGTGTTCAGCGTGCTGTGGTTGCCGCACGGCTGGAAACATGTCGGAATCGCGGGCTCGACGGTGCTCACGAGCTTGGTGAATGCGGTTGCGCTGGTGATTCTGCTTCGGCGCCGCACGGTGGCCCCGCGCAGGGAGGCCGTGATACCCACGCTGCTGAAGGCGGTCGGTTGTTCACTGGTGATGGCTGTGGGGGTATGGCGGGTTTGCACGGTAGGCATGCGTTGGGCCGACGGGTTGGGGGAGTATGTGAAAGGAGCGCAGATCGGTGTGATGGCTCTGACGGTCCTCTGTGGTGTGATCCTCTATGGGGGGCTGATGGTGTGGGTGGGGAGAGGGGCGGTCTGGGAAATGGTGGGCGAGTTCCGGCGACGGCCGGTGAAGGGGGTACGTCAATGAAGCCAAAAACCTTTGTGGTGGCGTGCGGCGGAACCGGGGGACATGTGTTTCCGGGTTTGGCCGTGGCTCAGGAGTTGCGGTTGCGCGGTCATGCGGTGGACGTCTGGTTCTCGGGACGGGCAGTCGAACGTTCCACGCTGTGCGATTGGGACGGCCCTGTTTTTCTGACCGGTGCGCGCCAACTTTCCGTCCGGACGCTGCCGCAGACACTGAACGCCTTCTTTCGGTGTGCGCGTGAACTGAAACGGCGTCGGCCGGATGCCTTGCTCGCCATGGGCAGTTATACCAGCCTGCCGCCGGTGGTGGCGGCGCGACTCGCCAATGTGCCGATCCTGTTGCATGAAGCCAACGCGGTGCCGGGCAAGGCGGTTGAGGTCCTGTCAGGCATGGCGGAACTCACGGCGATCAGTTTTGAAGAGACCGCCGCCTGGATGCCTCGCCGCAAGACGGTGTTCACCGGGTTGCCGGTTCGGCAGGAATTGATCGGCAAGCCGCGTTTTGACGAGATCCCGGAAGGAATGTTCACCGTGTTGGTCACAGGCGGCAGTCAGGGCGCGCGGCGCGTAAACCGTCTGGTCACACAGGCGTTCTGCCTACTCCAGCAGTCCGGGTCCGGAGAGTTTGCCGTCTTGCACCAGAGCGGGGCGGCCGATGAGGCTCGGGTGCGCCAGACATATGAGGAAGCGGGGGTCTGGGCCAGAGTACGGGCGTTCGAGCCGGAAATGGGGCGGGCTTACGCTTCTGCTGATTTGGTTGTCTGCCGGGCCGGAGCCTCCACCTGTTTCGAGTTATGTCTGCTCGGCAAGCCCGCGCTGATGATTCCTCTGCCGTCCGCAGTCCGGAACCACCAGTTTCTGAATGCCTCTGCGCTCGCCCGTAGCGGCGGGGTGGATGTGGGGATCGAGAAGGAACTTTCCGCAAGGTCGATTATGCGCTATGTGCAGAATAAAATGCGGACGCCCGCATGCCTCATGCACATGGGGGAAGCCTTGAAGGCCTTGGCCCATCCCGCTGCGGCGCAACGGGTGGCGGATGCGCTGGAAAGCCTCTCGGAAGCGTGAGCGGCAGTGCTCATCAGGGCTCAGGATTCGACGTGCGCGAAGCGGGATCAGCCGACGTTTACTGCGTGCCCATCATCTGGCTGGAGAACATCTGAAAGAAGAGTTCCTGCAGCACAGCGCGCCCGTCGCGATTGATGCGCTGCAGCGCCGCCAATTCCGCGGTGCCGAAGCGTAACGAAGCCGTGAACGCACCGTTGGCGCCGCGCCCCAGACCCAATGCCGCACCGTCCCCCCCGGTGGGAAACGGGCGGAGATGCTCCGGTTTCACATTCGGGATAATGCTCACCAGATGACGCATCAGACTCGCCAGGCGTAAATTCGCGCCGGAGGTCAGCGGTGTGTCCGCCAGTGCCGGATCCTGCATGCGCAACCGTCGTTCCAGCGTGAGTTGCCGTTCCCGAAACGTCAACTCCGTCAGTTCCCCGTCCAGCGTTTGGACGGGGCCAACCGTTGTAATCACAAACCCTTCCGTGACGGCGGTTTCCAATACGGCCTGTTTTAGAAAGAGTTCGAGCAACGTGTTCAGGATCGAGACGTCGGTCTTGCCTTCCGCTTCGGCTTCGGGCGCGTGAAACGCGAGACGATAGGATACGATCTCCACACCGGTTGCGGCACGCCGCGCGGGAAGCGGTTTGAGGGTGATGCCGTCAGCATGGCTCACGGTGTGCAGTGAACGGATGGCTTTCTCCGCGTCTGCGGTCTGCACGACCGGCTCGATCTGCACGAGGCAGATGCCACGTTGATCCCGAGTGGGGGAAAGGGAGATCAGGCAATCGCCGCTGAACCCGTTTGTGGGCGCGATTCCCGCATAGGGTCGTACCAGACTGAGCCGTTGCGAACCGAGATACGGATCCCAGAGCTGCGGCGCGTCACACGCTGATACGGAGGCGAAAAACGCGCGATCCGGCACGCCGTGCCAGAGTGTCGCGCGCGGCGGACGCATCGCGGCGACGAGGCGGGCAAGTCCGGTGCCAGCCGTTGGTCGGCCACGCACAGTCAGGGTGAGGGCCTGACTTTCGAAGGTCAATGCGAAAGAGAAGGTCTCGCATTCGCGAAGGAAACGGTCCGTGTTGACGAACGCTCCGGCTTTGTCACTGCGAACTCCTGTCAGGTCAGCCAGCCGTTGCGGATTGACCAGAACACGCAGGGTGCCGGGGATCGACTGGGGGGGGGCGTCCAACAGAAGCGAACGGTTTTCCCAAGCCCACAACACGGCCTCAGCCGAAGACGAGGTGAACAGGTGCCGTTTGACGACAACCACCGTGACGACCGGCGTCAGGTTAGTGGAGGCGGGCTCTTCAAACCGGGTGAAGGGTTCGACACGCGTTTGTTTCCGGTAGGCTGCGGCCAATGCGTCAAGCACTGTCCGCCCGTCGTCCGTCAACGGGATGATTGCCACATTGGCTGGATTTCCCGCACCAACGGGCTTTTGGGTCTCTACCGTTTGCACGATACGCAGCGGGCGATTCCGATCCACACCCGTGAACGACGGCAGGCAGGTTGCACGGTCCAGCGCACCTTGAACCCACTCTAACGCCAGCGGCAAATCCGCGAGGCGGCTGAACGCCGAAGCGCCGTAGATCACGCTTTGGTAACTGTCCGTTTCGAGAATACCGACAAAGAGACGTTCAGCCCGGCTGACGCAGGGCAGAAGAACGGCGAGGGACAACCCCGCCATCCGCAGAGCGGAGGGGAACCGTACAATGAACTTAGCACGTTTCGTGTTCATGGTTTACGTGCCCGGGGTTTGGGGTGATGGAACATCATCACCAGCAGCCGGCATTGTTCTGCAAGATCTGGATCACCGATCGGATCCACATAGCTGACCGTTTTGTTTTGGATGTTGGCCGAGACGTAAATCTGATCCGCCTCCTCGATGTTTTTCGGTTTGACCGGTTTTTCAAAGAGTCCCTTGTCCACCAAAGTCTGGAACAGGAATACGGCTTCGTGTCGCGGAATGGTCAGTCGCGTCTCGCGGATATCGTACCATTGCTGGTGGGTCATGTCCTTGGCGAACGGATTGCTGACCAGCGGACTGCTTCCTTCGCGGACAGTGACGATCCCGTTCCCGTCCAGACGCACCCAGACGCGTTGGGTCGGATTGCCGATCCGGTAATGGCGGATATCCACCCAGTTCAGTCCTGATTCGGTTACTGTAAAATAGGGGTTTTCCATCGGGTGTTGGCAACCGCACACGATAACCAGTGCGGCCGCAGCCCAGGCATGTCGTCTCATGGCATCACCTTTTTTTCACGTCCATCACATAAACCTGACGGGAACCCTCGTGCACAGAGTTGAACGCGAGCATGCCGCCGTCTGGCCGCCAGCGCGGATGCAGGTCACACCGCCAATAGGTGCCGCGGTAGGATTCCGGCACGAAGAATCCACCCAACGGCAGAATGGCGTGATCCGCCATACGCAAGACCATGAGTTTACGCTCGTTCAGGCGGTCGGGGTAGGTGTCCGTCGCCATCCAAAGGCCGTCATCCGAAAAGACCCCGTGACCATCGAAATCCAGCATGCCGCGGCCGACGCGTGTGTAGTCGGTCTTGCCGACCGTGAAGAGCACATGCGTGTATACTTTTTTCTGATAGTTCGCGGTGACCATCAGCCGGTCGCCGTCCAGCCAATTGAAATGCGACCCGCCCCAGCCGTCCGGAAAACAACGACGCACGCCACTGCCGTCACGATTGCAGGTGAAGGACGTGGTTTTCCAGTTGCGTGCGGTCTTGGGGTTGACCGAACGCGCCAGCCAAAAGATTTTGGATCCGTCCCGACTGAAGACCGTATGGCAGAAATAGGCGAGGTCAACCCCTTCTTCCACGGAGGGCATCTGTTCGCGGACTGATGCGATCGGCACGATCAGCTTCGCCGTACCCGTCTCCAGGTCGACCAGAAAAAGCCCGTCGTCCTGAGGGAAAGAGACGGTTTCACGCGCGTCCTGTCCCTTGCCGCCGTATCCGTAATCGGGGCGCGTGAGGCGTAGCCGCGCGTAATTGATGCTGACGGCCTCTTTACCGGATGGGGAGACCGCGCTGACGGGGAACGGCACGATCCGTCGGGTGCGGGTCTGCAAATCAAAGATGACCGTCACGAACCGGCCGTCGACCAGATCATTGAAAAGGAAGTGGCGATCGGGTGCGGTTGCCAGCCAGTGAGCCATGGCCGCCTCCTGAAAGTTCCAGCAGCGTGTGGTGGTCAAGGGTATGAAGCGGTTGTTATCCTGCAGGTCCACCACACCGAGTTCCGCCACGTCCGCTTCGGTCGGGAGACGGTTTTTCACATCGGTTTCGAGCACGGTGACGTAGCGGTTGTTGGCGCTCCACGCATTAATCGCGTAATACGAGGCGAACAGGTGGTCTTTGGGCCCCGACGTGATGGCTCGCGCGGCGGAGAAAACCGGGAACGGTTCCGCATTCGCGTGAGCGGTGAGCAACGAGATCAGGAGGGAAATGGACAGGCTATGGCGTGTCAGATGCATGGTCCGATCCTTTCATTTTGATTGCGTGTGTCGTGCCGCACGTCTTTTTCCCGTGTTTTGCGGTAAGCGGGTAAGGACGACAGCATGTGGCGTTCCCTGTTACAGTCTCAGGAAACAGGACATCCAAAAAACATTCGGCGACTTGGGCGCCTTCGGGCGGGGAGATCGCCATGTCCGGGCTGACTTCGACCACGGTGGCCCGGCGTGTGGCGCGGTCGATCAGAAAATCTACGCCGATCAGCGGCACCGGCAGAGCACGGACGATGCGCTGCGCCAGACGCAGTGCGTACGCGGGCACGGCGTGCGTGGCGAGCTCGACCGTACCTCCAGTGTGATAATTATGAGTCAGTCGGACTTGCACCGCACATCCGGCAGCGGGCACGTCATCGGGCGCATGTCCCTGTTCCGCGAGATTGCGTCGGGTTTCCGGATCCCACGGGATGAGGTTGCTAGGGTCTTCGGCCCGGCGTCGGCGGTTGTGAAGCGTAATGAGTTGGCGGATCGTGTGGCGTCCGTCGCCCGTGACCTGCGCCGGCTTGCGCCGGATCGCGGCGGCCAGCTTGCCACCCGCCAGAATCACGCGCAGATCTTCACCCGGAACGGTTTCCTCAAGCAACACATCGCGTTCATAGCGGCGTGCGCGACGGATGGCCGCATGCAGTTCAGCAGGGGTGCGTACCCCCATAGCAACACCGCGCCCGCCCCATTGGCTGTCAGGTTTGACCACCACCGGCGCGTGTGTGCGCAGAAAGGCGAGCGCTTCTTCGGGTTGCGCGTCCCGGTAAACGCATTGCGTCGGCACCGGGATCCGGTGACGGGAAAGCCAGCGATGGCAGGCGCGCTTGCTGTTGAGCAAGTGGTAGGTGGCGGCTCCGACATGATCCGTGAGCGCGTTGAAACACCGTACGCTCCGGCCCTCCCGGCTGAGGGTGAAAATCGGCAGTTCGGGGTCGGGGTTAATCATCGTGACGCGGATGCCGCGGCGTCGGGCGGCATCGGTCAATGTAGTCGTATACGGGGTGAGGGGGGGTGTATTCATCGTTTCAACCGGTTCTCGATCAGCACCGGGCCGCCCCACTTGCCGGTCGTGACCAGATCCCAATCGCCATTGCCGTCCATGTCGGCGACCACGATACCCAGTTTGCCGTCACCATGGAAATCCGCGATGCCGCACGCTTCAGTTCGGTTGGTTCTGATCCGGTGGGGGATGAACGTCACTTCAACGGCGGCAGTACCGAACGCAAGAACCGGAACCACGGACAGCAACAGAAAACGGGACATGCGCATGAACTCTCTCCTGATGCGAAACAGTATAGCGCGGCATGCGGGAGTTTGTCTTGCAAAAAAAGATTGGGCAGGGCAATCGGATCGATTTTCACCATTGACATCAATGCCGATAAAGCGCATGGTCTTTCATAGCAATAGGGCAGGTGTTTCGCGGACAAAAACCTAGTGGTTTGCAACCCCCTCGAATAGGTAGTAAAAAATGAAAAGAAAACGGATGATGGTTGTCGGTGCGGTTGTGTTCGGCGTCGCTGCGGTGCGGGCGGCAGACGTTTATTGGTGGAAGGGTTCAGCCGGGGATCATAAGTGGTCGACGGCGGACAACTGGGCGGTTGGCTCACTTGAAGGCGATACCGCGACCGAGGCGCCGACCAACGGTCAGGACGTGTGGCTTGTCGGGTATGCGGGTGAAACGATCATCAACGACGTTGACGGTGTCACGCTTAACTCCCTCCACACGACCAATCAGGTCGACACCACGCATCCGGTGATGCTCATCGGCAAACCGCTGACGCTGAGCGCCACCTACAAATGCTACACGAGGACAACCAACGAGGTCGGTCTCGTCTTCACCACGACCAGCGCGGTTTCGATCTATGGCGCCAACAATTACAACGTCATCCGTGGCGGCATCTCCGCAGAGAACGCGATTTCGTTGACTTTTAGCAATGCGCGCGATCTCGGCTACGACTGTCCGATCTTCAACGTCTATGGTGCGGTGAACGTGCCGAAGGGGAGTGTGCGGGCGGCGCAGGGCAACAGCGCGACGAGCTTCTACGGACCGGTGACCGCAGTCACGCTTTATTCGGGTCAGTACTATGGTAACGGACACGTCCATCTCTACGCGATCGGCAACAATATCGGCACCGTCTACGCATCCAAGTACAACATCTGCAATTTCAACGCCGCAAACTGCTTCGTGAACAATCCCCTGCTGTGCTGGGACTGGAACAACAATACGGATAGCAATGGCGAGACCTTCCGGTTTTATGGCGATTTGACGATCGATCATTTCGAGAGCACCACGCTTCAGTCCGCCGAGGTGTCGAACGTGAAGCGGGCGATCGGCGCTGCGAGCGGGATCTCGACCGTGACGATGAAGGCGACGACCAACAGCAACACCTCGGCGAGCTACAACGACAAACTGTCGCTCGTCTGGGATCCCCAGGGCGACTACACGTTCATGAACACCAACCGCATCAGCACGATGACCGGTACGATCACGGTAAAGCGCGGCCGAATGGTGGTGGCGGGTACGGCGAATTTCACTAAACTCACCGGTATCACGGTCGAGGACGGCGCGGCGTTCGAAGCGGCGTCGACTTCGGCGGCAACGACTTTCCCGCTGCTGACAACGCTTACGCTCGGCCGAAACGCGCGCTTCGACGTGACCAACACGACTTCGACCGTCTTCGCCCAAGACGTCACTTTGTTGGTGCTCGCCGAAGGAGCGAAGCTTTACATCGGCAGGGACATCGAGTTGAAGTTCACGGGGGTGAATCGTGACGGCGTATATCTTGCCAGTACGAATTTTTCGGCGGCAACCTGCGACTGGATCGAGGGTGAGGGCACAGTGACGACGCCGGCCGTATCGACGTTGACGAGTTGGAAAACGCCAGCGGACGGCGATTGGTCAACCGAGGCGAACTGGTCTCATGGCGTGCCGGCGGCGGGCAAGGAGACGTATCTCACCATACAGGGCGGTACGTACACCGCGCGGGTGGACGTCGCGTCCCTCGTGAATGGGCGTACCACGCTTGGGAACACGGACGGAAATGAGTCGGCGCTGCTGGTCGGGAACGATCTCGCAATCGCGGACGGCAACTGGCTCCAGATCAACGCCGGCGGTGCCTACGTGCAGACGAATGGCGTGAGCGAGTTCCGTAATACTGCGGAGGCGCGCAGGACGACGGTGAACGAAGGTGGCCTGTGGCGGCTCGAGGGAACGGCGACCAACCGATTCCTCACCAGTGACAGTGGCTTCTTCACGCTTGCGGGCGGCAGGATCGAAATCGCCGATCAAGCGGAGCTGTATTTCGAAAACATTCAGCATGCCTACAATCAGTATTCGGCTTTGGACGCGGGTAGGATCGACATCTCCGGCAATGGCGTTCTCAAGTACAGTTCGGCGCAGAATTCGATGGCGAATAATATCCGCGATGCCGAAATCATCGTAAGGGATAACGCGAAGTTCGTTTTCACCTATGCGTCGTTTGCGTCCAAGGCGAATGGCGAATTCCGTCTGGTCGTCACCAACAACGCCTCCTACAGGGCGAGTGCGTGCACCTACGTCGGTTACAACGGCTATTCCGCGGTGCCCTCCCATTGTCGGCAGATCTTCGATTTCCACACCGACGTTTCGCCGAGCAACTACTTCGGCTGGACGGGTTTTGTCGGCGTCAACGCTTCCGGCTACAGCGAGGTCAACATCCATGAGGGCGCGATGGTGCAACTCGGCGGCGGCTACGGTTGCCGGATTGGCGCCTGTTCGGGCAAGAGCGACAAAAGCGTCTGCAGTCCCACCGGTGTCGTCAACGTGGCCGGCACGGCCCGTGTGGAAGGCAATTACTATTCGACTTACATCCAGCAGAACAAGGCTGGATACAATGCCTTCTACGGACTGTTGGTCGGCGGTGGCTATCAGTTGTATTACGAGGACATCTACAACAACAGGGTGCACCGGGAACTGCCGACTGATTCGCGGATGAAGGGTATCGTCAACATCGCGCCGACGGGATCGTTCCTTCTCTGGCAGGGAATGCTCGCGGTGGGTATCGGCACCGGCGGCGACGGCGAGATCAACATCGACGGCGGCACCTTCACCAAGGCCCGCGACGGTAATACGGCGATCGGCATGGGTGGCGGAAAGGGCGCGGTGACGATCACCGGGGGCGGCAGAATGGACGCCTACGGGACGCTGTTCATCGGCGGCGTGCGCACAAACGACTTCGAAAGCGTGGTCTATTACGATGACTGGTACGTCGACGACGGCGCTCCGGCATCCCTGCGTGATGCCGAGGGTACGCTCCGGGTGGTCAACGGCGTGTACCGTCAGGCTGGCGGCGCGGCGAAGATCATCGTTGGCGCGGAGGGTACGGGGATGATCGAGATCGGTTCGAACGGCGTCGTGCAGGCCGAACATGTGGTGATGTCCAACGGCGTCCAGTCGGTCCTGCGCTTCGTTGCCGGTGCAAACGGCTTCGGCTATCTGGATGCGCAGAAATCCCTGTCGATTTGCGACGGGCAGCGTGTCGAGGTGGACCTCACGGAATATGCCGGGAGCAAGACGAAGCATCAGTTGGTCAAGTTCAGCGGCACGAACGAGAATTTCCGTGTCGACGTTTTGCAACTCGACGCCGTTTTCACGGACGAGAGCGGCAAGAACCAGCATAAAGTGGCGGTTCTGCGCAAGGGCGCCGACGGTCTGTACTTGAATCTCATGCAAGGAACGGTACTGCATTTCAAATGAGGAAAGTGAGGAACCTTGACGATTACCCTTTCTCGGAAAAAGCTGACCCTTCTTGGCACCTTGGTTTTCGCCGTAGTGCACTTGGGCGCGGTTGAAACCGTGATCGATGCGGCGGAGACACCGCAGATTGAGAAGGAAACCGTTCTTGCCGTCGGCGATGTGCTCAAACTCGTCGGTAAGAAGGCCGATTTTGTCGCCACCGCGCCGATCAGGGGCGCGGGGGCGACGCTCTACGGGGCGCTCGGGTCTCCGGGCTCGTGTACACACCAGGCGGTCTTCGAAGCGCCGATCGAATTTGATACCGTCCTGTGGGGACAAGACTACGGCGAATCGAAGCTGGTGCTGAAAGCATCCGGAAACCGCTGGCACAAATTCGAGCTCGCGTACGCGAAGGTCGAATGCGCAGCGGCGAACGTGCTGGCGCCGGAAGGAGTGCTCACCTGGGGAGACTACTACCGCGGCACCCTCGACCGTAACGCGACCTTTGATCTCGGCGGTTTCGACCAGACGATCGATCGGCTCCATTCGACGAGTTCGCCGGGCACGAAGAATTCCGACCATGTCGTATCCACGGGCGGCACGCTCCTTATGCGTGGTACCGCTGATGCCGTGTGTTTTGCGCGGATCGACGGGGAATTGAATCTCGTTTGGCATCCTACGGGCGATTTCACCCAGAGTTTTGACGAGCGTGTCAATTCGGTGCGAGGTCGGATTGAGGTTCGGCGCGGTACGGTGCGACTCGGTAAAAGCGGAGCGTTTCGGAACATCGACGAAATCAAGGTGGCGGACGGCGCGACGTTCGTTGTCGAGGCGACGAATGCACTTGCGTTGGCGGCGGTGAAGCTGGTGGAACTCGGCAAAGACTCCGCATTGGTCGTGAAGGGTGTTGATCCCTTCATGCCGCAGCAGGTGAGCGTGGTGAAGGACGTCGGCGCAAAGATCGAAAGCGCGGTGCCACTTAAACTCGCGCGTGAAGCCGCGTACGATGATACGCCTCCGCGTACGATCCGCGACAAGTTGCAGGTCTTTTGGGACGACTGGATCGTCGATCCGGCGATGACGAGTGCCCGGCGTGTGCCGCACCATCCCGAATACGTGGGTCCGGTCATCACGACCGACAAGCCTTGGGAGGGTGCCTCCGGCAGCTACATGTCGGTCGTGAAGGTCGATGACGTCTACCGGATGTACCGGCAGGGGATGAGCAGTCACGAGTCGGAGCCGCACTATCACGGGCTCAAGATCTGCCTCTTCGAATCGAAGGACCGCGGGCTCACCTGGGAGCGCGCGAAGATCAACCGCTTCCCGTACAAGGGCAATCGCGAGAACAACATCGTCATCGATTTCAGAGTCAACTACTGGGACAATTTCATGGCGTTCAGGGACGATAATCCGGCTTGTCCCGAGGCCGAGCGCTACAAGGCGATCGCGCTCTACAGCCACAAGTGGAGCGAGGAATTCGCAAAGGCGCATCCCGACTACGCGCCGCTGGCGAAATACGGCAAGGCACTGTGGTGCTTTGTCTCGGCGGATGGTCTCGACTGGAAGCCGGGCTGGCCGCTCTTCAAGTTCGGCGACATGGGACTCCGCTTCGATTCCCTCAACGTTGCGTTCTACGACGAGGTCAACCGGGAATACCGCATGTACATGCGCAACGTGAAGCCGCTCGAATACGAACGTTACGGCGGGACGAACGCGCGCTGGGTGATGGTGACCCGTTCAAAGGATTTCCATAACTGGTCCAAGCCCGAGAACATCGATTTCAACGACGGACAGGAGGAGTACGAACTCTACACTTCGGGGGTGGACCTCTATCCGCGCAATCCTGAGTTGACCGTCGGTTTTCCGACGCGCTATACCGACCGCCGACGCTGGTCGAAGAACTTCGAGCGGCTCTGCGGCAGAAACAAGCGCGTCGAACGCCTCGCGCCCGATCCGCGGCACGGCATTGCGATCACCGATACCGTTTTCATGTGGTCGCGGGACGGCAAGACCTTCACACGTGAAGAGGACGCGTTCTTCTCGCCGGGTCCGGAACATGCCGGCAATTGGATGTATGGCGACGGCTATCTGCAGCGGGGCTTCGTGGTAAGTCCCGGACGTTACGGCAGCGACGACGAACTTTCCTTCTACGAAGTCGACGGCGGGTGGACGGGCAGCCGTCTCACAATTAACCGCTATGCGCTGCGGATGGACGGTTTCGTGTCGTATCATGGACGCTACCGCACCGACAAACTCGTCACCAAGCGCGTTGTTTTCGATGGCAACCGCATGCTGCTCAACTTCAAGACCTCGGCACGGGGACGTGTTTTCGTGAAAATCACCGACGAGGCGGGCAAGTCGATTGTGACCGACGAGATCTTCGGCGACAAAGTCGACCGTATCGTCGACTTCGAGGACGGCGAGGTGTCGGCGTTCGCCGGCAGGCCGGTGCGGATCGAATTCGGGCTTTCCGATGCGGACGTCTACTCGTTTCGTTTCGAGAAGGCGGCGGATGCGGGCGCACGGGACGCATGCCCTTACCGTGGACGTGCAGGTGAATACAAAACTGAAATCGAGAAGACGTGCTGGTCGAATATGACCGACGAGGTGCGTATTCCCTACTTGGCGGCGCTTTCGATGGAATACCGCGTAACCGCCGAACGCGAGACGATGCTCAAGGCGGATGAACTCTTCATGGTGCTGAAGGACACCCAGCGTCTCAACGCCACGGTGACGGAGGGACAACCGCTCTTCGGCGAACTGCTCGCGGTGGTGGACTGCCACTGGCGGATCGCCCGAGACCCTTGGCAGATCCGTTGGTTCTATTCGAGACTCGGGGCGTGCGATCATCCGCTTGCACTTGCGTTCAACGTGAAGTACAGCCGTAACGATCAAGCAAAGGCGAAGCTGAAGGAGCTGCTTGCCGCAGGCAGGGTCAGGCCCGAAGAATTGCCTGTCACCTGGGATCGGCTCAACAACGAAGACGGCTATGTTCAGGAGCGCTTCGCCGACCGTCTGGTCAAAGACTTCGATCTCACTTCCCAACCTCAGGATGCCGCAGGCAAGGCCCGTTGGCTGTGGGCCTACTGGACCATGCGGCTGTTGAACAATGGCCGCTGATCTCATCCGCAGTCACCGTTTGAATGCCGTCGTTCCCCAAGTCAAAAATTCGGCTTTCCGGCAACAGGGGTTGCCCCCGGCTCCCGTAATCGGGTATAGTAAAACTTCGTTGTGCCGGAGGGGCCGGTACGGGTTCTCATGCGGGAGCAGTTATGCCGAATACGGTTTTGGTGGGTGCACAGTGGGGGGATGAGGGCAAAGGTAAGGTGATTGATGTCCTCACCAGTCAGGCGGACCTGATTGTGCGGTATCAGGGGGGAAGCAATGCCGGACATACCGTGATCGCGGATGGCCGGAAATATGTGCTGCACCTGATTCCGTCCGGGATTCTGCACACGGACAAGCAATGCGTGATCGGTAACGGCGTGGTGTTGGATCCTTTCGACCTGATCCGGGAGATCGAGGGCCTGCGGGAACAGGGGTTTGATCCACTCGGCCGGCTGTATATCAGTGACCGGGCCCACATGGTGATGAATTGGCACCGTGCGCTGGATGCGGCCGATGAAGCACGGCGCTCGCAGGAGAGGAAAATCGGAACTACCGGTCGCGGCATCGGTCCGGCCTACGGTGCCAAGATAGGGCGATCAGGCTTGCGCGCGGGGGACATGCTTTCCCCTTCGTTCCTGGAAATGGTGGAGGCGGGGGTGGCGGAAGCCAACACGGTGCTGGCCGGATGGGGCGCGCCGCTGCTGGATGGGCGTGAGACCCGGGTACGGTATGAAGAGGCGGTCCGGACGTTGACCCCGTACATTGCCGACACCGTGACGCTCGTGAATGAAGCGGACCGCGCGGGCAAAAGCATTCTGCTGGAAGGAGCCCAAGGCACGATGCTGGACATCGATTTCGGGACCTATCCCTTTGTCACCTCGTCCAGCCCCACGGCTGGCGGAGCCTGCACGGGTTCCGGTATCTCGCCGCGCCGTATCGACCGGGTGGTCGGCGTGATCAAATGTTACACGACCCGCGTGGGGGCCGGACCGTTCCCCACCGAACTGACCGGCGAAACCGGCGAGCGGCTGCGGCAGAAGGGAGGCGAATTCGGTGCGACCACCGGACGTCTGCGGCGGTGCGGCTGGTTTGATGCCGTAGTGGGCCGTTACGCCGCGATGGTCAACGGTGTGGACTTCTGGGCCATGACCAAGCTGGATGTGCTTGACGAGGAGCCGGTGATCCGGATCTGTACTGCCTATGAGCGCGACGACGGGGTCCGGTATGAAATCTTCCCTTCCGACCTGAGCGTCTTGGAACGCTGCACGCCTGTTTATGAGGAGATGCCCGGCTGGCTCACTCCAACCAGTTGCTGTACCCGCTATGAGGATTTGCCCCTCAAGGCCCGCGCGTATGTGGAGCGCCTGATCGCGTTGATCGGCGGGAGACTGGGAATCCTTTCAGTGGGACCCGCGCGCGAAGCCACGTTGCGGCTGGGGTTGTGACCGCAGGCCGCAGTACCGCGCACACGGAATGAGTGTGGACACGCAAACCAACAGAGTGCCGTCGCACATCGCCATCATCATGGATGGCAACGGTCGCTGGGCCCGACAACGTGGCAAGCCGCGTCTGGCGGGACATGAGGCCGGCTCCGAAACGGTTCGTTGTGTGCTTAATTACTGCCGCGACGCCGGGATCCGTTACCTGACGCTCTATGCGTTCAGCACCGAGAACTGGTCGCGCCCGCCGGATGAGGTTTCGGGGCTGATGGCGCTCTTGGGAACCTTCATCCACAAGCACGAGCGGGAACTGATCGCGCGTCAGGTGCGGCTGCGGGTGATCGGACAGCGGGAAGATCTCTCGGCTCCGTTGCGGGAGGCCCTGACACGTCTGGAACGCGAAACGGCGCACTTTGAACGCCAGCTTCTCATCGCCTTGAGTTACAGCGGCCGCAACGAGCTGGCGCGCGCGGCGCGGCGGATCGCGGAGGAGGTCCGGGCAGGAACGCTTACGCCGGAACAGGTCGATGAGGCCGCTGTGGCGGCCCGGCTCGACGCGCCGGATGTGCCGGACCCCGATCTGATCATCCGTACCAGCGGAGAGTGGCGCATCAGCAATTTTCTGCTGTGGCAGAGTGCCTACAGCGAGTTTTTCGTCACACCGGTGCTGTGGCCCGATTTCCGCGAGGCGGAGTTTCAAGCGGCGCTGGCCGCCTATGCCAAACGCGAGCGGCGCTTTGGCGGAGTGACGGCGCAACCGGCAGGGGCAGGGGGAGGTGCGCCATGTTGATGCGCCGAATCCTCGCCGGTGTGCTGGTGGGCGTTGCTTGGCTGTTGAGCCTCTGCGCCATGCCGGGATGGATGCTGTTCGGGGTGCTGCTGGTGATGTCGAGCGCCTGCCAGAACGAGTTTTACCAGATGATGAAGCGCAACGGCTATCCGGTGAGCCGGAACGGCGGCATGGTCATGGGAGTGGTGTGGTTGACGGCCTGCTACGCCTTCCCGCCGTATGCGGCGGGACGACTGCCGACCGGCCACCAGTTCGAAACCCTGATGCTGGCCATGCTGGTCGCCGCCCTGTTGTTGCGCGTGCTTTTTGACTCGCGGATCGCCAAGCCGGTCGAGCATGTGGGAGTCACGCTGTTGGGGTTCTTTTATTTGCCGTTCATGTTGAGTTTCTTCATCCGGCTGGCCCAGTGGGGAGCGGACGAGATGTTCGAGATTCCCTCTGCCCGCGCAGGTGTCTTTCTGGCCTCCTATCTGGCGGCAGTGGTGAAGTTCAGTGACGTTGGCGCGTTTGCGGTTGGGGTGACGATGGGGCGCCACAAACTGTTTCCGCGGGTCTCGCCGAAAAAAACCTGGGAAGGATTGGTCGGCGGGATCGTCGTCTCCATGATGGTCAGTGCGGGGCTGGTGGCGGCTGCCAAGCGGTTCGACTGTCTGCCGGGCGGTCCGCTGGCGGAGTTGAGTATGACCCACGCGCTGGTTTTGGGTTTGGTGCTCAGTGTGGTCGGCGCACTGGGGGATCTGATTGAATCCATGTTCAAACGGTCGGTGAACGCCAAGGATTCCGCTGGCCTGTTGCCGGGTGGCGGCGGCGGGATTCTGGATATGTTCGACAGCCTGACCTTCACGCCGGCAGTCCTCTATTTTTATCTGGTTTGGTTTGTGGGACAGTCGGTGGCGTTATGAGGTCGGTGGTTATACTCGGGAGCACGGGATCGATCGGCGAGAACGCTTTGCGCGTGATCGAGGCGCATCCCGAAGCGTTGCGTGTGGCGGGGCTCTCGACTCGAACGCACATCATGCGTGTTTTGGATCAAGCCCTCCGCTTTGATGTGCCGGTGGTGGCGGTCGCGGATGAAAACGCGGCGCGGGAGGCGGAGACGCTGGCCCGTCCGCACGGGATTGAGGTCTGGCCCGGTGAAGCGGGAGTGGCGGCGCTGGCGGCGCTGCCGAAGGCGGATATGGTCCTGTGCGCCTTGGTCGGTCTGGCGGGCCTCGAACCGGTACTGGAGGCGATCCGAGTGGGGCACGATATCGCGCTGGCCACCAAAGAAGTGCTGGTCGCCGCAGGCGAATTGGTGATGCGGCGGCGGGCAGCCGCTGGTGTGCGGATGCTCCCGGTGGACAGTGAACACAGTGCGCTGTTCCAATGCCTGCAAACCCCGGGGTGTCCGCCGGCCTGTGTACGGGATGCCGCAGACACCTCCCGCATTGAAGCGCGTGTCGCGCGCTTTGCGCTGACCGCGTCGGGGGGGCCGTTCGGCGCGAGCAAAGAAACGGATTTCGACCGCGTCACGCCTGAAGAGGCCCTGGCCCATCCGCGGTGGGACATGGGGCGGAAGGTCACGATCGATTCGGCCACGATGATGAATAAAGGTCTGGAGATTCTGGAGGCGCACTGGCTGTTCAATCTTCCGGTCGCCAAGATCGATGTGCTGATCCATCCAGAGAGCGTGGTGCACTCGATGGTCACGTTTACGGACGGTGCCACGCTGGCGCAACTTTCCATGCCCGATATGCGCTTTCCGATCCAGTATGCCCTGACTTGGCCGGAACGGCTGACTGCCGATCTGCCCCGTCTGGACTTGGCCCGGATGGGATGCCTGACCTTTGCCGAACCGGACACGACGCGGTTTCCCTGTCTGCGGCTGGCACGCGAGGCGGCACAGGCGGGGGGGACTGCACCTGCGGTGCTCAATGCCGCGGACGAGGTGGCGGTGGAAGCCTTTTTGGCCGGGGCGATTCCGTTTTCCGGCATCGCCCGGGCGGTGGAGGCTGTGATGGCGCAACATGATGTGAAAACCTGTGTCGAGTTGGAAACCATTCTCGAAGCGGATGCGTGGGCGCGCCGCCAGGCGGGCGCACAGGTGAAGAAATCAGGGACAACGTGAGTGTGCGCCGCGCCGCGGCATACCGGTTGCGGCGTATCGGGCCGACGTGAGATAGGTGGAAAAGCATGGAATGGGTCAGTCTGATTGGATCGGGTGTTTGCGTGGCGTTGTTTTTCAGCCTCGCCATCTTTATTCATGAGTTCGGGCATTTTATCGCTGCGCGGCGACTGGGGTTGCGTGTGGATGCCTTTTCAATCGGATTTGGACCTGCGCTCTGGAAGCGCACCGTGGGCGGGGTGGTGTATAAGGTGGGATGCGTGCCGTTCGGCGGATATGTGGCCCTGCCGCAATTGGATCCTTCAGGGATGGAGAAGGTGCAGGGAAGCGAGCGGGACGGGGAGGGGGATTCGTGTTCGGAGTTGGAGGATATCGCCCCGTGGAAACGGATTGTGGTCGCGTTGGCCGGACCGGTCGGGAACTTCGTGCTCGCCATCTTTTTGGCCTATTTCCTCTTTCTGGCTCCGGGCGTGAAAACAGGCGTGCTGGATACGCGGATCGGTTCTGTGGCGGAAAACTCGGAAGCCTGGAAAGCCGGGGTGCGTCCGGGGGACCGGATCCTCAGCGTTAACAACCGGAAGGTGGGAACCTGGTCCGATTTGCAGGTGGAGTGCCAACTTGCGGGCGATTCCGGCAAAGCCGTGTTCGGCATCCAGCGCGGGGACACGGTGCGGGAGGTGGAACTGCCATTCCGGACCAGCGAGATTGTGGAACTGAAGATGCTGGAAGGGGTCTTCCCCGCAACGCACTGCGAGGTCTCGGCGCTCATGCCCGACATGCCGGCAATTCAAGCCGGACTGCTCCCGAACGATGTGGTGGTGGAGATTAACGGAGAGCCGGTGCGGGAGGCCCAGCAGTTCGCTGAAGCGATCCAGCACAACCGGGCGCAACCCGTGACGCTTACGGTGAAACGGGGCCGCGAACTCCAGCAGATCGTGCTGACACCCCGTTTTGACGAGGCCTCGGGAAGGTATCTCGTCGGCATTGTCTGGAAAGACGCCACGGAACGGGTTCGTGCCTGGATGATGTACCGTAATCCTTGGCGCCAGTTGAAGTGGGACTCCCTGTCCGTGGTGCGCGTGCTCCAGGCCCTGCTGGCGCCGGAATCGAAGGGCGAGCGTAAAGCGGTGGCACGTAACGTGGGCGGACCGGTGGCCATCGTGATCGGGCTCTTTCACACGGTACGGGGCGATATCCTTGACGCCATCGGATTCTTGCGGATGATTTGCGTCAATCTGGCGATCCTGAATCTGCTGCCGTTTCCCGTTCTGGATGGCGGGCACATCCTGTTCGCGTTGTATGAAGTGACCACCCGTCGTAAACCGCACCCGAAAGTCGTTTCGGCGCTGGTGAACGCGTTCGCGTTTTTACTGATCGGACTGATGGTGCTCTTATTTTACCGCGATATCGCGCGTCAGGTCAAAATCTCGCGGGCGGTCCGTGCCGCGGTTCGCGAGGCGCGTCAGGAGGCAGAGACGGCGTCCGAGACCAACGCATCGGTCGTGCCGCGGTAGGCAGTGTTGATGAGGAGGACGATGTATGCGGTGTCCGCGTACTGCGACGCGTCAGGTTCATGTGGGGTCCGTCGCCATCGGCGGCGGTGCCCCGGTGAGTGTGCAAACCATGGCGAACGCCGATCCGCATGATGCGGAGGCCCTGTTGCGCCAGGTGTGTGAAGCCGCAGAACTCGGGTGCGACTTGGTGCGTCTGACCGTGCCGGATCACGCGGCGGCCGAAACCTTCAAACAGGTGCGTGCGCGCTCCCCGCTGCCGCTGGTGGCGGATATTCATTTCGATCACCGGTTGGCTCTGGCGGCGCTGGCGGCTGGCGCGGACGGGTTGCGTATCAACCCCGGTAACATCGGCGGTCCTGAACGGGTTCGGGCCGTCGTGGCGGCGGCCCGTCCGAACCGCATTCCCATCCGTATCGGTGTGAACGGCGGTTCGCTGGAAAAGGATCTGCTCGCGCGATACGGCTCCGCGACACCGGAGGCGCTGGTGGAAAGCGCGTTGCGGCATGTGGCGTGGCTCGAGGCCGAGGACTACCGCGAGATGAAAATCTCGGTGAAGGCCTCTGACGTGCCGCGTACCCTTGCCGCCTACCGCCTGTTGTCGGAACGAACCGATTATCCGCTTCATCTGGGTGTGACGGAGGCTGGCACGTTTCTGCCCGGAACAGTGCGCTCCTGCGTGGCGCTCGGCACACTCTTGCTGGAGGGTATCGGCGATACGATCCGCGTTTCGCTGACGGATCAGCCGGCCCAAGAGGTGCGCGTGGGGGTGGAACTCTTACGCAGCGTCGGGTTGCGCGCGCCGAGTGCTTCGGTGACCTCGTGTCCAACATGCGGCCGGACGCGGGTGGACGTGGCCGGTCTGGCGTTGCGAATCGAAAACCGCCTCGAACGTTTTTACCGCGAACACCCTGACGCGCCGCGGCCGCATGTGGCGGTCATGGGGTGTGTGGTCAACGGCCCCGGCGAGGCGAAGGGTGCCGATATCGCTGTGGCCGGGGGCGACGGCGTGTTCGTGCTGTTTGTGCGGGGCGAACGGATCAGAACCCTCCCCGAAGCGGAGGCGCTGGAGGCGATCGTCCGGCTGGTGACCGAATGGCCCCGCCCGTGAAGGCCGTGCGCCCCGCGCTGATCATCGCCGCTTATAGACCGAGCGGCCGGATCTCTTCTTTCAGCAGTTTCAGGGCCGGCGGGTCATTCTCGGCTTTGATCAGGGCCTTCCTGAAATAGTCTTTGGCCTCTTCGCGCGCTTTGTCCGCCTCCTCCTTATCTGGAATGGACTCCAACAGCCTGGCGATACGAATGGCGTTGCGTCCGAGAATCCATTCCCGGCTGTGGGAGATGCCCGTAGTCGGATCGGATTCCTCGTCTTGATCCGTCGCCAGCCAGGCATTCATGAACGCGCGGAAATACGCCACTGCTTCGCGCGGCTTGTTCTGCGCCATGGCACGGTGCGCTTTGACCTTGGGCAGGGACATGTCGTGCCAGGCTTTATCCTTGCCGGGGATGCCTTGTTCGAGCATGTGGATCGCCTTGTCGTAATCGTTGACAATGAACGCGCCGTCGAGCACCTTCACTTTCGCCATGTTGACCGTCGCCTCGTTCGTGCAGACCGTCAGCAGGCGTTCGCCCACCGCGCACAGGTTCCGGACCACGTTGTGGTCCTCGATCGTCTCGTAAAAATACCGCTCGTACAAGTCACCGACCAGAATCGGGGAAACTTTGACGTTGAGCAACACATTGAGCCGCTCCGCCAGGACTTTCTTATCGACGGTCATACCCGTGTCCACCCACACGCGGGCGGCATAGTGAACCGATGCCTCCTTGCCCACGGCGTTGAACAAAATCTGTTTAGCGGCCTGTTGCAACAGATCCGTCTGATTGTTTTTATTCAGGGCGCCGAAAACATTCTTGAGGGTCTGGTGCAGCATCGCGTCCGGCAGTTGCGGCACACAGGCCGCGAGGGCCTCGACCACGCGTCCCCATTCGCCGGTCAGCACGATACAGCGCAGTTTCAGCGACACGATCAGCGGTTGGTACGAGGGTTGACCGGCGGCAGCCTTCTCAAAATGGTTCAACAGGACAAGCGCTTCGCGGTGATTCCCCATATCAATGAACCACTCCAAGGAACGTTGCAGATCCGGCAGAGACTCTTCGGGCCGGACGAGCGTCAGAAGGGTGTCCAGATCGCTCCGGGCCTGCTCCATGTCCTTGATGCCCAGCGCGGCCGTCAACCGCCGCAGCATCAACCGCCCTCTCAGCTCTTTCGGGAAAGCCGCGCCGAGATCCAGCAGTCGCGTGCACCAGTCGTTCATCTCGCGGTATGCGTTGCGCTGCTGATGGAAATCGCAAATTTTTCCGAATACGGCTTGCGCCTGATCCGGTGCTTTTTTCCAAGCTTCAACCACCAGATCAGAGGCCTCCTTCACGCGCTCCAGTGAGAGCAGCAGGTTGATTTTGTGCGCGAAGAAAATCGGCTTGTGTCCAGCAAAACGAGGGTTGGCCAACGCCTCGTCAACCAGAACCAGCGCCTCATCCTGCCGTTCGTAGGAATAATCCTGAATACGCAGGGACGTCTGCTCCACTTCATGCTTGAGGTACGCCTCGCGTTCGGCGGCTCTTTTCGCGGAAGGTTTGCAGCCGGAGGAAACGAGAAACAGAAGGAAGGGGAGGGCGATGACGCAACGTCGGGCGAGTTGCTTGGTTTGCCATTGGTTTCGCATGTCGAATCTCCTTATCAGATAACCCAGAAACGGGCACAGTATAAACGGAATACCTTTTATTGGGCAACCGTTTGTTTGGATTCCTCAACGGATCGGACCCCGTTCCGGCGAATAGGTTTCGGGTGTCCGCACAACCGTTGCTTTTTCGCGGGTGTCACGGCCCTTGTCCGTCAGCGGCACGTCCACATCGTAAACCGTGGTCTGCATCAGGAGGGTGTCCGCCGCGCGACGGCTCACCCCGACACCGAATCGGGATCCCGAAATCCAGTTTTTTTGGAACGTGGCGGCGCGGATGCGTTCGGGGCCCGGACTTCCGCTCCCTGCCGCAGTGCCCAGGTCGCTGGGGATCACACTGATGCCCGCCTGAACGTTGTCCCATCCGCCGCCCCAAGTCCAGTTCGCCCCGTACTGGGCACCGCTGAAAGGGGTCACGTTCTGAATCTCATTGGCGATGAACCGGTTGGCGAAATTGGCCCAAGGCACTCCGTTGCGTTCTTCCAGTGGCAGACGTCCGCCCACAGCGCAGAAGAGTCCGCCGCCGTCATGCACACGGCAATCACGGATGAGGTTAAAAAAGTCGGGTGCCGTTTGGTGATGCATCGGGTCGGCGTTCTGCCGATCGTCATGTGTTTTGAACGTAATGCCCAGAGTGCGGGCGCAGAGGTGACGGTCGATGATGCAGTTGATCGCGCCCGCACCGTAAATGTACAAGCCCTTGCCGCAATCGGTCTCTTGGTTGTTGACGAAAACGGTGTCGATCAGGCCGTTCATCATCACGACCACGCTGGAGGCGTCTGGCGGGACACGCCACGGCGTTTCCGGGTACAGGACACGTTGGGCCGGATCGGCTGCACGGACTCGCCGCCATTGGCCGATCCCGCGCCCGCCCGCGATCACAACGAAACGGCCCACGCACATCTCGGCCGTGGCGGGAGCCCCCCGCGCCGTTGGCCAGCGCGCAATCCGGACATGCGTGGGAGTGGCCTCCTCCACCGCACTCTCACCCAAATAACCCGCCCCCTCAACCAGATACGTCTCGCCCGCATTCTCACCCAGAACAGTTCGTTCCACCGTGTTGCCGGCAATGAAATTACGGTAGTTGACGCCGAAATGGGTCTGCATCACCAGACCGCGGGTGTCACCGGAGAGGAGGTTGTCTTCGAAGATCACCTGTTCCGCACCCCAGAATTTGAAACCGTGGCCGCGCCAGCGCCGATCGGTGATGAAACGGTTTTGCGAAAACAGGCTGTCCTCGACCTTGCGTTCGCAACTGCACGCTCCCGGTCCGTAGGTCTCACAACGCACCATGCTGAAGCGGCGCGCTTTGACGATGTTGAGCGGCCGGGCACAGTAGGGGTGCGTGGGGGACAGTCCGAAATCCTGTTGGGTTTCAAGCCGGACCCGGTAGAGCGAGACGTCTTCGGACCACAGCGGATCACGGCCGACACGCAGTGCCGAACCGAGCGCGGGCATGAACCGTAAGGTCAGATCACGCAAAGCAAACCGGCGCATCCCCCATAACAGATCCTTTCCATCAAAAACGGGTCGGGTTTGTGTCAACGCAAATGGATCCACGCACGGTTCTTGTCGATTGGCGATCACACTCTGGCGCATGCCCGCGCCCTGGATCACCACGTCTTCCGGGATGTTGAGGGTTCGGGAGATTGCGTACGTTCCGGCCGGCAAAAAAAGCGTGCCGCCGGGTGCGGCTTGACGGAGCGCAGCCTCCAAGGCCGCCGTGTCATCCGCGAGCCCATCGCCGACCGCCCCGTGCTCGCGCACCGAAACGACCGGCCGTGACGACGGTTTTTGGGCGACGGTCAGACGCAACGGGCTGGACCATCCGTACTCCGCACCGTGACGACCATGGACAAACACCTCGTATTCGCCTTCGGCCAGCGACTCCGGTAGCCAGACGCAGAGTGACCAACGTTCCGTGTGTCCGTCCTCATGATGCTGGGCAGCGCGGGCGAGATGCACCATTTGCGTGGAACCCACCGGCCGTAACAAGACATGGGCAGAGGGCAGGAGCCAACCCCAGGCGAAGGTTCTGCCGAAAATTCGGATCGGCTCTCCTGGCGCCTGGCGCTGCGGATACAACCATTGCGCCTGTGGACGGTTGATGAGAATCGGACGGCCCCACCCTGATTCGTCCCCGACCCAGACGGCGGAGGTGAGTGGAGCGCACACCCACGATTGCGGCAGACAGCGGAACAGCACTTGCAGGAAGACCTCTCCCTGTCCCACGATCTCACACTCCTGCGCCTCCGGCGGTGGTGTGTCAGGAAGATCGGGCGGACGGCCGATCGCCTTCGCGAACCTAAGCGGATCCTGCGGCTTCCGCATATCGTATCCGCCGAGCGCCAAAGCCTTGACGCGTGTCCGGCCGGGAACGAACCCGTGTCCGACGATCACGGCCACTTCACTGTTGCACGCCGGCTCGGTGATGAGGTTGATCTCCGGAAGGGCGGATGCGGTTGTCCGACACAGGATGTAAAACAAGAGCGGGATCAGGAGGCAACGCATCATCAGGAAACTCCTTTCGTATTCACGGGACATGGAGAGATCAAGGTTGGGCCGCCTGCCAAATGTCTTGCAGACGGCGGATGGCGTCAAAGGGGGCCGGGGCCTGGCACACATACCGCACCACGGCGAAATTCACCGCGCCAGCCCGCAGCACTTCCGGTAACCTGTCGGCATCGATGCCGCCGATCGCAACGGTTGTGAAAGGCGCCGCACGGATGATCGCGCCAGCCTGTTCCGGCCCCAATGTGGCGTCGGGGACCTCTTTGGTCGGCGTCGCGAAAACCGGTCCCACGCCGCAGTAATCGGGGGCGACCTTGATGGCGGAGCGCGCCTGTTCCGGGGTATGTGTGGAGAGGCCAAAGTGACGCAGGACGGGATAACGGCGGCGCGCCTCGGGCAGGGGCATGTCATCTTGGCCGAGGTGCACACCATCCGCCTCGGCCTCTGCCGCCAGTTCGGGATCGTCGTTTACAATCAGGCGCGTGGAGGTGCCGCGGGTGATGGTGCGCAGATTGTGCGCCGTGGCCAAAATTGCGGCCCGGTCACACTTTTTCCGGCGTAATTGGATGTAGCGCAGTTCGGCCGCCACAGCGGCTTCAGCACAGCGCTCGTATGAGGTCACGGGGTCGGTGATCACAAGATACAGGCCAAAACGTTCGATCAGCATACAGTCTCCGGAACTCAATGGATAAACGGGTGGGACGCATCGACCTCGGTGTGCGACGGAAGGCATGGGTGGCACGCCCAAGGATCTTGACCGTGCTGGATCAATGCGAACCCGTGCAGAAACCCGACCCACTCCTCCGCCGTGTAAGAGCGGAGCCGCAGGGCGGTGAGAATAGCGGCCACGAAGATATCGTGACTGACAAAAAGAACGAAGGGTACGGTCATTTGCGTAATCATCCACTCCAGCGTCTGTTCCGTGGCGGTCATGAGCGGTGCCGAGTGGAGGGCGTTCCCCTTCTTCAGATACTCCAACATGTAAGCCATGTATCCCTGCTGACGCATGATCTCCTGCACCGCGTAGGGGTCACGGTAAAAAAAACCGCGCACACCCAGCGGGTCCGCATCTTCCACCTGCGGTTCGGGAACCCCCATGCCCTCGGCGATATGCCGTGCGGTCAGACGACAGCGTTGCATCGGACTTGCCAAAAGCCGCACGTCCGGGGCACCCGCCAACATCGCGCCCGCCTCACGCGCCACGGCGACCCCACGGGGGGTCAGCCCGAGATGTCGGCCGAAATCCTTATCGTCCGAACGGATGGGCGGGCGTTCGGAATGGCGGATGAACAGGGCGACACGGCCACCGCGCCCCAGCGCGGCCCGAACGTCACCGAAGTCGAGGAGGGAGGAAGACAACGTCATCGTCATACGTTTATTCATAACGGAGGCAATCAATGGGATTGAGACGGGAGGCGCGGAGGGCGGGATAAAAACCGAAGGTGCCAGCCAATACACCGATCAGACCGCCAACCGTGGAGAGCACCACGGCTTCCGGGAAAGACCATGATGATGTTGTTCCCGATACTGCTGATTTCGCGGACCATCATGGCCTGCGCGCCTTGGCCGCTGGCCACGACAGCAATGAGCGCCGCAATGCCGACAATGATGCCCAGCGCGGTCAGCAGCGAACGCGTTTTGTTGCGGAAGATGGCCCGCAGCGCCACTTTCAGGATCATGAAAAAGGTCATGGGATGGCGTGAGTCCGGTTTGTGTCTTAAAGCAATTATCATACACCACTTGAAAGCCTCATGGAAGAACGGAACGGGATCGATTTCCGCAGAAAACTGCTGGATGCTTGCCCTGTGCCGTGACAATCGATATACTTAAACCACAAAAGCTAGGTTGGCTATGGGGCTACGGGAAGGGTCGGAGCGGGACATGGCAGTCGGGGTCGAAACGCAAGGGATCATGAAAACGTTCGGGGCAGTTCGCGCACTGGACGGGGTCAGCGTGTCGATCCGTCCGGGCGAGCTGTTCTTTCTGTTGGGCCCCAGCGGATGCGGCAAGACTACGCTGCTCCGCTGTCTCGCCGGATTTCACACTCCGGATGAGGGGCGGATTTTTTTCGGGACGCAGGATGTGACCGACCTGCCGCCGCATGCGCGCAATACCGGAATGATGTTTCAGAGTTACGCGCTGTGGCCGCACATGACCTTGGCGGAGAACGTCGCCTTCGGTCTGGAGATGCGGAAGCGGCCCCGCGCGGAAATCCGCGCGCGCGTGGCAGCGGCGCTCGAACTCGTGCATCTGGCAGACCGCGCCAAAGCGCGTCCCAACCTGCTTTCCGGCGGTCAGCAGCAGCGCGTCGCGCTGGCACGCGCGCTGGTGGTGGAGCCGCAGTGCCTGTTGCTGGACGAGCCGCTCTCGAATCTCGACGCGAAATTGCGCCTGGAGATGCGCGAAGAGATCCGGCGCATCTGCAAAGCGGCTGGGACCACCGCCGTGTATGTGACGCATGACCAGAAAGAGGCGCTTTCCATCGCCGACCGGATTGCGGTGATGCGGGACGGTCGCATCGAGCAGATCGGAACGCCCGAGGAGATTTACCGTCATCCCGCCACGCGGTTCGTGGCGGGGTTCATCGGTGAAGGCCATTTCCTCACGGGCCGCATTGAGTCCGTTTCGGAAACCGAGGGGGTGCAGGTCGCGACGCGGATCGGGCTGTTCCAAGCCCGCCGCGCACCGGGAGGGATTCGGACAGGCGAGGAGGTGACGGTCTGTTTGCGTCCCGAAACGCTGCGGTTCGGTGTGCCGCCGCACGCCGGAATGAACCGGATGCGCGGCCGCTATCGTGCGAGTGTTTATCTAGGCGAGATGGCCCGGCATGAGATTGATTTGGGTCCGGAGGACGGGCCGTGTGAGGTGCTGACGGCGTTTCAGTTGAACCCTTCCGGCGGAACGGACCGGACAGGTGACCCGGCAGAGGTCTGGGTGGCGCCGGACGAGGTGATTGTGACACGCGGCTGAAACGCAGCGGGCAGAAAGAGGGGAAAGGTCAGAACGAAAATGAGTGAGAAAATGGTCGCGTTGGCGATGGCGGCACATCCGGATGATATCGAGTTCATGATGAGCGGAACGCTGCTTTTGCTGAAACAGGCCGGCGCGGAGATCCATATCTGCAATCTGGCCAACGGCTGCTACGGTTCACAGGTTTACGGCAAAGAGGAAGCGGCGCGCGTGCGGGCATTGGAGGCGCAGGAAGCGGCACGCGTGGCCGGCGCGGTCTGGCATCCGTCACTCTTCGACGATGTGGGGCTTTTCTATAATGCCGATTCGCTAGCCAAGGCTTCCGCCGTGTTCCGCAAGGTCTGCCCCGACATCCTGCTGACACTCTCGCTTTACGATTATATGGAAGACCACGAGTATGCGTCGCGCCTTGCGGCGTCCGCCGCATTCAACCGTTGTCTGCCCAGCTACGTGACAGATCCGCCGCTGCCGTCTACCAACAAGCCGGTGGCGGTCTATCATTCGTTGCCGCACAGCCTGATGGACATGCTGTGCAGACCGGTCGAGCCGGAGTTCTGCATCGACATCGGAAGCGTGATGGAGGTGAAGCGCGAGATGCTGGCTTGTCACACCAGTCAGCGCGAATGGCTCGATGCGACGCAGGGCATGGGCTCGTATGTGGAGAGTATGGCGGATGCGGCCCGCGAAGTCGGCAGACGGTATGGCGGCTGCGAATTCGCAGAGGGCTGGCGCCGGCATAGTCACATGGGGTACTGTGCGCCGGACTTCGCGCCGTTGGAGACGGCGCTGGCCCCGCTGTTGCGGCGTGTCGCGCCGTCAACGTGACGGGTAGGTGAGAACTTCAACAACCAAAACGGAAGAAAGAGAGGAAATGACATGGCACGAGCAATCAGTAAACTGGCCCCCGGATGGTGGGACTACACGACACTGGACAGCGAGATCCTGAACGATGCGGCGGCGCTCACCGCCAAGGATCTTGAGCAGCTTTCGCGTCCGGGATTCAAGGTTTGCATCTACGACACGGTCGAGGAGTTTTACGCGGCCGAAGCGTTGGAGTATATCGAGGCTTGGCGTCAGGCCACGCCCGATAACCCGACCGGCGTGTGCGGCCCGATCGGCCCGACTGAGCATCTGCCGCTGGTGGCCCGCATCGTGAACGCGATCGGGTTGAACCTGCGCGACGCGCATTTCTGGGGGATGGACGAGTGGGTCGAAAACGGCAAAATCGTCTCGACCGATCATCCGCTCTCCTTTTCTAAGTGCGACCGCGAGATGTGTTTCGACCGGATCAAGCCGGAGTTGAGCATGCCCGCCGGGAACATGCACTTCCCGACTGGTGATCTTGCGGCCTTCACCCGTTCCTTCGATGAGATCAAGTGCCTGCTGATGCAGGGCGGTCAGGGAGAGATCAAACACTGGGCCTTCAATGACCCGGTCAAGCGCGAAGGCGCCTATGCGGATGCGCCGCCGTCACCGGAGGAGTACCGCAAGCTCGCCACGCGTCTCGTTGATCTGCATCCCGTCACGGTCATCCAGAACGCGCGTACCTCTGGCGGCGGCAACGTCGCGCTGGTGCCGACGAGCGCGTCGACAGTCGGTCCGGTGGAGACGTGGAAGTCGGCCAAGGTTTCGATCTGGCATCCCGGCCACCACGACAACCCGTTCGGCATCCGGCTCTCCGCGCTGATGATCTCAAAGCGCATCCCGGACAGCAGCGTGCCGATGTCGCTTCTGGCGGATCATCCCAATGTCCAGTTCAACTACCTGCGCAGCGGTATCGGCGAAGTTGCCGTCGAGATGCACTGACCGATCCGTGCGGGATCCGAAACGAGGAGAAACGATGCGGACGTTGAAAACCATTGCGGCCGGGCATGTATGCCTGGATATCATTCCCACCTTTCTACGTGGTGCGCCAACGCTCGAAGCGGTCATGCAGCCCGGCAAACTGGTCGACATGGGTCCTGCGGTGCTCTCCACGGGCGGGTCGGTGGCTAACACGGGGATGGCCTTAAAACGTCTCGGCCTCCCCGTGCGCCTCATGGGCAAAGTCGGCCGGGACGCCTTTGGCGCGGCGGTCTGCGATGTTTTCCGGACGCATGATGAGACACTGGTGAAAACCATGATCGTCGATCCGGCGGTCGCGACCTCCTACACGGTGGTGATCAACCCGCCGGGGATCGACCGCATCTTCCTGCACTGTCCGGGCGCGAACGACACCTTCGGTGCGGACGATGTGATCCCGCAACTTCTCGACGGGATGGATATCTTCCACTTCGGCTACCCGCCCCTGATGCGGGCGTTCTACACCAAGACGGACGAACTGATGCGCCTGTTCAGGAAGGTCAAGGAATGCGGACTGACGACCTCGCTGGACATGGCGCTGCCCGACCCGCAGTCGCCCGCCGGGCAGGCGGATTGGCGCGCGATTTTGAAGCAGGCGCTGCCGTTTACGGACATCTTCTCGCCGAGCCTCGACGAGATCGTCTTCATGCTGCACCGCGAGCGCGGATTGAAAGTGCGCGAGCAGGCGGCTGAGGGCGTGCCGATGGGCGGACTGATCGAAGAGGACGTGCGTGCGCTGGCTGACGAACTGATCGCGCTAGGCGTGGCGGTGGTGATGCTCAAGCTGGGCAATCAGGGAGCTTATCTGCGGGTGACCTCAGACGAAACGCGGCTGGCGACATGCGGATGTTTTGACACCGCATCCCGTACGGCCTGGGGGGGTGTGGAGTTTTTCGCGCCCTGTTTCGACGCGAAGGTCGCGGGCACGACCGGTTCCGGCGACTGCACGGTGGCGGGATTATTGGCGGCAATCGCCAAGGGACTCACCCCGGCGGAGAGTTTGCGCACAGCCGTAGCGGTGGGTTCTGCAAGCGTCGAACAACCGGACGCCACGAGCGGCGTGCCGACTTGGACGGCGCTCGACGCGCGGATCCGTGCAGGGTGGGGGCGGGAAACCCCCAAAGTCGCCTTTCAGGCAAAATGGGTGTAGGGGATGCGGGACGATGGGGGAGGCCACCCGTTGAACGCAAAACAAACCAAAGATCGAACATTAAACGCTGAATAAATCTCCCGGTCGGTAGTGCCAGTATTGTGCTGGCTACTGATCGGGCGATTTTAATTAAGGGGGATATGAGAAAATGTTTTGCACACACGGCACGACACCAGGAAGATTGGGAGCCGCTTAAAACGCACCTGCTGAACGTGGCCGCTCGCGCCCGCCAATTCGCCTCCATCTTTGGTGCAGGCGTCGAGGGGTACATTGCCGGCCTGCTCCACGACTTGGGGAAGTACGGGATACGGTTTCAAGAACGATTACATGGTAAGGGGCGGCACATCGACCACTGGACTGCTGGTGCGTGGACCGCAATGAAGCAGTATGGAAAAGCAGGCTACTGTCTTTCTTTAATTGCACAAGGGCATCATGTCGGATTACAACAAGACACCAAGGAATCTTTCAAGAAAATTTGTACCCGCACGCCTTCCCCCGATACAACACTATCTGCGGACTCTATGAACGAATTGTTACAACTGTTCGCAGAAGACGGGTTGTCATGGCCTACCTTACAGAAGTCGTTTTACAGTCGGACGGGTAAACGTTGCTCCGACATGCTCGACGTTCGGATGCTGTTTTCGGCACTTGTCGACGCGGATTACCTCGAGACCGAGAAGTTTATTAAC
>Ga0116159_1000396_pt1 | contig 50528 bp, 42 predicted proteins | sample AD_JPNAS1_MetaG_FD_89878 | JGI IMG/M metagenome (GOLD analysis project Ga0116159, IMG submission 89878) | Active sludge microbial communities of municipal wastewater-treating anaerobic digesters from Japan - AD_JPNAS1_MetaG | ecosystem: Engineered > Bioreactor > Anaerobic > Digestate | place...
CCTTCCCCGGCATCCGCCCCTCCCCCCCCGTCCGCCCCCGCCTCCCAACCCGCGCCACCGCAACAACGGGTCATCCCCGGCAACCTCGACATGGTGCTGGACATCCGCCTGCTGGCCACGGCGCGCCTGGGCCGCATCGAGATGCCCATCGGCGACATACTCGCCCTAGGTCCCGGCTCCATTCTCGAAGTGGGCCACCTCGTGGACGAACCGATCGAACTGCTCGTCAACGACAAACTCGTCGCCCGAGGAGAAGTCGTCGTCGTCGACGAAAAATTCGGCCTGCGCATCACGGAAATCGTCAGCGCCCGGGAACGGATAGAGAGCCTGGGTCACTCGTAATGCGCGACGAAAAGGAACTCTGGGGCCGCTGGAAAGAAAAGGGCGACGATGAAGCCCGCGAGGCCCTCATCGTCCACCACATGCAAATCGTGCGGTACATCGCAGGCCGCATGGCGATCCATGTGCCCTCCTCCATCGACATCGACGATTTGATCGGCTGGGGCGTGCTGGGCTTGATCGACGCGGTCGAGAAATACGACCACACCCAAGACATCAAATTCTCCACCTACGCCTCGATCCGGGTGCGCGGCGCCATTCTCGACCAAATCCGCTCGCTCGACTGGGCCCCCCGATCGCTGCGCGTCATGGCCCGGAAAATGGCCTCCGCCCGCGAACGGCTGCGACACGAACAAGGCGCGGAACCCTCCGCCGCCGCCATCGCCCAGGCCCTCGAAACCACGGAACATCACGTCGAAGACGCCATGGCCCAACTTCAAACGGCCCAAATCCTCTCCCTAGACGACTACCTGCCCTCAGAAGACGCCTCCGAAACCCGCAAAATCGACATCACCCGAGACGGACGCTTCCCCGGCCCCGAAGAACAGGCCATCGAAAAAGAACGGCAGGACCGGATCGTCAAGGCCATTCTCGAGTTGCCAGAACAACAACAAAAAGTGCTAAACTTATATTACTACGAACAACTTACGCTGAAAGAGATCGGGCTCGTCCTGGAGGTGTCGGAATCCCGGGTATGCCAGGTGCATAGCAGCGCCATGAAAGCGCTCCGGAAGGCCATGCAAGGGGGGTGAACATGCCTCAGCCCATCGACCCGCAAACCGAGACAGCGCGCCTGTCTGCGGTGGACCGCGTGCAACAAATCATGGATCGCGCCTCGCTCGCCGCCCAACAACGGCTCGCCGCGCACGTCGAATCAGAACGCGTGATCGCCGAAACCGTCGTGCAGCAAACGCCGCAGTCCCAAAGCGAGCAAGTCGACGCAGAAGCGCGGCGCCGCAATCCATATGCGAAACGCCGGAAACAGCGCGCTCCCGAGGACTCCGATCCCGACGCGACGCCGCACGGCAGCGACAACGAAGCCGCGCACATGGTCTACAACGCAGAAGAACGGACCGAACGGCTCGATGCAGAACAAGCGCATCGCCTGGACATCTCCATATGACGCGAGTTAATCCGTCCCGGCGCAAGGACGGAACCCCATAGTCCTGGGACAGGGCGAATCATCTTGGGCGACACGGGCAACCATCCGTGCGAGATAACCTATGAACGATTGGCGGATATGGCTGAGCGGATTGCTCATCCTGCTGGGCATCACAGCGGGATGCGTATCCGTCGTTTTTGCCTACGACCTCCTCAGACGTCTCGTCGCCGCCATACGATACCGCCCCCGTCCGCGCAAGATGGACTACACCAACATGATGATCCTCTTCCAGTCCATGCGCGACATCCTCGAAGAGCAAAAGGCGCTCGCCCGCCAACTCACCGAAGGAATCGACAAACGGATCAGCCAAATTCGGCAAACCGTCGAGGAAACGCGCGCGGAACTCGCCGCCATACGCGAAAAAGCCCACGCGCTCGCCGCCGAACTCGAAACGCGCCGCCCTCCCGATTTCCGACAATCCGAAGCGCCCCCATCCGACCGGACCGCCTCCCTGCAACACAACGGACACGCGGAAACGTCGCCGCCCCTCCGCGCCATCGCGACCCCAGAAACATCCCCCCGATTCAACGACGTGATCGATAACTGGATTGGATTGGACTTCGGAGAAGAAGCGCCGGATTCCCATGCGTCCGAAACCCCGCCGCCGCCCGAGATGCCGGAAAATCCCGACATGGCCCGGCAAGCCTTTCGCACGCTTCTAAATTATCCGGAAGCCCAGCCGCCTCCCGCCGATCCCTCGCAAAAAAACCAACGCGGCGGCAACGGATCCGCCAAGATAACCCCTCTCCAAGCGCGGGTGTATGAGTACTGCGACGCGGGCATGCCCATACCCCTCATCGCGCAAGAATTGGGCATCGGCAAAGGAGAGGTCCGCCTGATCCTCAGCCTCCGCAGAGACAAAGGACACTGACGTGAGCGGTCCTCCAGGCATCGGTCCTGTCTTCCTTTCGCTCCCTCCGCAAACCCATCTGCTCCAAGCCCTTCGCCCCGGCGCGACATTGCAAGCCACCGTACAGTCAACGGGCGAATCCCTGGCCCTCCAAATCGGCAACGCGATCCTTCCCTTGGAAAACGCCGGCTCCCTCGCACCCGGCCAACGCGTCGTTATCGAAGTCCTCCAAAACCATGCCGGCGCGCTCCGGCTGCGCATCACGCCCCAGCCCGACGCCGTTTCCCCACAGCCCAACGCCGCACCGCAGCCCCCCGCAGCCTTGACAGCGGCGATCGTTTCCGCATTGGAACAATTGGCGGCGCGCGACCAGACCGAAATCGCCCCGCGCCTCCTGCCCCCCGGCATTCCAGCGAGCCCAACCGCCGTGCGCCAACTCTTCTCCCTGTTCCTCGGGCGCGAAAACCTGGGCCGCGCCCTCGACGCCGTCATGACGCTAACGCGACAAGCCGCTGCGGCCGGCGTCATGCCCCAGCAGACCGCCGACGAATTCGCGGCGCTTCTCGCGCGATATATGGCATCCGAAAACGAAGGACTGCGCGCCGCATTGCGCAAGCTGGGTGAAAACGCCGCAAAACCCCTGGAAGCCCGCCTCGCCTCAATCCTTTCCAAAAACGCCGCGCCCGCCAATCCACCGCCTCCCCCAGACGACCTGCGCGCCGTATTGTTGGCGTTACGCGGCAACGACAAGCTTGCGGCCTTCGCCCGCACGACAACACGAGGCGAAACTCTCCTGCGCGCCATCGACTCGGCCCTTGATCAACTGTCCGGCGGACATCTGCAAAATTTGCGCGCATCCGAGATGCCCTACCTCTTCTTCGAAATCCCGTTTGCGCCGGAAAACCCGATTCGCCGCGGCTACGTCCACCTCTTCGGCGAAAAACGCGACGGGCGAAACGTCTTCCGCGCCCACAACGCCACGGTCGTGCTCGATCTTTCCACTGCCCGCCTCGGCGATCTCTGGGTGACCATGGGAACCGCAGGACTCCCCGGAACCCCATCCACCCTGCTCTGCTGTTTCAAAGCGACAACCGAGGAACTGGTTCGTGCCATCAACGAAAACGCCGACGAATTGTCGGCCCGCCTGGCAGACGCCGGCTATGCCGCCTCTCGCGTGTACGCAACGCTTTGGGACGGCAACCGGCTACGGGAAACAGCAGACCTGCTGCGCGCAAGCGCGGGACTCAACGTGAGGGCCTGATGATCGATCCGTCCAAACAACCGCGCCGCAAAGCCGTGGCCTTGCGATACGACCGGCGCAAGGACCAAGCGCCCCGCGTCATCGCAAAAGGAACCGGATTGCTCGCGGAGCGCATCATCGCCTTGGCGCGCGAACACGGCGTACGCGTCCATGAAGACCCGGAACTCGTCGCGCTGCTCTCCAAGCTCGACATCTCCGTGGAAATCCCCGAGGATCTCTACCGAGCCGTCGCCGAAGTGCTCGCCTTCCTCTACCGCCTCGACCGCCGCGCACAATGATAGGCCATCGGCCAACGCTGTTCTCGCCGTCCAAATCGTGTAAAATCCGATCGCCACGCCGCAATCAATCGCAGCGCGCCGTGCGAAACAGGGAGAAACCGCGTTGAAAAAACTTCTCGGAACAATCCTTCTGCTCCTCATCGCGCTGGGAACCCCCATCGAGGCGCAGGTGCATGAATTCGGCCTGGGAGAAACGGCCCGGAAAGGCCCCAGCCCTGGACCGCCCCCCTCCCCGGAAACCATCCAGGAAAACGCAAGAAAACTCTCCCTGCAAGCGCGCGTATCGCAACTCATGGTCGTCACGCTGCAGGGCGGGCCCATGCCCGACTCGAACGACAAGGCCCTCCTCACCCAGTATCCGCCGGGCGGCGTCATCCTGCCGCCCGTGATGCGACCCTCCACCGTCCCCGGATACATCGCCTCCGTGCGCGCGATCTCGGCAGGCCCATCCAAAGGCATCCCGCTCCTGATAGGATCCGACCTTCACGCCCTTCCCCGTCAGAGCAACCGCGAAACCATGGGGCGCTTCGCGCAACTCCCCTCCTTGCTCTCCATCGGCGCAACCGGAGATCAGACCATCGCCGACCGCTACGCCCGACTCGTTGGCGAACAACTGAAGACCATGGGCTTCAACTTTTTCCTCGGCCCTCCCTTGTCGCTGGGCCCCGTCCTGCCCGAAGCGCGCGGCTCCCTCGCTTGCCTGGGAGACGACCCAGCGTTTGTCGGCGCTGCGGGAGCCGGCATTGTCACGACCCTGAAGTCCATGGGAATCGTTGCCATGCCCATGGGTTTTCCCGGCGGAGGACATAATCGCGGCGCGCAACAATCCGCTGTCCTGCTGACGCCCGGACCGCATGTCGCGGCGCGCGACATGGCCCCATTCGCGCAGACAATCCACGCCGGTGCCCTCATCCTGCATGTCGGCAACACCCTTGCCCCCACGCTGGACAGCTCCGGCATCCCCGCATCTCTCTCCCAGACCGTGATCAAAGGCCACCTGCGCGACAAATTGGGATTCACCGGCGTAATCCTCGCCGGTCCAATGGACTCGACCGAAGTCGGCAACGTCCAAGACCCCTCGCAAGCCGCCATGCGCGCCCTCGAGGCTGGAGCCGATATGCTCTCCTGGAACACCGCGGGGCAGCGCGTCAAAAAAACCGTCGACCTGATAGTCAACGCCATCAACAACGGCGAGTTCGACGAATCCATCATCAACGCCGCCCTCGAACGAATCGTAACCATGAAAACGACCCATCTCCTCGCGCCCGCCCCGACTGCCACGGAGCGTAAGGCGGAAACCCTCGAGAAAAGCAAACGCTTCCCCAACGAAACCCGCGCCATCGAACAACGCGCCATCACCATAGTCCGCAACGCCGACAACCTGCTCCCCCTGACCAAAACAGCCTCTCTGCCAATAGGCGTGACTGGCATCGCCGGCGCCACGGAACTCAAGGAAGCCCTCGAAAAACACCTCCGGCGCGTTTCCCTCCAAACCATCGCCACGGCGCGTCACCTCGGCGAAATTGAAGACTTCGAAATCAAGCGCCTGACCCAGCGCGGCGCAGGACTGCGCACCGTCGTCTGCGTGCTCGCCCCCGGACTGAAAAACCGCAGCAACGAACGGTTGGTGAAAGGCCTGCAAGCGGCGGGCATGAAAGTCATCGTCGTTCTCCTCGGCTATCCCCGCGAACTGCACGCCCTGGCCGACGCCGACGCCATCGTTCTCTCCTACGGCGACCCTGCCTCATGCGATCAAACCATGCTGGCCGTCGCCGACGTCCTCGTAGGAACCGCGCCCATCGCCGCCATTGCCCCTCCCCCCGCCCCCGTCGTCTCCGCCGGACAACCCTGCGTCTTTGATGTCCGCCATTTCCTGCGGTCTCCGGCGGGCCGCTTGCCCGTCGCCGCAGGCGACGACTTCCCCGCAGGAACCGGCCTCACCTACGCGCTGGAACCGTTGATCAAAAAAGTCGCCTGGGACTTCGGCGACGGCGAACGAGCCAAGCAAGTGCGCATCGAACACGTCTATGCGGCGCCCGGCGCCTACTCCGTCACCCTCACCGTTTCCGGACGCAATGGAGAAACAACCAATGCCCAGGCCACCGTCACCGTGCGCTAGTGTCCTGAGTTGCAACTTCATTGATTCATTCACGATGCAAACGGTTTCGCGATCCTGCGCCCTCCCAATTTTGCGTAGTGTCCCGGAGGGACAATTGAATGTAGCCCGCCACTTCAGTGGTGGGACACTGCGCCCTCTTGTAGAGAGTCCCGTAGGGACGATTGATATACCCACGTTAGGGTTCCATCGTGCCTACGGCACTGCTGGAATTTCGAATTCGCTGTTCCCAGCGATGAATCGCTGGGCTACATTCAATTGTTCCTACCGGGACACAAGCCCGTGAGACGTTGGTTCCATACGTGGACCGGTCTCGATACCCAACCAAGTTATTCAACGAATTGGTAACTCACTACACTAGCAGCCACCTCCGCGCTGCGGTCATGAGCGCTCCCTGCAAGAACCAGCCGGCGTGACCCAAGGGTCCCTCACAATTTCTTTACATGGCCTTTCTCAAACGTGTATCATCGATCATCTGACACGCAGGGGAATGTTGCATGACATCTGACGCCATTCCGGCGCCATCGCCGCACCTACAGATGCAAAAGTACAGCGGATTGGGGGGCTTGCTCCACATCCTCCGCTATTTCGTCCCGTATCTCATTCCGTTTTGGGACAAAATCCTCCTTCGTTTCCTGCTTGTCAACTGCGTCACCCTCTTGAGCGCATGGGTCGCCGTCGCCGCAGGCAACGTCATCGACAAGGGATTGACGGCGCGCGATGCCGCCGGATTCCATTTTTGGCTCTTGGCAGGGCTGGGGCTGGGATTGGGGGCACTCGTATTGAGCTTCACGCTCGGGGTGATCAGCACCTACATCACGACCATGCTCGAGGGGCGTTTCCGCCTGGATATGTTCAAAGGACTGCACCGGCAATCGCTCCGCTTCTTCCATTCGCGCCCGATCGGCGAGCACATGTACCGAACAAACGACGATCCCACGGTGACCACCCTGTTCCTCGGAACCTTTCTGCTGCAAATCATCGAAAAATTCCAAATTCTCATTGTGTCCATCGGCGTGGCCCTCTCCCTGAACCCCCAGGTGGCCTACCTGATCGTCGGCTACTTGCTGCTCTACACCCCTTTCTGCCATTTCTCCGCCACATACGTGCGTTGGCTCAATATGCGAGGCCGTTGGTCCATCCAAAACACGTTTTCCAGCCTGCAGGAATGCCTCGCCGGATACCCGGTAAGCAAGGCTTTCGCCCGCGAAAAATGGTCGCTGTGCGCCTATTACCGCACCATGGCCGACGCCACCCGCATTTTCATCCAATATCTTGTGGGAAACAGCATTTTCATGCACCTGACCAACCCCGCGCCCCCGATCGGCTTGATGCGCCTCCTGTTCCTTTTCCTCGGCGGCACCGCGTTCTTCGGATATCACGTCATCGTCGGCGATCTCACCCCCGGTCAATACGTCTTCATGGGCGGGCTCATCCTGCAAATGATGGGCCCGATCGAGGAAATGGTGAATGGCATCGCCAATCTGCGCATCTGGTCCGTGCCTGCGGAACGCATGTTGCAGACCCTGGAAGTGGAACCGGAAATCCAAGACGTCCCCAACGCGATCGAACTGCCCCACTCCGTCTGCCGCATCGAATTCCAAGACGTCTCCTTCCGATATGCGCCCGACCTTCCCGATGTCGTCAAAGGCGTTTCCTTCTCGGTGGAGCCCGGCACGAAAGTCGCCCTGGTCGGCATGTCGGGCGCCGGCAAAACCTCGATCTTCAACGTGTTGATGCGTTTTTACGACCCGACGGGCGGTCGCGTGTTGATCGGCGGCCACGATCTGCGCCAAATCCGCCTCGACTCCTACCGAAGCCAGATTGGTCTCGTGCTGCAGGAAAGCCACCTGTTTTCCGCAACCCTGCGCGACAACATCTTGATCGGAAACCCCCACGCCAGCCAGGAAGACCTGGCCGCCGCGATTGATCGTGCCGGCATGACCCCGCTCGTCGCCTCGCTTCCCGACGGCCTCGACTCGATCATCTCCGAAGCGGGCAATCTGTCCGCCGGCGACCGTCAACGCATTGCCATCGCGCGCGCCCTTTTGCGCAGTCCCCAATTCTTCTTCCTCGACGAACCCACCTCGGCCCTCGATCCCGAGACCACCCGGGAAATCGTCCGGCAGCTCAACAAAGTCGTCAAAGGAAAGACCTGCCTTGTCATCGCGCACAGTCTCCAAATGATCGTCGACGCCGACGAAATCATCGTCATGGACCACGGCGTGGTGACGCAACGGGGCAAACACGCCGAACTGGTCGCGCAAAAGGGCCTATACCGGGACATGTGGGAAGCCGATCTAGCCAAATACGGCAGTTTTTATGGAGAAGGAGAAGGCGGCGCGTGATCAATCCTGTTTTGATAGACAGCGTCGAAGCGTCGGGCATGTCGCGCCTCAACGGCTGGCAGCAAGTGGCGCTCTTCCTCCGCCTGCTGCGCTATGCCAAGGCGATTTGGGACAAAATCCTGCTCCGCATGATCATCACCCAGCTCAACGCCTTCATGCTGGCGGTTCCCGTCATCGTAAGCATCCGCATTTTCGACGAGGCCTTTCCCCGCAAGGACATGTCGCTGTTCCTCGAACTGTGCCTGATCGCCATCGTCGCGATCCTGCTCAATAAGATGCTCGAATTCATTTTCGACGTCATGGCCGTCTACGGCATCGCCAAACTCGGCCTGAACATCCGCATCGGCATCCTCGCCCACATCCTCCATCTTTCCCCGCGATTCTACGAATCCCGCCCCGTGGGCGAGCACATGTACCGCTGCGTCTACGATACCGGCGAATCGGCGGCATTGGCCAACGACGCCGTGCCGCGCCTCGTGAACAATCTGCAAAAAATCGTGACGCTCGCCTTCGTTATGGCGACGATTCGTCTCTGGCTGTTGCCCGTCACGGCGGCGTACCTGCTGGTCTTTTTCGTCATCAAGCACTACATCGCGACCCAAATCCGAAACGTCGACCGCAAAGAGCGCCGCGAAGGCCAGCGCGTTGAAGCCATCACCCGCGAAGTCTTCTCCGCATTCAAGCTCGTCAAAGGAAACGGCCTCGAACGCATGGTGTCGCGCTGGTATTTCGCGCAAGTCGCCCGAAAGCTCCACCTCGCATTCCTGAAAAACGTCCTCATAAACTTCGACATGAACTTCAGCAATCCTGCGGTCGGGCTCGCCTTTCCCCTGTTCATCTTTCTGCTGAACTACGTGGCCGGAAACCAAATACTTTCCGGATCGGTTTCCGCCATGACCATCGGCGAATACACGGGCATCGCGGTGCTGGTCAGTCAACTGGCCCTGCCCTTGCAAGACGCCATCAACCTCTTCCAAGAAGTGCGCCGCCAACTCATCCCCGCCGAGCGCATGATGGAAACCTTCAATGTCGCCCCCGAAGTCGTCGACGCCCCTGACGCGGCCAGAATCCACGGCCTCAAAGGACATCTCCAGGTCGAGAACCTGACCTTCGCCTACAACGGCGTGCCTGTGTTGCGCAACATCTCGCTCGAAGCCCAGCCCGGCGAAAAAATCGCGGTGGTCGGCCCCATTGGCGCCGGCAAAACCACCCTCGTGCGCCTCCTGCTGCGCATGATGGACCCCCAGCACGGCATGATTCGGCTTGACGGACTCGATCTGAAGCAAATCCAGCAAGTCGAACTGCGAAAACACATCGGCGTCGTTCCCCAATCCACCATTCTCTTCACGACAAGCCTGGCCGAAAACATCAAGCTCGGAGCCCCCGCCGCCACGCGGGCGCAAGTCGAGCGCGCGGCCCGTTTGGCGATGGTGGACGAATTCGTCGGCGAGTTGCCGAACGGCTACGACTCCCACTTGGCCTCGGGCGGCCTAAGTTTGTCGGGCGGACAACGGCAGCGCGTCTGCGTGGCGCGAGCGTTGGCGAAAGACGCCGCCGTCCTCATTCTTGACGAGGCCACTTCCGCGCTCGATCCCATGATCGAAACGCAGGTCGTCGAAGCCATCGACAAGGCCTACGCCGATCGCACGCGCATTGTCATCGCCCACAATCTTTTGAACGCGCGCGACGCCGACCGCATCTACGTCCTCGACAACGGGAAAATCGTGGAAACCGGAACGCACGAAGAACTGATGAAAGCAAACGGCCGATATTTCGCGCTGTGGGACGAATCCAACACGACCGGAACCGCCGCGTGACGCAGGGAGGCAATCCACTTCAATGACAAGCATCCAACAACGGAAGCCCGGAAAACCCAGTTTTTGGCGCCGCCGCTTCCTGCAACGTTTCGTTCAAACAACCGAGGCTTTCGGCTATCTGCTGTGCCTTGCCGTAGCCATAGGCCTCATCTACAGCGTGATGGTGAAAGTCGAGGTCCTAGCCGACGTTGAAGGAACCCTTCAGCCTCGGGCGGTTCCCGTCGTCGCCCAAACCGAGACCGCGATCGCCGAATTCCTGACCCAGCCAGGCGAAACCGTCGCCCCAGATCAGCCTCTATGCAAAATCGCCGCCGATGCCGCTGCACGGCGCAGCGTGTACGTGGGCCGCATGTTGGATCGCGCGTCCAAGGCCTTGGCCGGCGACGCAGACGCCCGCAACCAGCAAGCCCTCCCGAACATAATCGCCGCCGCGAGCATGTTTCACAACGCCGACGCACACCCTGTCCTCTCTTCCCCAAGCGCCGGACTGGCCGTCCCCCAGCAGGAACTGCTCGACGAAGAAACCATTCCCCCGAACACGCCTCTGGTCATCGTGTACGATCCCCGGCAAGCCCGATTCGAAGGCATCGTCAACGACACCCAAAAAGCCCCCGTCAAGGCCGGACAAGCCGTCCGATGGACTCTTCCCGGAAAATCCGGAGTCGTCAGCGGCGCCATCGAACGCATCGACGAACTCGAAGGGGGGACCGTCAACGTCATCGCAATCTTCCACGACCTTTCCGAATCTCCTCAGACCCATCTCCGCGCTTGGGTTCAGGAAAACGCGACAACCCCGACGCCCACGCCCATTCCCGCGCAAATCCAAGTGGTGACGGGAACGCAAAGCCTCTTCAAAAGCTTGTTCGGACGCAAATGAAGCGCATACGATCGCAACAGGCGCCCGTCATCGCCCCCGAGGCGAATGCGCTTTCCCGGCATATGCCGTCGCGCGCCCTGTTCGCTTCCGCCGCATCAACGCATAGGTTCACGCCATGAAAAATGCGCCGCCCAAACGTGACCGAAACCGACGGCCCGCCTCCGAAAAGCCCTCCCGGCCCCATCCGCCAAACCCCGATCGCGCCAAACGCGATCGACGCGACGACGACGCGACGCCAACCGGCCGCCGCGTCAAGCCCCGCGTAACATCCGCGGAACATCGTCCCGACGCAATCGTCAAGGAAGTATGGAAGCCCGGGACCATGCTCTATCCCGTCCCGATCGTGATGGTGACCTCTGCATCCCGCGAAGGAAAGCCCAACATCGCCTCCGTTGCCTGGGCCGGCACCGTGTGCAGCGACCCGCCCATGATCTCGATCTCGCTGCGCAAAGCGACCCTCTCCCACGGACTTATCCTGGCCTCGCGCGAATTCGTGGTGAATGTGCCATCGGTGCGCCAAGTGCAATGGGCCGACTACTGCGGCGTCGTATCAGGGCGAACCGTCGACAAATTCGAAGCCACCGGATTGACGCCGCATCCTGCGCAAACCGTCGCCGCCCCGCTGATCCTCGAATGCCCCATCAACATCGAATGCGCCGTCAAAAAAATCCTTGAGCTGGGTTCCCACACCTTGTTCCTCGCCGAAGTCTCCGCCGTGCAGGTCACCCGCGATCTCATCGACGCCTCCGGGCGTCTGGCCCTGGAAAAAGCCGGCCTCGCCGCATACGTCCACGGCGACTACGTCGCCCTCGACAAAAAACTCGGTTTTTTCGGCTTCTCCGTACAACGGAAAAAGAGCGGTTATGGTTCCGTGGCTCGCCGCGCCCCATCGCGCGCAGGCAAAAAACGCTTCTAAAAACGGCGCGGCGCAGTCCCCGCGACCCAAGCGACTCTCCCAGACGAACAAGACGCTTGCCTACCATCCGGCGCCATCGCCAAGCGGTCTGTCAGAAACCGTCCGCGACCGGATCCTCCGCCGCATTGCCGACCTCGTCGATCCGAAGCAACACACAGCCGCTCCGTTTTTCCGTCGAGATCAGAAAACGGACCCTTCTGTCTCCCGAAAGATCGCCGATATCCGCGTAGGCCGGCACGCGTAGCTGAGGCTCCCCCGTCTCCATGGTGCGCATGACCGTTCTGCGAATGGCGCAACTTTCGCAGTGAATGGTCTGCCCGCAACCGCCTGCCTCGTAGGCGTGCCTGCAAGAAATAACCTCCCCGCCCAGACATCCGGAAATTTGCTCCTGCGGTTTGGACAACAACGCCCGGGCTGCGGCATTGGCCGCAAGCACGCGCCCTTCGTCTTGAACCACCAGCACCGGCGCGGAAAGCGTGTCCAAGAACTCCTCCATCGACAGCCCCAGATCGCGCACGATAAATGGAAGACAATCGGGGCAAATCCCGTGCGACGCCTTGTCGGTCACATCCTCCGAAACAATCGTCCTCACGGTCGTTTGACAATACATGCACACTATCCTAAGCATGGCTACGTCTCCCACTGCGGCATATCCGCGCCAAAGCCGTTTTTTGGAAAAACATTGCCGCGGCGCGTTCACTCCTCCCCTTGAAGCGCCCGCTGATACCCACCCCAAGCGGCGCGGGCCATGCCTGCGGGCGTGAAGCGTTGCGCCCGCAAAGGTCCCGCCGCGCGCAGACGCGCCCGAAGCGCCTCATCGGTCAACACCGCGAAAAGACCGTCGACGATCGCGTCCAGATCGGTCGGATCACACAAGCGCGCGGCATCCGCGGCCACTTCCGATATCGCCGGATCGGTCGAACCCAGCACGGGCGCGCCGCACGCCATCGCCTCGAGCACAGGCACGCCAAATCCCTCATAGAGCGAAATGTACGCGAAGGCATCCGCCCCGGACATCAGCGCGGGCAGATCGGCATCGTCGACGTAGCCCGTCACAACGACATGGCCGTTCGCATTGGTCAACCCGATGTCTTCCAACACGCGCTTATGGAACCACAACGGCTTGCCCGCAAGCACCAACGTGTGCGGCAGTCCGTGCTTTCGCCGGATTTCCTCAAGGGCCTGCGCCAGACGCACCACATTCTTGCGGGGGTGCAGCGACCCCGCGTAAAGGACATACGGCCCCGGAATGTTGTAACGCCGCCTTGTCCGCGCAAGGCGATCCGGATCGGTCACGGGCGCAAAACGCGGATCAAGCGAGTTGTGCACCACGTCAATCTTTTCGGGCGGAACGTCGCACAGCTCGGACGCTTCGCGCTTCATGGCGTCGCTCACCGTGAACACGCGCGCGGCCCGGCGCAACGTGCCGGGAACAAGCCACTCGAGACGGGTCCGATCGATGGCGCGCAGCGTATCCGGATAGCGCAGCCACACTAGGTCGTGCAGCGTCACGACAAAAGGACACGCACAACGCGGAGGCGCAATATACTGGACATGCAGCAAGTCCGCTTGGATCTCGCGAACGGCGCGCGGCAACGCATACGGCACGCGCAGCCAGGAAGAATCGCACGCAAGCCGGTGAACCGGAAATCCGCTTGTCGCCTCGCACGAAAGACCGGCCGTCCGCTGGATAAGCGCCACGATATCGGCCTCGGGCGCGACCTCGCGCAGCCCCAACAACAATTGCCGCACGAACGTTTCGTTGCCCCCCGCGCGCGTGCCAAGCGCATGAGCGTCTATGGCGATTCGCATACAACCTCCGCGACGGGACGTGAAAACGCCCCTTCTACAACCCGCCTATCCCGCAGCGCCCGAACAGGGCGTCACGGATGCGCTCGCGTCTTTGCATCGCGCACGGGAACAATCCGAACCCTTGCCGCCCTTCTGCTCGAAAACGCTACTGGGCGTTCCCCCAAACCTCCAACGCCTCCTCATAAATCGCCGCGACTTCCGCGATCATGCGATCGATCTGAAATTTACGCGCCGCCAATGCACGTCCCGCTTCGCCCATAGCGCGGCGTCGTTCCGGATCGGCGAGCAACGCCGCCAACGCGCCGCGCAACGCACGAACATCCCGCCTCGGAACAAGAAGGCCGGTTCTGCCTTCTTCGAGCGATTCCGAGACGCCGCCCACGTTGCTCGCGATGACCGGCACGCCGAGAGCCTGCGCCTCAAGGATGGAGGTGGGAAGACCCTCATCCAAAATCGACGGCTGCACAAACACGTCCATCGCCCGCAACGCGCCCGACAAGTCCTCGTAAAAACCGGTGAACAAAACGCGGTCCTTCAACCCGCAACGCGCCGCGCGCCGCCGCAACTCGTCCAGCAAAGGCCCTGAACCAACCACCAACAAACGCAGACTGGGCCAGGCATCGATCAACCCATGTACGGCATCAAACAGGAACCTGTGCCCTTTCTCAACATACACGCGGCCCACGGTTCCCGCGACCAGCGCATCCGCCGGAATGCCAAGCCGCGCGCGCGTCTCCTCGCGCGACGCGCCAGCCCGCAACGCCGCTTCATCGACGCCGGTATACACGACGCGCACGCGATCTTCCGGCGTGCGGCCCTGCAGCGCCCGCCGCCGCATGTCTTCCGACACCGTGATGACCCGATCAAAACGCGGCAACGCAATGTGCTTTTCGAGGAACACGTACGCGTGACTGCGCAACGGCAACAACCGTCGCCACCAGCCGTAGGCGCTCGCCACGCACGCGCAAGGCATCTCGTCACGGCCCAAGCCAATCAACACGTTGGATTGGTCATCGTGCGTATGCACCAGATCGACGCGGTGCTTCTCAACCAACGCCCGCACCGCATGCCGCGCGCGCCGCGCATCGAAACGACTGTGCCAAGGAATCCGCTCGTCAAGCACGGACAACCCTTCCTTTTGCAACGCGCGCACGAGAAGCTCGTCCATGCCCGAAGGCGTTTCATACACGACACACAAAATGCGGAAACGGTCGCGCGGAAGACGCTTCATCAATGACATCAGGATGGTGTGGCCGCCGCCAAGGGCCCAGGTTCGAATGACATAGAGCACGGTTCGGACAGGCACGGACGCCTCCGGTCACTCGCCGTCGGAGGAAACGGCGGAAGATCGATCAGCCAAATCCTCGTGGCGCATGGCAATGACCGTGGCCACCGCGGCAATCATCCACCATATCTTCTGCTGCAACGCATGGAGGAAAATTCCCGCGCACAAAAACGTCAACATGCTGACGCCGAGAACGGCCGTCATGCGCGCAAGACGATCCTCTCCGCGCGCCTCGAAGTCCTGTCGCGCCCTCCGTAAACGACGCAGCAGCGCCCCAAAAAAGAGCAGTATCAACGCAAGCCCCACCAACCCCGTATCGCACGCGAGTTGCAAATATAAGTTATGCGCGCCCAAAAACACGGGGTTCCAGTTCTGATCCTCGACAAGCCATCGCATGATATACGCCACTTGGCTGGTTTTTTCGATGATGTGCGTGCCGAATCCGCCGAGTCCCACGCCCCAGACAGGACTTTCCGTCATGATGTCGAATGCGGCTTCCTGCAACTCAAGACGGTGCGAAACAGAGTCGCTGCGCGAGTACTGCGTGAACGTCAGCACACGCTCCTTGTAAGGGCCGGGCAACAGAAACCAGGACAAAAACACGACCATCGCAAGCGCCGTCGCGCGACGCGGCCCAACGTGAATCAGCCGACGAAAAAGCAGCAGCGCCGCCGCCACGAAACCAATCAAAAAGCCCGTGCGCGTGAACGTCAATACAAGCGCGATCAACTCGCACCCCGCTGTCAACAACACCGCCCCCTGCATCCGTCTTGTCCGGGCCGTCCCAAACCAATACGCATTCAGCGGCAACAACACGAGCAACGCCATCGCAAGCCAGTTCGAATGCCCCGCGCGCCCGCTCACGCGCACCGCCGCTCCCCCTGAAAGGCTGTCCGGATCGATATACGCGCCCTCCGCGCCCGCGCCCAGGCTTTGCACGGCGGTCGCAACATCGAGCTGCAAAGCAGGAATGAAATACTGCGCGATCGCGAAAAGCGACATCAAAAGCCCGCACACGCACAACAACACGAGGTAGCGGTGGAGCGTCGCGGGCGAGTCGAGAAGCTGCACGGAAAGAGCGAAAAACGCAACCAAAGTCGCAAGACGCACCCATTCCGGCCACTGTTGCTGATAATAAGACGAAGCGAACACGCCAACGCCCGCCCACGCGAAAAACGCCGCAAGAATGATCATTTCCTTGCCGACATGAACGCGCTGCCGCCGAACCAGCACGTTGCCCGCCCACGCGACCAGCAACGCCGCGCCGGACACTTTCGCCAAGGTAAGCGGCACGGCGACCCGCAACGCGCCGAGAACGCCCGCCGATCCCGACAAAAGCAGCAAGACCGTCGTGACATACAAGCCGACGGCCGGGTAACGCGCGTAAAGCGCAAACGCCAGCACGCCCGCAAGCGCCATCACGGCGTACCCGCCGCTCGCGAAAATCGCGACGCCCAACACAGCGCCCAACGCCAACGCTCCCAAAAGAGACCATGCGCTTTCCTGCGTTCGGTCCGTGCGGATCAATGTCGTCACGGCGCGGCGCTCCTTTCAAACATCCCCTCCGCCGCGCACAACCGATCAATCTCGCGATGCGCGGCGAGATACGTCCCCACCGCTATTGTAGCTTTTACGATCGCCACGGTCCACGCCATGCCCAAGGCCCCGTACCGCGGCGCCACGTAAAGCCCGGCCACCGTCAACGCAACCAGCTTGACGCCCTCCAACATGGCAATCGCGCGCGCGCGCCCCAAGCCGTAAAGCGCCGCCCCCGACGGAGCCCCAATCAACGAGGCCAACGCCGCCGCCAACAAAACGGCAAACAGCGTCCCCGTCTCCGCGTACGCGGGCCCAAACGTCAGGCGCGCAACGGGGCCCGCCGCCGCGATTCCCGGCAACAACGCGACGCACGCCGCCGCGGCCGGCATCCGGAAACGCCGCAAAAACGCGCGCATGACCGCCGGCGCCGCAATAGCGCTCGCCGTCGGCAACAGCACGTTGAACAAGGACATCACCGCGAGGTCGCCGATCTGCGCCAGACTCGTCGCCGCGCCGTAATGACCGATCGTCTCCTTCGGAACGCGAAACGCCGCCAACAAAAAAAGGTCGACGCGCTGAGCAAGAGTCGTGAAACACGCCGCCGCAATCACCCATCGCGCAAACAAAAAGAAATCGCGTCCCATCGCAGCGCGCGGACGTTCCAAACGCACATAGTCGCGCGGCAAAAATGACCATGCGATCGCGCCCATGATCAGCGCCGAAGCCGCATACGCCCACAACAGCGAAACAATCCCCGCCCGCGCGGCAAACAACAACGCGACAATGATTCCCAACCGCAGAGCCGTGCCCGAAAACTCGAAGGCCGCATACGCCCCAAACCGCCGATGCGCCTGAAAATAGCTCTGCGCAAAGCACCAAAGCGTCAAAAACGAAGCGCCCAAAAACGCAACGAACACGCCATGCGGCGAATACGCCGCCCCGCCGTCGCGTCCCGAAAGCGCCCCCGCGATGGGACGCGCGCCCACAAAACCGATCGCGACGATAAGTGCCGCCGCCGCGATCTTGACCAGCAACAGGAACCTGAAATAGGGTGCGGCTCCGTCGTGCTCCGGCGTAAGGCGCCGCGCCGCAAACCGGACCAGACTCGCGTCGAGCGCAGGCCCCAGCAACCCCGCCGCCACGCCCGACACCGCCAACAACACAGCCAACTGCCCAAAATCGCCCGGCCCCAGCGCACGCGCCATCAACACCGTGCCCAAAAAACCCATCCCTGCCGTCGCGATCCGCGCCGCAAACACGCCGCCAAACGCCGCCAGCCACGCATGACCTCGCGCGGACGTGGCTCCCAGATTCTGCTGTGCTTGCGTCTCCACACAACTCCTGCCGCGTCGCGACGCCGCGAATCCCAGACCGACCTTGAAACGCCCGCCGTTTTCCGGAAGAAGGACGCCCCCCCGTTTCGGCGGCTCCCGCGCAAAATGCGCAAGGGGCGGACTCGCGCCGCGGTTCCGCCCCTAGCTAGAATGCGATTCCGGCGAATCGGCTAGATGCCGCCGGCGCCTGTGTTCAGTTTCTCGATCATATCGACCATCGGCACGAACAACGCCAGCGCCAACAGACCGACCAAAATACCGACGATCACGGTGATGATGGGCTGCAGCGACTCGCCCATGGCGGCAATGGCAATATCGACCTCCTGCTCGTGCGTGTCGGCAAGCCGCTCGGCTATCTCGTCCAGCGAACCGCTCTCCTCGCCCGTCACCAACATGTCCGTCACAATAGGCGGCATCACGTCTGGCGCATCCCGCAAAGGCGCTTCCATGCCTTGCCCCTGCTCCACGGAATCCCGCACGTTCTGAATGGTGTTCGCCATCGCGTGGTTGTGCACGGAACTTCGCACCAGGTCAAGCGTGACCATCATCGACAAACCGCTCCGCAACAACATCGCGAACGAACGCAGGAACTCGGCCACCGCATAGTTCCGCAACACCGGCCCCACGACCGGCAGTCGCAGCTTGAGACGGTCGGCCCGAAGACGCGCCAGCGGATTGCGCACCCACAGCTTATACAACACGATAATCCCTACGATAGCGGCCAGCATCAGCCACCACCACGCGCCAAAGAAATGGGCCGTGCCAATAAACGCCCGTGAAAAGGCCGGCAACTGCACCCCCAGCTTCGAAAAAAGATCCTCGAACTGCGGCACCACCACCTGGGTGATCAGGGTTATCACCGCGCAACACACCACGATCAACACGACCGGATAGATCATCGCCGCCTGGACGCGCTTGCGCAACAAGTCGCGCGCCTCGCGATAATCGACCAAGCGCCGCAGAACCGTCACCAAAGTGCCGCTCGCCTCGCTCGCCTTTATCAGGTTCACGAACACAGGCGTGAAATAGCGCGGGTGCCTCTCAAACGCTTGCCACAACGGATTGCCGCTCTCGACAAACTGGCAAATATCGCCCACCAGCCCCCGCACGCCGGCCGTTTGGCCGCGCTCGGCAAGGGTCTGCAACGATTTCAGCAGCGGCGTGCCAGCTTCAAGCATCATGATGAGTTGACGCAAAAACGCCGTGATGTCCCGGCTGCGAACGCCGCTCGGCGAAAACAGCCCCCCTTTGGAACGCAGCGCCGAGAACGAAGCCTGTCCCGCTTCATTCATGGCGCCTGCCGTTGTTTGCACGGCGCTCTTCTTGCTGGTGCGCCGGACTCGCTTAATCCTTCCGGTCGGCTCGTCGGCGTTGCTGGCCATGGTATCAATTCCTCCCTATGCGCTTATGCCACGAAAATACCCGCCCGGGGCAACCTACCGCCCGAACGTTCTCTATGCGCCGTCCTGCGACGTCTGCGCCGCGGACATCGCGGCTCCGCCTTCCTGCCAATAACAAATCTCCGGAACGCCGTTGTCATGAAACAACACCACGGCTTCGATCCGGCTCTTTCCTCCCGCCGCTTCTTTCCTGCCGCCGCTTTTGGCGCCCAACTCCGCCTCGGACACGATGCGATAACAACGCGACTGGAACGTGAACGCGGCGGGCAACTCCTCCGGCGTGGCCGGATCCGGCGCGATGTTGAATGTGGCGGGATCGGTCCCTGTCGCCGCCGCAACGTCCGCAAGCGTTCGGAAGGGACGCTTTGCCGCCACCGCCGCAGCAGCCGGCTTGCTAATGTTCAACACGGCGGACAAAACTTCGGGGCTCGCGGTGTTGAGGTTGATATACCGGGCCGGAGCCAGCGGATTGCTCACCGTATACACCGTCACCAAATTGCGGTCCACCTTCTCATATACGCTCTGATCTATCAGCTTACGCGCCACAAGATCATCCAGACTCGTCAACCACGCTCCCTGCGCATTGGGCTGATCCGATTCGCCCGGCATGCGCGGCAGCCCCGCGCGAATGGCGCGCGCCGCGCTTGCATTCACCCCCAACAACGCCTCCAATATCCGCGTCGGCGCATGGTTGAGATTGACTTTCGCGCACTCGTCCGTCACCGTCACGGCAACGCGGCTTTCCCGTCGATCATCCGCCACAACGCCTGCAGACGGGTCTTTGCCAGAAACATACGACGGCACGGCGACCGTAAACGCGTCCTGCGGCGACGTGTTGGCCTTGAGAGCCGCCGCCATCCGGCCCACGGCCGCATGAACGCCCGCCTGCGCCGCCATCCGGGCCCGCGCCTGCGCCAATTCCTTCACGGCCGCGTCCCGGTCCAGCATCGCATAGCGCAAATACGCCGTCCCCAACAAAGAGAACAAAAACAACAGCGCCAGCGCCAAAAACAACGCCACGCCCGCATTGGTACGCGTTATGTCCGGTTTTCGCGCCATGGCTCGCCCCTACCCGCTCACGGGAATGCGGAAGACCGCCTTGCGCGAGATCGACGCGCCCGGACGCGCGGGATCGGCTATCGCCACCGACACCCGAATCGCCGCCGGAAGCGTGGCCTGATTCCACTCCGCCATCCACTGGCCAGAACCCGTTCGCGCAAGATACTCCACCTTGAATTGCGTCACATTCTCGGCAACCATCGTCGGTCCGCCCACAGGCGCTTGCTGTCCTATCGGACCGCTATAACGCTTCAGCGCGCCGCCGGTCTCCGAGGCGCGCTCGACGGCATACCGCACCTCGGCCGTCGTCGCAGGCCCGTTTGGCCCCGTCAACAATTGCACCGGCAACATCACCTGATCATCGGCCAAGCGCCGTGAATTCCCCGCCACCGTAGCGCTCACGCCTCGAACCGAAACGCCCGACAACGCAGGAGACAGCACGCACCCCACATCCTGACGCACCTGGTCCATCACATACCGGGCGGTTGCGTCAATCTCCGCGTCTCGCACCGCGCCGCGCCACAAATCCGTCATTTTCGAGAACATCACCGCCCCCATCGTCGTCACCGCGCTCATCAGCCCGATGACGATGATAAGCTCCAGCAGCGTAAACCCCCTTGGACGGCGCTCGCACATCATAACCGCCCCTCCGCCGCAAAACGCGGAATGCCCGACGTCAACGTCACACAACGAGGCTTGCCCTCCTGCATCCACCGCACCGCCACCGTAACCTCAACGAGATCCGGCTCCTCGACCGTGGTGCGCGCAAAAGCCTCCCACGTGAACTTCTTGAAAAACGCCGCCTCGCGCACATCGGGAGGCAGTTGATCGTTCACCGTTCCCGGAATCTCCGCCGGCTGTGGCTGCCGCGGGTCCTTGGCCCCCTTCAACGACACAGGGGCCAACTCTCCCGCGGGAACTTTGAAGACGGAATCCCACACGAATGCAGACGGCGAGGAAACCAGCACGGCAAGCTGTTCTTCCGCGATGGCCGCCGCCGTGGAATCGCTGCGATTCGAACGGCACACGCCCACGCTTGCAAAATACAACGACACGCCTATCGTCACAGCCATCCCCAACACGGCCAACGCAACCAACAACTCGATAAGCGTAAATCCGGCGCGTTCCCTCCCCGGGAACCCATGAGGCCACTTCGGTGGTTGTAACACGCAGTCTCTCCCCTTCCACTGGTCAACTCGAGACACGGACGCCGCCGCCCACTGACCTGCTCGCGGCCACGTCGGAAGCGCGGCCCTTCTCTGCGCATCGACACTATCGTAATCCGAATCTTGCCCCTTTGTCAACTATTTTCTTTGCGACGCGCTCCCAGGGCATCGCTTCTCTTTCTCGCCGCGTTTTGCGCCAATTTCATGCGTCCGCGTAAGGCCAACGTCCATTGACACGTTCATTTCGCCAAGCGATAGTACAATCCCGCGACTTGCCCCGACGGCCCGACCGTGACTTGGAGGTCGCGTTTGCCGCGTTCGAACTCGCACGTGACGAACACCACGTCGAACCCCTGGATTTTCTCGTGTCGAATGCCCGCCTGCTTCTGAAACGCGCCGACTTCCTTGAGAAGCCCTTGCCACACTTCCGCCAACTTCGCCTCGGGCAACGCCGCTCGCATGCGTTCATCGAAACGGCCATATGCGGCGGCAAAATCATTCTGCGTCAGGGCCGTCGCCACCTCCTGGCCAATTGCGATCACATTCGCACCCACCGTCTCCGACATTGCAGACGGAGCCGGGCCCTGCTTCGCCGCGTACATGAGAAGCGGCGCGATGGCAATCACCGCAAGCACAACGACGATGGCTACAAGTTTCTTGTCCATGTTGTCTCCTTCCTCAGAACCCTCTCGCGTACGCAAACAACGCAACGATGAACGCTTTGCTGATGACCTCTCCGAGGAACAGCGCCGCAATGAACGTTCCAATCGCTCTGCCGCCGCCGACATTGCACGACACGGCAAATGCTCGGTACATCAGCAACACCATCCAGACCATTGCCAAGACGATGCCCAGCATGGCCACGGCAAACCCGGCCACGTCGCCTAAATGCAGAGAGTGGTCCATCGCCAGGAGACGATAGGTCTGTTCCTGAAATCCAGGCAGCATGACCAAAAGCGGCATCGCGAGCGCTGGCGTGCGCGCAAGGGCCTGCGTGCCGAAGACGTCAATGGCGCGAATGCGGCTCGAGGAAATGAGACGTCCCGCAACGTACAGCAACGCGCCCATCACGAACCAGTTCACGAGTCCCTCGGCCACATAAAACCAGATTGGCGTGGCCGCGCCCGCATGGAAATCGAGCACGCCGTCGAAATGCGACTGCGTCAGCGCCCCATTCAGACTCGCGACAAGGATAATGGGAAGACCCGCCCCCAGCGAGACGCCCCCCGCCACGTAACGAAAAGGATGGAACAGCCACGTTCCCCAAAAACGCGAAGAGGCCGCCGAGTTCGCCGTCATGGCCGTCCCCCATCACGCAAAACGCCCGATCCGCCCACGTCCAATTCGCGGATACGCGCGATAAGAGCGTCCAGCCGATTGCGCACGGTGGGATACGAAACGCCATACACCGCGGCAAGATCCTTCAGACTTCCGCTGCACGTGACCAGATGCTGCACAAAAAGCTGATCCTCCTCACTCAAACGCGCCAACGCAGAAAGCCCAAACTCCCCCTCGACCGCCGTCATGCAAGCATGACATCGCAGCCGCGTCACACAGAGTCCCTCTCCGCAACTCGGACACTCACTTGGCAAACGTTTACCCATATCCTACGCCCCTTTATCTATCCTCACACATTATTGATCATGAACACAAAAAAATCAATGTGTATATTTGATTTATTTATCTTACATTAAAATAAATAACTTTCCACTTTTCGGAAAAATCCCCGGGCACATCCAAATTGCCTCTTTGTATCGGTTTTGTATGATCGAACACAATTGCCCAGAACACATCTGCTCAATTCCGACGCCTCGACGCCCGCCCACCCAATCCCCGCCAGGAACACCACACATTAACCCATTGCATCCAATAATCTTGCGCAAAATTTCCGCCAAACTTTCCATTCGGCATCAGAATTGCTTTCGATTAGGCGGTTTGTTCTGTCTGGACAGGCAATCCGCTTTCTGGCGCTATGCGCCCCAGGAAACCCCGCGCCCAAGCCGCGTGTTCGTGAAACATCCTCCATGCATCGGGAGAACGGCGTCAGCGCGTATTGTCCAAACGCCGCATGTCCTGCACGCTGCGTTTTGGCATGGCAGGCGGCGCACCGGCGCACGATTGTACAGGTGGCATTCGGGGCCGTGGTTGGTGTACGATAGGAGCCACGTATGTTTTCAAGCATCCTGACAGCCGGAGGCTTGATGGCGGCGCTCGGCGCGTTGCTGTCGAGTCTACTGGCCTTCGCCAACAAAAAACTCTACGTCTACGAGGACCCGCGCATCGACGCAGTGGAGGAACTCTTGCCGCGCGCCAATTGCGGCGCCTGCGGACTGGCCGGTTGCCGCGCCTTTGCAGAGGCGGCCGTACAAGGGAAAATCTCCCCGGGAAAATGCACGGTAAGTTCTCACGAGGCGGTGGAAGAGATCGGCGCGCTGTTGGGCGTGATGGCCAATCGCGAAGAAAAGAAAACGGCCCGTCTGGCATGCGCCGGCGGGAGGCACGTCGCGAAATTCCGGGCCCGTTACCAAGGCATTCCGTCGTGTCGGGCGGCGACGGTCGTGTCGGGCGGTGGCAAGGGCTGCGTATGGGGTTGCCTCGGACTGGGCGATTGCAAGGACGTTTGCGATTTCGGCGCGATCGAGATGGACCGCCACGGCTTGCCGGTTGTCGACCCGGCCAAATGCGTGGCGTGCGGCGCCTGCGTGGACGCTTGCCCGAAAAAGCTGTTTTCGATTCATCCGATCAGCCACCGACTGTGGGTGGCGTGCAAAAGCCGCGCGCGCGGCGACGAGGCCGAATCGCAATGCGAAGTGGCCTGCACGGCGTGCGGGCGTTGCGCGATGGACGCCCCGGCGGGTTTGGTCGCAATCAAGGACAATTTAGCGGCGGTCGATTACGAGAAAAACGCGCTGGCAACGCCGGCGGTGATTCAGCGATGCCCGACGGGGGCCATCGTGTGGTTGGACGACAAGGGCGCGGTAAAAGGGGCGGCGGCCAAAAAGATACTCCGCAAAGAGCCGCTGCCCGTTGGACGATAGTGTTTCCGCAGGCAAACCCATGTGACGCGGCAACGAAGTTGTAACGGCAACCGTTTTAGAGGATGGGCCATGAAAGAAGAGCAAAAGCAAGTCAAGTATCCAGGGATACGCGAAGCGATGGACGGCAATACCGCCGTAATCTATTGCGAGCGTGAGTCGAGCGACGCGGCCGGTGCGTATCCGATCACGCCCTCGACGCAGATGGGCGAGTATTGGGCCGAGCAGGCGGCAGCCGGTCACATCAACATTTCCGGACGTCCGCTGATCTTCATCGAGCCGGAAGGCGAACACGCGGCGGCGGCGGTGACGGCGGGCCTGTCGATGACGGGTCTCCGCTCGACGAACTTCTCCTCGGGCCAGGGCATCGTGTACATGCACGAATCGCTGTATGGCGCGGTGGGCAAACGCCTGACGTACGTGTTGAACATGGGATGCCGCGCGATCACCAAGGCGACCTTGAACGTGCACGCCGGACACGACGACTACCACGCGGTGGACGACGCCGGTTTCTTTCAGGTCATGGCCAAAAACGTGCAAGAAGCGTGCGACCTCAACATCATTTCCCACCGCATCGCCGAGTTGGCGTTGAATCCCGGCATCGTCGGCCAGGATGGCTTTCTGACCACCCACCTCATCGAATCGCTGATGCTGCCCGAGCGCGACCTCATCGAAGAGTACCTGGGCCGCCCCGACGACATCATCGACACGCCGACGCCCGCGCAAAAAATCATCTACGGCGAAACCCGCCGACGCATCCCCGAATTGTGGACCGTCGACGACCCCGTGATGGCAGGCATCGTGCAGAATCAAGACGCCTACATGCAGAGCGTGGCGGCGCAACGCCCGTTCTTCTTCGACCACATCGCCGCATTGGCCGATCAAGCCATGGAAGAATTCTACGCGCTCACCGGGCGCCGCTACCGCCGCGTTTCGACGTACAAAATGGAAGACGCCGAATACGTGATCCTGGGCCAGGGAAGCATGATTCCAAACGCGGAAGCCGTCGCGGATTACCTGCGCGAAACGCGCAAGCTCAAGGTCGGCGTGGTCAACATGACCATGTTCCGCCCATTCCCGGGCGAGGCGCTTGGCGCGATGCTGAAAGGCAAAAAGGGCGTGGCCGTGCTCGAACGCACCGACCAGCCCTTGGCCGAAGACCAGCCGTTGATCCGCGAAGTGCGCGCCGCCCTGCTGCGCTGCATCGAAAACGGCCTCGGCAAGACCAAGGCATACCCCGAGTACGACGTCTACAAGGCCGAGGACATGCCGCCGTTGTATTCCGGTTGTTACGGCATGGGCAGCCGCGACCTTCAGCCCGAAGCGTTGATCGGCGCCATCGAGAACATGCTGCCGGACGGCAAACAGAAGAAAACCTTCTACTTGTCGATCGACTTCATCCGCGACAAGGCCTATTCGCCGAAACAGGAAATCTACCAGCAAGAAATTCTGGCGGGCTATCCGAACATCAAAAACCTGAGCGTCCGCGGATCCGAAAACCCGAACCTGATGCCCAAGGACAGCGTCACGGTGCGCTTCCACTCGGTCGGCGGTTGGGGCGCCATCACGACCGGTAAAAATTTGGCGATGACGCTTTTCGATCTGTTGGGCTACCACATCAAGGCGAACCCGAAATACGGCTCCGAAAAGAAAGGGCAGCCGACGACCTACTACTTGTCCGCCGCGCCGGAGCCCATCCGCGTGAACAGCGAATATTTCTACGTGGACGTCGTGCTTTCGCCCGATCCGAACGTGTTCGGCCATTCGAACCCGCTGGCCGGCCTGAAAAAGGGCGGCGTGTTCGTGATTCAGTCCGACCTCGAAACACCGGAAGCCGTGTGGAACAGCATCCCGCGTGCGTTCCAGCAGATCATCATCGACAACCAAATCAAGGTGTTTTACCTGGACGCCTTCAAGATCGCCCGCGACGAGGCCTCCGATCCCGAACTGCAGTTCCGCATGCAAGGCATCGCGTTCCAAGGCGCGTTCTTTGCCGCATCCCCGGTCATGCAACAAGCCAAATTGTCCGATCAAAAGCTGTTCGACGCGATCGAATCGCAGTTGAAACACAAATTCGGAGCCAAAGGCGCGCGCGTCGTCGAGGACAACCTGCGCGTCGTGCGCCGAGGCTTCACGGAACTCACGGAAATCGCCAACAAGACCGTGAGCGCCCAGACGGCCGTCGAGGTCAAAAAAGAAGTCGCGTTGCCCATAATGTTGAAGGAAATGCCGGTCAGCGAGTCCCGTTCGACGGATATCCACCGGTTCTGGGAACAGACCGGAAACTTCTACCTGACGGGACGCGGCGGCGACAACCTCACCGATCCGTTCATCGGCCTTAGCCTTATCCCGGTCGCGAGCGGCGTTTTCCGCGACATGACCTCGATCCGCTTCAATCACCCGACCTGGGACCCCGCCAAATGCACCGCGTGCGGCGCCTGCTGGACGGTCTGCCCGGACTCGGCAATTCCCGGCTTGGTCAACTCGATCAGCGATGTGTTCGAGACCGCCATCAAGCGCGTCGAAGCGACGGGCGAGAAGCCAAAGTACCTGCGCCGCTCCGTGCGCACGACCGAAACCAAGCTGCGCGCCCTACTCGACGAAGCCGGCGAAAAGTCCGATGTCTCGACGCTGTTGGTCGCCGCCATCAAGCAAACGCTGGCCGAGAGCGCGCTCGCGGACGCCGAACGCGCCGACATGGAAAAGGAATTCCAGCTTTTCTACGACCAGCTTAAGGACTTCAAATTCGGCGTTTCGCGGCCGTACTACCTTTCCAAAGAACAAGAAGCGAAGGGCAGCGGCGGCCTGCTGTCCATCACCATCGACCCATACACCTGCAAAGGCTGCATGGAATGCGTGCGCGTGTGCGACGACAACGCCTTGATCCCAATCGTGCAAACGGCGGAAACAGTCGCCACATTGCGCAAAAACTGGGGTCTTTGGCTCGACCTGCCGAACACCAAGCCCGAATACGTCCGCATCGACAGCCTCGAAGAAGGCATCGGCGCGCTCGAAACCTTGCTGCTCGACAAGGAAGCCTATAAGAGCATGGTCGGCGGCGACGGCGCCTGCGTGGGATGCGGCGAAAAAACGGCCATGCACCTGTTCACCGCCACGGTGACCGCGCTGATGGCCCCGCGCGTCAAGCAACACGTTGCCAAGCTGGACGAACTGATCACGCGTCTGGAAAAACACATCCGCCTGAAGCTGGCCGAGTCGATGGACGTCAGCGACACGGCCGCCATGGCGCAAGCCGTGAACTCGCTCAAGGACAAGGAACTGACCCTGTCCAACCTGAGCGCAGCTCTCGACGCCGCCAAGATATCGACGCCGATCGACGCGGACTGGCTCAAGCGCGTCACCCAATTGCTGGCCAAGCTGAAGCACCTGCGCTGGCAATATCTCCAAGGCAAGACCGGCAAAGGCCGCGCCAACATGGGCATGATCAACAGCACCGGCTGCACCTCGGTGTGGGCTTCGACCTATCCCTTCAACCCGTATCCCTTCCCCTGGGCCAATCACCTGTTCCAGGACAGTTCCTCGATGGCGATGGGCGTGTTCGAAGGCCACATGGCCAAAATGGCCGATGGCTTCAAGGCAATCCGCATGACGGAGCTCGAACTCGACGGAAAATACAAGCCTGAAAAGCACGACAACGCCTTCCGCTACTTCGACTGGCGCCAGTTCACGGACGAAGAGTTCCTGTTGTGCCCGCCGGTCGTGGCGGTCGGCGGCGACGGCGCCATGTACGACATCGGTTTCCAGAACGTCTCGCGCGTGCTGATGAGCGGCAAGCCCGTCAAAATCTTCGTCGTCGACACGCAAGTCTACTCAAACACCGGCGGCCAAGCCTGCACCTCCGGCTTCTTCGGCCAAGTCTCCGACATGGCCCAATTCGGCAAGGCGCAAAAAGGCAAGGAAGAAACCCGAAAAGAAATCGCCCTCATCGGCATGGCCCACCGCACCACCTACGTCATGCAGGCCTCGATGTCCAACACGAGCCACATGATCGAAGGCTTCATCCAAGGCCTGATGTCGCGCCGTCCTGCTCTGTTCAACATCTACTGCCCCTGCATGCCCGAACACGGCATCCCGGACGATCTGGGCAAACACCAGGCTCGCCTGGCGGTGGAATCCCGCGCCTATCCATTGTTCCGCTACGATCCGGACCGCGGCAAGGTCCCGGCGGAATGCTTCGACCTCGAAGGCAACCCCGCCCTGGCGAACGACTGGCCCACGTACACGTTGCAGTACTCCACCGAAGACGGAAAACCGGCCGAAATGACCGTGCCGCTGACCTTCGCCGATTTCGCCGTGACCGAAGGCCGGTTCCGCAAGCACTTCAAAAAGGCCCCGCGCGACACCTGGAACGACGACATGGTCCATATCGGCGACTTCCTCAAACTGTCCGTCGAAGACCGCGAGGGCAAATTCCCCTACATCATCGCCGTCGACCGCAACGGACGTTTGTCGCGCGTCATCGTGTCGCAAGCCATCGTGACGTCCTGCGAAGAACGGCAGGATTTCTGGACGATGCTGCGCGCCCTGGCGAACGTGCAACCCGCGATTGACGTGGACGCCATCGTGCAACAAGCCCGGATGGAAGTCGTCCAACGCTTGACGAGCGGACTGCTGGAAATGGTCGGCGGCGCCTCCGGCGGCGCGCCCGCGATCATGGCGATCGCGGAATCCGCGCCCGCCCCGGCGGCAACGTCCGCGCCCGCAGCCGCCTCAAACAGCGGCAACGGCTCCGTCGCCGCGGACTACTCCCCCGCGACGATAGACTCCTCGCTTTGTTCGGCGTGCGGCGAGTGCCTCCAGGTAAACCCGAAAATGTTCGCTTACAACGACAAAAAACAAGCGATCCTCGTCGACCCGAGAGCCGGCGCCTACAAAGACCTCGTCAAGGCCGCCGAAAAATGCGTGGGACAGGCGATTCGTCCCGGCACGCCATGGGACAAGTCCGAAAAAGGACTGGACAAACTCATCAAGCGCGCCGAAAAATACAACAAGTAGACTCCCGTCATGCCAGGCGCGGACATCCGCGCCTGGCATGACATCGCCGAAAACCGCAGGGGGCAAGGTGGCGGCAACGGCGAAAAAACGGAATCTTCTTTCCGCAGCCGGAACGGGCTGCGAGTTCACAGAGAACATTGCGTGGGGCGGGAGCGCCGCAAGCGCGCCCGGACGAAACTCCGGAACGGACCAACATCCATGAAGACCTTCCGACATGGGGTGCATCCTCCCGAAAACAAGGACGCGACCGAGCACAAACCCATTCGCCGCCTGCCGTTTCCCGCCGAGGTGATTGTCCCCCTCGTGCAGCACACGGGAGCCCCTGCCAAGGCCATCGTGCGCGAAGGGCAGGAGGTCGTGCGCGGCGAACCCATCGCGGAGCCCGGCGGCTTCGTATCGGTGCCGATGCATGCGCCCGTCACGGGCGTGGTGGATCGCATCGACACGGCGCTGGCCCCCAACGGAACAAAGGTCCCGGCGATTTACATCAAGGCCTACCCCGGCGCCTCGCAGGAGGTGCTCTACGGCGCGCCCCAAAACATTGACACGATGTCTCAGGCCGACCTTGTCAAGGCCGTCCAAGCGACCGGCGTGGTGGGCCTCGGCGGCGCAGCGTTTCCAACCCACGTGAAGTTATCGCTGCCGGAAGGCAAAAAAGTCGATACCGTCGTCGTCAACGGCTGCGAATGCGAACCGTACCTGACCACCGACCACCGCATCATGCTCGAGCATCCCGAATCCGTCGTGATGGGCGCGCGGATCATCATGAAAGCGATCGGCGCCTCGCGCGTGATCATCGGCACCGAAAGCAACAAGCAAGACGCCGCCGAAGCCTTGCGCCAGGCCATCCAGCCCGGCGATCCGATCCAGGTCGAAGTCGTCGAGACCAAGTATCCGCAAGGCGCGGAAAAGATGCTTATCAAGGCCCTCGTCAATCGCGACGTGCCGTCGGGCGGATTGCCGCTCGAAATCGGCGTCGGCGTATTCAACGTCGCCACGCTTGCGCAAATCGGCGAACTGCTGCCGAAACGGCAAGGCCTGATCGAGCGCGTCGTCACCATCACCGGGCCGGGCGTCAAGGAACCGGGCAATTTCATGGTCCCCCTCGGCACGCCGCTTTCCTTTGCATTGAAATTCACGGGCTTTGAAGGCTCCGCCCGCCAAATCGTGTTGGGCGGCCCCATGATGGGCGTATCGGCAGCCTCGCTCGACATCCCCATCACCAAAGGCATCACGAGCATCTTGGTTCTGACAGAGGCGCAAGTCGCCGAGTGCACCCGCAAGACCTATCCGTGCATTCGGTGCGCCTCGTGCGTGCAGGCCTGTCCGATGCACCTGAATCCGTCGCAACTCGGTCTGCTGGCCGACAAACGCGAATACGAGGACATGACGGAACGCTACCACCTGATGGACTGTTTCGAATGCGGGTCGTGCGCGTACGTTTGTCCCTCGAACATCCCGCTGGTCCAAAAATTCCGGGTCGCCAAGAGCTTGGTGCGAGAAAGGAAGGCTGCCGCGTGTCGGTGATACATTCGCCCATCGAGCTGAGGACCTCGCCGCATATTCGCAGGCCCATCAGCACCGACGTCATCATGAGAAACGTGGTCTATGCGCTGCTGCCGCTCGTGGCCTTCGCGGTGTACGCCTTCGGGTGGAGCGCACTGCTGCTCATCGCGACGTGCACGGCCGTGTGCGTGTTGTGCGAGCACGCGGCATGCGCGCTCAACAAAAAGGAGACCACCATCGCCGACTGGAGCGCCGTGATCACCGGCATCCTGCTCGCGTTGACCTTGCCGCCGGCGTTCCCCTTGTGGATGGCCGCCGCGGGCAGCGCCTTCGCCATGCTCGTCGGCAAGCTGATGTTCGGCGGCCTGGGCTGCAACACCTTCAACCCGGCCTTGGTCGGGCGCGCATTTCTCCAGGCCACCTTCCCCGCAGCCATTACGACATGGTCGCCCGCGTTTGACCCGCAACGTTTCAGCAACTGCTTTCCCGCGACGTTGACGCCGCCCTTCCTCAAGCCGCTCTCCGCCTTGCTAACAACCGACGGCCTTTCAGGAGCGACGCCGCTCGGAGCCTGGAAATTTGATCACGTTTTCAACAACAGCGCGGCGAGTCTTTTCATGGGCACGACCGCCGGATCCGCCGGAGAAACTTCCGCCATCCTGATCCTGATCGGCGGCGCCTACCTTATTTACCGCGGCATGATGGACTGGCGCATTCCCGCAGGGGTGTTGGGAAGCGCGGCGGCGCTCTCGGCCATTTTCTATTTCGCCGACGCCGGCAAATATCCCAGTCCCGTCTTCATGCTCTTTTCCGGCGGGTTGATGCTCGGTGCGGTGTTCATGGCGACCGACATGGTGGGATCGCCCGTGACATCGGTGGGGGTGTGGATATACGGAGCCCTCATCGGATGCGTCACGATCATCATCCGCCTGAAAGGCGGCCTGCCCGAAGGCATGATGTACGCTGTCTTATTGGGAAACGCCCTGACGCCCCTCATCGACATGTACACCCAGCCCAGAGTATTTGGCGCCAAAAAGAAGGCGGAGGCAAAACCATGACGACCGTCGCGAAACAAGGCGCGACGCCGACTCCGGCGGCGCCCAGCAGCGCTTACATGATCGCGGTGATGACCCTTGTCGCGACCCTCTGCGGACTGTTGATTGTGGCCGCTTACCAGATCACCCAAAAACCCATCGAACGCAACGAAAAACAAATCCTCCAGGAAGCCATCCTTGGCAAAGAAACCGGCATTATGCCCCGGGCCGAGCGCCTGACGACCTATGCCGTGAACCTCCAAGACAAAACCGTCGCCAAGCTCGCGGAAGGCGCGACCGCCAAGGAGAAATTCTACGCCGGCTACGACGCCTCCGGCGCGCTCGTGGGCATCGTGATGGAAGGCGTCGCGAGCGGATACGGAGGCCCCATGAAAGCCATCTTCAACTACGCGCCCGACCAAGGGATCATCGTAGGATTCTCCGTCCTGGACCACCGCGAAACCCCAGGTCTCGGCGACAAAATCAAAACCGACGCGGCCTTCCTCGAAAACTTCAAGGAACTGGCCGTAACCTACGCCCCGGAAACCCAAACCATCACGAACCCAATCGCCACCGTCCGGCACGGCCGAAAAAATCAGCCCTATCAGATCGACGCCATCTCCGGCGCGACGATTTCCTCGAAAGCCGTCGGCCGACTGCTCGCGAAAAGCGTCGAGGTCATGACGCCGATTATCATGGCGCACATCGATCAGATCAGGAGGGGGGAATAATGCAACCCGCCACGCCGAAAGGTCCGTCAGACTTTGACACATTCATCAAGGGACTCTGGAAAGAAAATCCCGTTATGGTGCAGTTGCTAGGCTGTTGCCCGGTCTTGGCCGTCACCATCAGCATGCGCAACGCTCTCGCCATGGGCCTCGCGACGACCTTCGTCCTCGTGTGCTCGAATATCCTGATAGCAAGCATCCGTCGCTTCGTGCCCAAACAAGTCCGCATCGCCGTGTACATCCTTGTCATCGCAACCTTCGTCACCATCGTCGACTACGCCATCAAAGCCATCAGCGTCGATGTCTACAAAGCCTTGGGCGCATTCATCGCCCTGATTGTCGTGAATTGCATGATACTCGGCCGCGCCGAAGCCTTCGCCTCGAAAAACACCGTGTGGAAGTCCCTGCTTGATGGCATCGGCATGGGCGTCGGTTTCACCTTTGCCCTCGTGTGCCTCGGATCCGTCCGCGAAATCCTCGGAAGCGGCCGCCTCTTCGGCATCGACCTGTTCGGACCGCGCTTCGAACCATGGGGCATCTTCGCCGCTCCTAGCGGCGGATTTTTGGTATTTGGCGGCTGGCTGCTCTTCTTTGGATGGCTCCAGGCGCGCAAACAGGCCCGACTTCAGGGAGACGCAAAATGAATGCCACGTCATTGCCGTTCTTGTTTGTAGACGCCTTGCTGATCAACAACTTCGTGCTCAGCGTCTTCCTGGGCATCTGCCCCTTCCTCGGCGTCTCGAACAAATTCGACACCGCATGGCGCATGGGCGTGGCCGTGATCTTCGTGACCTTCGTCAGTTCCTTGTTCGCATACGGCGTAAACGCCATCCTCGTCCAATGGAACGCCGAATACCTGCGCATCATCGCGTACATCACCATCATCGCCAGCACCGTGCAACTCGTCGAGATGTTCATCAAGAAAACCAGCCCCGCGCTGTTTCGCGCCCTCGGCATTTACCTGCCGTTGATCACCACGAACTGCGCGGTGTTGGGCGTCGCCATGTTCCAGACCCTGCGCGATTACAGCCTGGCACAGAGCCTCGTGTTCAGCGTCGGCTCCGGATTGGGCTTCACCCTGGCGTTGGTGCTCATATCGGGCATCCGCGAACGCCTTGACCTTGCCGACGTCCCCGCCGTCATCAAAGGAGCCGGCTTTGTCCTGATTATCGCCGGCATTCTCTCGATGTCCTTCATGGGCTTCGCGGGGCTGGGCGCGGGGGAATGATGAAATGCTGCGGACCCTGCTAACCGCCGTAGGAGGGGTCGTGCTGCTGGCTCTGTTCTTCCTCGCCGTGCAACTCTTCATCCGCAAGCACACCCCCGGCATCGGCCCGGAGTGCGACCTGCTCGAAGACCGCGTGCATGGATGTCATCAATGCGACAAAATCGCCTCGTGCTCCCTGCGCGACGACTCGGAAACGCACGCCGACGCCCCCCCCCGCCCACGCTGAGGCCAATCAGACACAGGTTTGGCGTGACGCCTCTTTGCCCCAATTGCAGTCCACATGGCCTGTGGTCGAAGCTTGGCGGCAGGAATCACAAGACAAGAAAAACGGCGCGGCGCGCACCTGCGCCAACATCCCGCTACGGAGTCTTCGCCTCCGCCTTCCTGCTCAGATACGCATCGATCGAGCGCGCGGCGATTTTGCCGGCGCCCATGGCTTCGATCACAGTGGCCGCGCCGGTCACGATATCGCCGCCGGCATACACGCCGGGAAGATTCGTCTCGCCGGTTGCGGGATTGACGACGATGTTGCCCCATTTGTTGAGTTCGAGGCCTTTGGTGCTCTTGGTCAGGATTGGATTCGCCCGCGTGCCGAGCGCGGGGATGACCATGTCGCATTCGACGGTGAACTTGCTGTTCGGCACTTCGACGGGGCGGCGACGGCCCGATGCATCCGGCTCGCCCAATTCCATCCGCACGCATTCCATCGCGCGGACACGGCCCTGATCGTCGGACAAAATCGCCGTCGGAGCGGTCAGCAACATGAATTCAATGCCTTCTTCCCGCGCATGCTCGACTTCCTCGGCGCGCGCGGGAATTTCCGCGTCGGAGCGGCGGTAGACAATCATCACTTTCTTCGCGCCCATGCGGACCGCGACGCGCGCGGCATCCATCGCCACATTGCCTGCGCCCACCACCGCCACTTTCTCGCCGACAATCACCGGCGTTTCATATTCGCCGAACTGATACGCACGCATGAGATTGACGCGCGTCAGGAACTCGTTCGCGCTGTATACACCGATCAGGTTCTCGCCGGGAATGTTCAGGAAAACCGGCGCGCCCGCCCCCACGGCAATGAAAGCCGCTTCGTAGCCCTGGCCAAACAAATCCTCGATGGTCAGCGTCTTGCCCATAACCGCATTCAACTCGATCTTGGCGCCGAGCCGCTTCACGTAATCAACCTCGCGATCAATGACGTCGTTCGGCAACCGGAACTCGGGAATGCCATAACGCAACACGCCGCCGGTGTCGTGCAGGGCCTCGAAGATGGTGACTTCGTAGCCCATCCGCGCAAGATCGCCCGCACACGTCAGCCCCCCAGGGCCGCAACCGATTACCGCGACTTTCTTGCCCTTGGGCGTGATGTGGAATTCGGCAGGCGGCACATTGGCCGCCTCCCAGTCGGCGACAAAACGCTCCAGCGATCCAATCGAAACGGACCGCGACGACCGGCTAAGCACGCACTTGCTCTCGCATTGTTTTTCCTGAGGACATACACGTCCGCAGATGGCCGGAAGATTATTCTTGTCCTTGAGAATCTCCGCCGCCAGAGCGAAGTTCCGTTGCTGCACAGCGCCAATAAAGCCGCGAATGTCGACTTCAACCGGACATCCCTCGACGCACACCGGACGCTCGCACGACAAGCACCGCAACGCTTCCTTCACGGCCTCGGCATCGGACATCACGCCCTTCACTTCCTCGAAGGTCTGGCGATGTTTGACGAGATCGGCGATCGTCTTGACGATGAAAAAGAGGGATTGCCTCGAGAAATCGTTGCCTGACAATTTCGATTCCTGCCCAGCGACGATTGCCTCCAGGCCCTCTACCTGTTCCCGCAACAGGCACACATGCCCATGGCCGTTTTTCTTGCCCTCAAGCGCCGCCTGCTCGAACGAGCGATACGCGCGTTGACGCGCCATCAACTCGTCGAAATCAACCTCCGCGCCGTCGAATTCCGGGCCGTCCACGCACGCATACTTCACCTGCCCGCCAACCGTCACGCGGCACCCGCCGCACATGCCCGTGCCGTCGACCATGACCGGATTCAAGCTCACGACCACCGGAAGGTTGTGCTTCTTGCACGTGTTGACCACAGCCTTCATATGCGGCACCGGGCCAATCGCGACAACCTCATCGATCTTCTCGCCGCGCGCGACAAGCTGATCCACCAGCTGCGTCGCATACCCATGAAAACCTTCCGAACCGTCGTCGGTGCTGACGAGAAGCTCGTGGCTGATCCTCTTGACCTCGTCCGTCCAGAACAACAGGGACTTGTTTCGCGCCCCCATGATCGCAATGACGCGATTGCCCGCATCGAAATACGCCTTCATGTGCGGAAACATCGGCGCGACGCCGAGGCCGCCCGACACGCAACAAACCGTCTTGCCGGTCACATGCACGTCGCGTTCCTTGCCCAAAGGCCCCGCGACGTCCAAGTACTGATCGCCCGGCTTCACGCTGGTCAGCATCTTGGTGCCCTTGCCAATCGCCTGAACCACCAACGTGATGCTGCCGCGCTCCGGATCGCTGTCCGCGATCGTAAGGGGAATGCGTTCGCCGCGCTCGTCGCCGCGCACCAACACGAAATTGCCCGGCTTGGCCACGCGCGCAATCAACGGCGCCTCGACAACAACCTCAAAAATGCTTTCGGTAAGTTCCTGCTGGGAGAGAATCGTGAACATACTTCCTCGCTCGTTAGCGTGCCTGTCTCAACGACTGCATGTTGCCCGGACCATGACAGCGACATAAGACGCGCGCCCTCAAGCGCAAGAAACGCCTCTCAAGGCGTCGCCTCCTCCTTACGGGCACTCATCGTATAGTGTAGCCATTGGAGAAAACGTTATCAAGGAAGCGAATCGCGAATCGCGAAAGAAGCCCAGGGTCTCCAAAACGCCGCCGCTGTTTTGACAGGTCCTCGGTTCGTTCCTACAATCACACACGAACAGGAGGGTCTCGCAATGCAATGGACGAAAATCGGGGACGCACGGCCAGGACAAATCATCGCCCAAGCCGTGGCAACGCCCGATGGCGAGATCGCGTATCCGCCGGGGTTCCGCTTGACGGCGCCCGGCATCGAACGATTGCGCGCGGCGGGGGTTGCGGCAATCGCCGTCAAGAATCCGGCTGTTGCCGGACCAGACCTTCGCGCTCGCCTGGAAGAACTCCAGGACCGTTTTCAAGGCGTCGATGATCCCATCATGCTTCAACTCAAGGCTGTCCTTGAGAAGCGCCTGCGTTTCTTGTATCTTGGAAACGAACCGACGCGCGTTCCCGAGTGATCGATCCGGCAAGGAGTGAACCGCGGACATGGATTCCGAAACCCTCCGCAGACGCGTCGCCGAGCTTGCCAATCTGCCCACGCTACCCGGCGTCCTTCAAAAAGCGGCCGCCCTTGCCGAGGACGGACAAACGAGCGCCGCTGATATGGCCAACCTTATCAGCGGCGACCCGGCGCTCAGCGCCAAAACGCTGCGGCTGGTCAATTCGCCGGCATACGGTTTCCCCGGCCGCATCTCATCGGTCGCCCATGCCGTGGCGCTCCTCGGGCTCCACGCCGTCAAAGGCCTTGTGCTCGGCGCGACAACGTTCGATTCCTTGGACGCACAGGGACAAGGCCTGTGGCGACACAGTTTCGGCTGCGCCGTCATCAGCCGACGCTTAGCCCGGGAATGCGGCCTCGCAACCGCCGAGGAATGTTTCGTTGCGGGCCTGCTGCACGACCTCGGAAAAATGACGCTTTCGTGCTTGTATCCGGACGCGTACCAGGACGCGATCGCAGCCGCGATCCACGGTCGCCTCCACATTGCGGAGGCGGAAAAGACCGCGTTCGGAACCGACCACGCGCGCGTGGCGCGTTGGCTTGCGGAAGAATGGCGGTTCCCGGCGCGACTTGCCGATCCCCTTGAACATCATCATGCGCCGGGCAACGCCGGAGAATTTCGGAACGTCGCCGCCATCGTGCATGTCGCAGACATCTTGGCGCGCGGAATGGGCTACGGATTTCCGGGCGATCGCGTCATGCCGCCGCTCGATCACGAAGCCTTTCAGGGACTGCGGCTATCTTTCGAGCAAATTGGCCGCGTCGTGCATGATTCGGAAACGGAGTTCAACGCAGGCAGTGATTTGTTTGCCGCGGAAGAGTGAGGGAACCATGGAACACGCCAACCCCAACGTCCTGATCGTAGCCCAAACCGCCGAAGAGGGCGCGACGCTACAAGACCGTCTTCAGTTGTACGGACTGACCGTCCGGATCGCCTTGAACGGATCGAACGCGCTTGATCTCTTCTACGCCGACCCGCCCCAATGCCTCGTGTTCGGACACGAAATCGCGACAGACGACGGGCATTCGCTGCTCAAGGATATCAAAGCCGACAACGTGTACGGCCATCTGCCGGTCATCCTTATCATCGGAGAAAAAGACCGCGACGCCGGCATCGACTGGTCCGCCATGCCCGCAGACGACTACGTCGTGCGCCCCTTTCCGCCCGCCGAGTTGGCCTCACGCATTCTTCTGTGTCTGGCTCGCGCCTCGCGCGACGTCAACGCCAATCCCTTGACCGGCCTGCCCGGCAACCTGACCATCACCCGCGAAGCAGAGCGGCGCCTGGCGTCCGGCGATCCGTTCGCCCTGGCGTATCTCGATATCGACCACTTCAAGGCCTTCAACGATCGTTATGGTTTTTCGCGCGGCGACGAGGTCTTGCGGATGTGCGCGCGCGTCGTGGTCAACGTCATCCGAACGCTTGGCGGCGACGACAGCTACGTGGGCCATGTCGGCGGGGACGATTTCGTGTTCATGGCGAATCCCGGCGTCGCGGCGGCCGTCTGCAAACGCATCACGGAAGACTTCGATCGCATTGTCCCCAGCTTCTACGATGAAGAAGACTCCATCCGCGGCAACATCCAATCCGTCGATCGACAGGGCAACCCGCACGTCTTCCCCATCATGTCCATCTCCATTGCCGTCGTCGACACCCAGGTCGCCCACATCGCCCACATCGCCGAGCTTTTCGCCCGCGTCGCCGAGGTGAAATCCTTTGTCAAGCGTCTGCCCGGATCAAACTACATCATCGACCGCAGAAAATGATTTCAAGGCGATTCAAACCCTGCGCCGGCGCGAACAAAATGGCGGAACGCGATCGTTTCTCGCGGCCAAGTAATTTTGCGCTCACAAAAGAGCTGGGGAGCCCCTTCTTGTCCGAAAGGGCTCCCCAGCTCTTCCTACAACGCACGCCACCCACGATGCGATGATTGCTGCCTCATTGGCCCACGAGGCGAGTCGCCCCGCTGCTAGGGTTGTTCCATAGCGCCCCGCTATTTGAGCAGTTGCAAGGCGGTCTGCGGCACCACGTTGGCCTGGGACAGCACCTGAGTGCCGGCGCTGACGAGGATTTGGTTGCGGGTGAAATCGATGGTTTCGCGGGCGACGTCGACATCGCGGATGGCGCTTTCAGAAGCCGCCGAATTCTGCTCCTGAATCGCCAGCACGTTGATCGTGAATTCGAGCCGGTTTTGCGTGGCTCCCAGCGAACTGCGCAAAGACGACACGCTCTTGATCGCGTTGTCGAGCGTGGTAATGGCGCTGGTGGCGCTGTCGAACGAAGAAATCGCCACGCCATTCACGCCGATGTCGGTGGTTTTCGCGCCGGTCAACGACAGGGTGAGGGTCTGACCAGCCTGCACGCCGGCCTGAAGCGTGACCGTCTGCGGCGCACTCGGAATAAACAGGCCGTTGAATTCCGTATCAAGGGCAATGTCATCGATCTGTTCCAACAGCAACTTCACTTCCGCATCCAGCGAGGCGCGGTTTTGGGTGCTCTGCGTGCCGTTGGCGGCCTGAACCGCCAATTCGCGAATGCGTTGCAGGATGTTGGTGGTTTCACTCAAAGCGCCTTCCGCGGTTTGCACCAGGCTGATCCCGTCCTGGGCGTTGCGCTGCGCCACCGCAGAGCCTCGAACCACCGACTTGAAGCCCTCGGCGATGGCCAACCCCGCTGCGTCGTCCGAAGCGCGATTGATGCGGAGGCCGCTGGACAGGCGTTCGAGGGACTTGTTGAGGGCGCCCGTGGAACGTTGCAAGACGCGTTGGGCGTTCAGGGCCGCGATGTTGGTGTTGATGCGAAGTCCCATGATGATGTTCCTCCGTGAACGTTAACCTTTGCATCCTTGCATTGGCTGGAAGGCTGTTTTTCTCGGCTTCCACCACTTCTATCGGCAGGCGCTTTCCAAATCTTTAGCCCGGCATTCCGAAAACCCCGAACACGGCCGCCCCGCACAGATTTGTTTTTCGGAAGACTTTGTGCTATCCAGTCGAAGCGGACGAAAGGCAAAGAGCGTACGGGGATGGGGGCTGCAGACGCATGGCGCGCATTTTCCTTTTTGCGACGTGTTGGCTGATGGCGTGGGCGGCCTTTGCCCAAACGCCGCCTCCCGTCGACGACGCAACCTGCCTGGGATGCCACGATGACGCCGGACTCGTGAAAACGCTTCCCGGCGGGGCGACCGTGTCCCTCTTCGTCTCCCCCAAAACCTTCTCTCAATCGGTTCATGCAGGCGGCGGGTGCGTGTTCTGCCATGCCGACGTCAAGGAAGTCCCCCACCCGGAAACCCTCAAGCCCGTGGCATGCGACGGGTGCCACGGAGCCGAGGCCGCCCTGTTCACAGAAAGCCTGCACGGCGCCGCCCTTGCCAAAGGCGATCCCCTGGCGCCATCCTGTCACGACTGCCACAGCAAACACGACATTCGGACCAAACAAGACCCAAAATCGAAAACCAATCCCATCCATATTCCGGAGATGTGCGGCGGATGCCATGCGGAAGACGCGCCCGTCGCACGAGAGCGCAACATCGCCGAGCACAACATCCTGCAGAACTATGAGGAGAGCGTTCACGGCGAAGGCCTTTTGAAAAAGGGACTGAAGGGAACTGCGGTATGCACAAGCTGCCACACGGCGCATCATGTTCTGCCGCACACAGACCCGCGATCGGCCATTGGACGCGCCAACATCGTGTCCACATGCACGCAATGCCATGCGCTCATCGAGGAAGTCCACCGGAAAATCATCAACAGCGAACTGTGGGAAAAAGACCCATCGGTCATCCCCGTTTGCATCGATTGCCACCAACCGCACAAAGCGCGCAAGGTCTACTACGACGAAGGCGTCAGCGACCGGGACTGCCTGATGTGCCACGGCAAAGAGGTTCAGGGAAGCGATAAAACCTTGCCCCCCGTGGACGCGAACCAGATGGCAGGGTTTCGCCACGGCGCCGTGCGCTGCGCCCAGTGCCACACCAAGGCGAACCCGTCGTTGGCGCGACCCTGCGAAACGATCGCGTCCTCCGTGGACTGCTCCATTTGTCACGAGGAACAGGTGTCGCAACACGCTCGAAGCTCTCACGGCCAGCTTCAGGCAAAAGGCGATCCCGACGCCCCCGGCTGTCTGAATTGCCACGAGCCGCACGACACGCGATCGAAGGCCGATCCACTCTCTCCAACCTTCCCCTCAAACGTGCCGGCGCTGTGCGGAAAATGCCACGACGACGGAGAAAAAGCGGCCGCGCGCGGACATCAGGCCGAGTCGAGCATCGTGCGCAACTACGCGACGAGCATCCACGGCAAGGGCCTCCTGGCGAGCGGATTGCTCGTCACGGCGACCTGCACCAGCTGCCACACGGCGCACGCGCCATTGCCCAGCAGCGATCCCGCATCCAGCATCAACGCCCAAAACATTCCGGCCATGTGCGGACGGTGCCACAGCGGCGTCGAAAAAGTCTTCGCAAAAAGCGTCCACTCCCCTGCCGTGACCACATCCGGAAAACCGTTGCCGACATGCAACGATTGTCACACCAGCCACGGAATCCGCCGGACCGACGAAGACGCCTTCAAGCAGGAAATCGTGTCGATGTGCGGCTCATGCCATGAAGACGTGACCCAAACCTATTTCGACACGTACCACGGCAAGGTGTCGCGTTCCGGAACGGGGCGCGCCGCCAAATGTCACGACTGCCATGGCGCGCACGACATTCTCCCGATCTCCGATCCGCACTCGCGCCTCAGCCACGACAACATCGTCGCAACATGCGCCCAATGCCATCCCGGATCGCACCGGCAGTTCGCGGGATACCTCACCCACGCCACCCACCATGATCCCCAAAAATACCCCGCGTTGTTCCTGGCGTTCTGGGGCATGACCGCCTTGCTGACGGGAACCTTCGCCGTCTTCGGCCTGCACACCCTCATATGGCTCCCGCGGTCGTTCCGCGAAATGATGCGCCGGCGCAGCCAAAACAAACAGGGCGAGCCGCGCATGTTCCGCCGCTTCGACCCAATCGTCCGCCAGCTGCACTTCGTGCTGATCCTGAGTTTCTTCGGTCTAGCCCTGACAGGCATGGCGTTGAAGTTTTCGTATATGCCATGGGCGCTTTGGCTGGCGAAGTCCATGGGAGGCTTTCACGCAGCGGGCGTCATCCACCGTATTTGCGCCGTGATCATGCTCATCGATTTCGTCATCCACATCGGCGTGATTGTTCACCGCAAACGCGAGTCCGGCATTTCCTGGAAAGAACTCCTCCTCGGGCCGTCTTCGCTGATCCCCAACATGACCGACGCAAGACAGTTCGGCCAAACGCTCAAATGGCTTGTGCGCCTCGGGCCGCAGCCTCGTTACGGCGAATGGACCTATTGGGAAAAGTTCGACTATTTCGCGGTGTTCTGGGGCGTCGCGATCATTGGATCGACCGGATTCATGCTCTGGTTCCCCGAACTATGCACGCGCGTGCTGCCCGGCTGGATGATCAACGTCGCAACAATCGTCCATAGCGACGAAGCCCTTCTCGCCGTGGGCTTCATCTTCACCATCCACTTCTTCAACACCCACTTCCGCCCCGAAAAATTTCCCATGGACATGGCGATGTTCACGGGGCTTGTTTCGGAGGAGGAACTCAAGCACGAACGGCCCGAGTACTACGCCAGGCTTATCGCCGAAGGAAACTACGAAAAACGCATCGTCGCGCAAGCCCCCAAGGAATTTCGCTTCTGGGCGGCCCTGTTCGGGGGAGCGGCTCTCGCGACAGGCTTCGCGATGGTGCTGTTCATCTTGTGGTCCATGATCTACGGCTACCGTTAGACCGTCTTGCACAAAATCAGAACCGTCTGCCCCCAAGGCGCCTTCAGAAGGGCGGTTTCCCGTCCCGGCAGCGCGCTGCGCCACGAAAAACCTGCCGTTATCCCTTGATCCCCGTGAGCTTGATGCCTTCGATGAACTGACGTTGGGCGAAGAAAAAGATGACGATGATGGGCGCCGTCATCATCGCCGACGCCGCCATGAGCCGTCCGTATTGCGCGCTGTATTGGCCCTGAAACATGGCCAGACCGACGGAAAGCGTATAGCGCGTCTCATCGAGCAGGTAAATGAGGGGACCGACAAAGTCATTCCATGCGCCGAGAAAAGAAAAAAGACCGACCACCGCCAACGCAGGCACGGACAACGGCATGACGACCCGCCACCAAATCGCGATCTCGCCGTGTCCATCGACGCGGGCTGCGTCAAGCAAGTCGCGTGGAACCGTGAGAAAAAACTGACGCAGCATGAAAATAAAAAACGCGTTGCCAAAAAGCGTGGGCGCCGTCAACGGCCAAAAAGTGTCGATCCAGCCGAGCTTGCGAAACATCAAGAAGACCGGGATCATCATCACCTGACCGGGAACCATCATCGTGCCGAGCATGGCGTAAAAAAACAGATCGCGGCCCGGCCACTTCACCCGGGCGAAAGCATACGCCACCATGGAAGAAGACAACACCGTGCCAAACACGGTGAACGCGCAAATGTAAAGGGTGTTCGCCAGGAATTGCCAGAGGTGAAAAGGCGAATCGGCGTCAAAAAGCCCCTTCAGGTGCTCGAGGGTCGGCACGAACACCCACACCGGGGGAAACTGCTTCAACAGCGCGTCCGGCTTCACCGCGCTGCTGAGCAGCCACGCCAGCGGAAAAAGAAACACCAGCGACAAGCTGATCACCAGCACATATTTGACGGCATCGGCGGCGACGCCCGCGGGGCGATCGTTCATTCGCCCGCTCCTCCCTCGTAGTGAACGAACCGTTTGGACCCCTTGAACACGAAGACGGTCAGCGCGCCAATGATGGCGAACAACACCCACGCCATCGCAGAGGCATATCCAAGACGAAAATACTCAAAGGCATTGTTGAACAAGTACAGGCAATAGAAAAGAGTCGATATGCCCGGTCCGCCCTTCGTCATCACATAGGCCTGCGTGAACACCTGGAACGCGCCGATCAACCCCATGACAAACGTGAAAAATAGGATGGGCGAAATCATCGGCAACGTGATGTGCCACACCTTCCGCCAAGCGCTGGCGCCGTCAAGATCGGCCGCTTCGTACAACGCGGCAGGGACGTCCTGCAGCGCGGCCAGATACATGACCATCGTCCCTCCCACGCCCCATACGCTCATGAGGATAAGCGCCGGCTTGGACCAAAAAGGGCTTTGCAGCCAATTGGGCGGCTGATACTGCGTACCGCAAACGGCATTGACGAGATCGTAGACGGGTTGCAAAGCCCAATTGAGATAGCCGTACTGCGAGTTGAAGACCCATACCCACAACACGGAAGCCGCCACCATCGGCACAATGGACGGCAAAAAGAAGAATGTGCGGAACAACGGACGGGCTTTCATGTTGCGGTTCAACAGCAAAGCCATTGCAAAAGCCGCCGCCATGCCCAACGGCACGCTAAAAATCGTATACACAACGGTGTTCCACATCGACGCCAAAAACAAGGGGTCTTCGAACAACTCGCGGAAATTGTCCAACCCAATCCATTCTGGACGGTTGAAAATGTCGTACTCGGTGAAACTGAAATACAACGAACAGAGCAACGGGCCCAGCAAAAAAATCAGAAACCCTATAAGGTAAGGCGAAGCGAAAAAGACTCCCACGCAAAGCGACGTACGTTGGCCTTGGGTCATGTCGACGCGCTCCCCCCAGTGTCCGCCGACGCCTGGGGCGCGTCAGCCGATTGCCACGTTGCGGCGTCAAGCAATCCAACGATCGCGTCAGCCGTGATGGAGCCGGCATCCGGATAGGTCGCGCCCAACATGATCACGACGCCGTGCACGCAAAAAAAGCCATTCCACGCAAACGCGGCCTCGCCGGGATTGGGCGCGGGATCCTGGGCGATCGCGTAAAACCCGCGCAGGCCGTTTTGCTCGACGCGTTGCACCGGAGGAGGTTGGACGGAGAAGGCATCCCCCAATCCATTCCACCACGCCGTAAGCATCTCAAGCAACGACGGATCCAAGCCAAAATCCGGCATCAGCGCATCCGGGCCAAGCAAAGTCAAGCGAATCCGCACGGCCTCCTTGCCGGGCAACGCAATGTCCGCCGTCATCTGCCCTCCCGCGCCAAGGTCCTTGACGTCGCACATCGCCCCCCCGGGCAACGTCAGCGACAACGTGCCAAACACGGGCGAACTCACCGCACAGACGATGGGGGGAGGCGGCGGAGCGGCCGGCGCCGGCGAATCGAACGGCAAGACGCTCGGCTCGGGCGGCGCCGCCGACTGATCCAAAGGACTCGACGCCGGGGGCAGGCTTGGCGGCGCCGGCGAACATGCGGCGAAACCGAGCGACAACGCGATCGCGCATCCGGCAACGATCGCAACGACAACACAACGCGCGATTGCCTTCATGGCTGCACCTTTCGCGCACGCTTCATCACGCGATCCAATTCTTTTTGAGTGGTTTCCTGAACATAATCGAGCGCCTGCTTGGGCGTTTTCAATCCATATAGGGTCTCGCTGACCGCCCGCTCAAGCTGCCCCATGTAAAAGGCCTGCGCGGGCATGACGGGACGTTGGTGACGGGTGTTCTTGAGAATCTCGTAAAACGTTTCAAGCTTGGGATCGCCCTGGACATGCTCAAAGCCCCTGGAAGCCTTGTACGCCGGAAACGTGCCGGTCGTGACCACCATCGATTGACCCGCCTCATCGCTCGTGCACATCCACTTCATAAAGGCGAAAGCTTCGCGCGGATGACGCGAGCCGCGCGGGATTGCGATGGCCCAGCCGCCCATCCACACGCTGTTGTCAAAACCGATCCGCGACGGATACGGCATGGCGGCCACGCCGTAGTCAAGATTCGGGCCATATTTCTTGAAGAAATTGACGTTTGACACGTGGCCTGCCGCCATGGCCATCTTGCCGCGAATGAAGGGATTGTCCGTCATGTCGCCAAACCCTTCGGAAAAACTGTTGATCGCCTCTAGCCCGTACTTGTCGGCATAGGACTTCATCCAAACCAGGGCCTCCAAAATATGCGGGTCATCGCCGCAGGTCACCCGCATGGCAGCATCATCGTAAAACTCCCCGCCAAAGGCCCAGCCCCACGTGAAAATCGAATTCGCCATCCCGAACACGTTCCACGGAATGAACCCGACTTGGCGGATACGCCCCTTCTCGTCAATCCGCGTAAGCCTTTCCGAAAAACGATCGAGTTCCTCAATGGTTCGAGGCGGAACATCCACAGGCAAGCCCGCATCGGCAAAACACGGCTTGTTCCAGATAAACGCGAAGTTCGGATCGGCGTCATACGTGAGCGCATACGTCTTGCCGAGAAACTGACACTGCTTGGCGCACGGCTCCCAAAAATCGGCATGGCGAATGCCGAACTCGTCCATCAAGGCGTCAAGCGGCTCGAGGACCCCGCGCGCGCCCCATTCCGCCACCTGCGGTCCATCGACAAACACCACATCGGGCGGCTCCCCGGCGGAAACGGACAAGAAGAACTTTTGATTCGACGAGAGGTTGTTGGGAATGAACAACGAACGAACGACAATAGCGTCTTGGCTGGCGTTGAACGACTCCACCAGACGGCGGAATTCCTTGCCGTCGTTGCCGCCCCAAGGATGCCACAGCGTGATGACCTGCTTGCCCGGGGGCGACGGGGCCGGAGCGCCCGTCAGCGAGTAAAGGCCCGTCAGCAACACGCCGATCGCGACGAACAAAATCAGCGTGCGCAACGAACTCATCCCTCGATCACCTTGCGGCAGATATCGTTGAGCATCTTCCCGTCCGCCAGATCGCCGATCTCCTTCTTGATGGCGCCGGTCAACTTGCCCGCATGGTTCAGTTCCGGATGCGCCGCATAGTGCGCACGGACACGCGCCTCAAGCTCCGACGCGGAAAGCTGCCGAGGCAAAAATTCCTCTATGACGGCGATTTCGCGTTCGGTGGCGGCGGCTTCGTCTTGCCTGTCGTGCTGCCGGAATATTTCAAGGGATTGCTGACGCTTGCGCACTTCGCCGCGCAACACCGCGATCGCGTCGGGCTCAGCGACCTCGGAACCGGTCTCTTTTTCCTTCAACAACAGCGCCGCCTTGACCATGCGCAGGCATTCAAGCCGCGCGTGACTCTTGCTCTTCATGGCGTCTTTGATGGCATGCTGAATGGATGCAACGATAGACATACACGCCCCTCCCTGCGAACCCACTGTAGCCAAGTCGCGGATTCGAATGCAACGCCCCCGTCAAAACGGTTCCGCGCTTTTGCGCAAAGCCTCGATCGAAACCCGAAGAACCTCGGCGCGCGTCGCATCCAACGGCTGCTTCACCGTGGCGCCGGCCGCCGCCGGATGACCGCCGCCGCCGAACCGGCGCGCAAGCGCGGCGCAATTGACGCCCGGGCGCGCACGAAGATTTATCTTGGTCTCGTCAGGAGAAAATTCGCGAAACAAAATGGCCAAATGCACGCCATCGATGCTCCGCAGAAAATTGACCAACCCCTCGATGTCTTCCGCGCCGGCCCCCGTCTCTTCCATATCCGAACAAAGCAATTCGCTATACACCAACATGCCGTCATGCAGCCGGGCGACGCGCGCCAGCATTCGCTGCAACAGGCCAAGTTTGCCAACGGTGAGGACATCAAAAATGCGCATCGATATTTCCGCGACGTCAAGTCCCGTCTCCACCAGCGACGCCGCGACCCGGTGAACGCGCGGAGAAGTGTTGGCATAGCGAAAACTGCCGGTGTCAGTGACGAGCGCGACATACGCGCATTCGGCAAGAGCCTGCGACATGGAAAGCCCCGCCGTCTCGACAAGCCGCACAATGATTTCGCCGACTGCCGCATACGTCGGATCGATAAAGACAAGATCGCCTTCCGGATCCGGCTCGTCATGGTGATCTATCACCAACAACCGCGCCGGCGGCTCAAGCAACGCCGCCGCCTTGCCCGCGCGCATCCGGCGCGAGGCATCCACCAATACCGCCGCATCATAAGGCCCTCGAGCCCCCTCCACGCCCACGATGTCGCCCCCCCCCGGCAAATGCCGGTACAGCTGCGGAACGGGATCCGAGAGAACGCAATCAATGCGCTTCTTGCCCATGCTCGCGAGCAGATGGCGCATCGCCAACATGCTGCCAACCGCGTCTCCATCGGGACTGGTGTGCGTCGTGATCAGAAAGGAGTCCGCGCCGCGCAACGCATCCAGCATTCCAGCAAGATCAGTCGTGATCGGCATCCAGACCGCCCCCCTCCTGCTCTTCCTTGTGCAGTTCCTTGAACACTTCTTCGAGGTGGAACACGCGATCGAGGGAATCGTCTTCGAAAAAACGCAACTCGGGCGTAAAACGAAGCCGTAGATGCTTGCCCAAATGCTTGCGTATCCATCCGGCGCTGTGACGCAAAGCGATCAGCGAACTCTTCCGTTCGCTCTCGGAACCCAACACGCTGACATAAAGATTGGCATATCGCAGATCGGACGAAACCCGCACGTCCATGATCGACACGAACCCGATCCGCGGGTCCTTCAACCCTTTTTGCAGCAGGTCGGCGACTTCCTTGCGGATGGCTTCCGCGACGCGTTTGGCTCTGGCTTCGCTCATGATTCCGATCGTGTTCGAGAGGGCATCACAACATTTCAATGCGGTAATCGATCAATTCAGCCCCGGCCTTGTCCGCGGAAAAACGGACAATCTCGTTCAACTGCTCGTTCGCATGCCGGGCATCATCCGAAACGACGCACACCGCAAGCTGCGCCCGGCCCCACAAATCCTTGTCGCCCGTTTCCGCCACCGAACAATTAACCGGTTGTGCAACAGCTGCTTCAAGCTTTTGATGATGCGCCGCTTATCCTTGAGGGAGCGCGCCCCAGGCGTCAATACATCCATCTCGAGCAGGCCGATGGTCACCGGTGCGGCCTCCGCCATCCCTACGAAGACAACGTCTTCGCCACTTGCTCCAGCCGATACGCCTCGATAACGTCCCCGGTCTTGATATCATCAAAGTTGTCAATCTTGATGCCGCATTCGAAGCCGCTGGTCACCGAACGCGCATCGTCCTTCTCGCGACGAAGCGTCCCAATCTTCCCCGTATGCACGACATTGCCATCGCGCACCAAGCGCACCAAGCCGCCGCGGACGATCTCGCCGTCCTGCACAAAACAGCCCGCGATGTTTCCAAACGCCGAAGAACGGAAAACCGCGCGAATCTCCGCATGCCCGGTGGTGACTTCCTTGATATCCGGGGCCAACATGCCTTCCAGGGCCTTGCGCACCTCGTCAATCGCCTCGTAAATGACGCGATACGTGCGAATGTCCACCCCTTCCTGTTCCGCAAGCTTCTGGGCGCGGGGACTGGCCGCCACGTGAAAGCCGATGATCACCGCATCGCTGGCGCTGGCCAACAGAACGTCGGACTCGTTGATGCCGCCGACGCCCGAATGGACAATCGTGATACGGGCATCGCCCGTGCCAACCTTCGCCAAGGAAGAATCCAACACGTCGACGGACCCCTGCACGTCCGCCTTGATCACGATCCGCAACTCCGGCTTTTCGCCCGCCAACATGCGCTCGTGAAAATCCTCGAGGGTGATGTGCTTGGCGCCTTGGCCATGACGCTGCCGGGTCAAAATCGCGCGTTTTTCGGCGACAGCCCGCGCGACACGTTCATCCTGCGCCACAATAAACACGTCGCCCGCATTGGGCGGCACATGGAACCCCGTCACCACCACCGGCGACGAAGGACCCGCTTCCGTAATCGCCTCGCCCTTGGCATTGTACATGGCGCGGACGCGGCCATACGCCTCGCCCGCCAGAAACGCATCGCCCACGCGCAACGTTCCATTCTGCACAAGCACCCACGCCACAGGCCCCTGACCACGGCTGATCTCCGACTCTATAATGGCGCCGCGCGCGCGCTTTTTCGGATTGCCCTTCAACTCCAACAATTCGGCCTCAAGCCCCAACAGTTCGATAAGCTCGTCAATGCCGATGTTTTGCTTGGCGGACAACTCCTTGATCACCGTCTTGCCGCCCCATTTTTCGTCGACAAGCTCATACCGCGTCAACTCCTGACGAATCCGATCGGGCTGCGCATCGGGCTTGTCAATCTTGTTGATCGCCACGACAATC
>Ga0116159_1000433_pt1 | contig 48201 bp, 33 predicted proteins | sample AD_JPNAS1_MetaG_FD_89878 | JGI IMG/M metagenome (GOLD analysis project Ga0116159, IMG submission 89878) | Active sludge microbial communities of municipal wastewater-treating anaerobic digesters from Japan - AD_JPNAS1_MetaG | ecosystem: Engineered > Bioreactor > Anaerobic > Digestate | place...
CAACCATGTGGCGGATTTTTTCCTTCTTCATTAAGGTAACCGCGTCGTTCAGCGGCATGCTTGGCGGAACAGTGATAATGGGGGAAGACATTCTTTTGCCGACGATCATTTTGCGCTCCTTTAAAGTAACAATGATGACAATGAATAACCCGGTTGAACCCGCGAACTGCATTGACCTCACAATTATACCAGTGGATGAAATCGTGTTGCAAAATATTGAAAAAGGTTTAGGGCAAAAAACCTTGCATGGCTGAGAAAAAAGGCCAATCAGGGCTGCACATCCTGCTGAAACTTATCCAAACCAATCCCTCATCGACCCACCGGCGGAAGTTGAGAAGAAGGCGGTTTTGCGACAGAACCACGGAAACCGCCCCGGCGCGATAGCGTCCCTCTTGTGGGGGCCGAACGCGCAACCGACTGATTACTATCCCCTCCGCGGGGGTTCGAAGGCAGGAAAAAAGAAATGCCCCCGGCGCGACAGCGTCCCCCTTGTGGGGGCTCGAGCGCGCAACCGACTGATTACAATCCCCTCCGCGGGGGTTCGAAGGCAGTCAAAAAAGAAATGCCCCCGGCGCGACAGCGTCCCCCTTGTGGGGGCTTGAACGCGCAACCGACTGATTACAATCCCCTCCGCGGGGGTTCGAAGGCAGTCAAAAGAGAAATGCCCCCGGCGGGACAGCGTCCCCCTTGTGGGGGCTCGAACGCGCAACCGACTGATTACAACCCCCTCCGCGGGGGTTCGAAGGCAGTCAAAAGAGAAATGCCCCCGGCGCGACTCGAACGCGCAACCGACTGATTCGAAGAGCTAGAACACAAGTTCTATACCGTATATATGGGGATACATTGTCTACTTAATCCCGCATGTGGGGGTTAAATTGTCTCCCAAGTCGATTTAATCCACTGTTTGGTACCTCATTTGCACCTTAATTGCACCTTAATTTACCAAGCAGTGACGCAAGAGAAGGCGACCACAAATCGGTAGTTTTCGGCGATTACTGAATAAAGTACAAATGGTTCGTGAACTATTTGTGGTTAATAATTACTGAGAGTTTACAGGATTGTTTATATTTTCTGATAGCGATATGATGTAGGTGTAAAGACAAATTCAAAAAATTTGCGCACTTTTTTCTTTCAGGGTTTTTGAATTTAACATCCTTATCTTTAAATCCACAACCGGAAAATTACTTTGTAAATTATCGTTAAATTTTACTGAGCAATTCAAGTGTCTGGAAATAATAATAAAATGCTTCAATCGATGATTTCTTTAATCTCTCCAAGCGTTGTAAATCATCTCGGGTATTTATATGTAGGGAGGAAAGGTCTGCTTTTCTATCAAATCGGAAAAATTTTGGTGAATGATTGAGAGTAAGCGCAGACAGATAAGCAATTTTAGAGCCCGCCACTATTGCATCTTCTGGAGTAAAAGAACCTTCATAGATGTGGTTACGAAGACTTTGTATGCCTTTACTTAATTCGGCATATTCACTTTGATCATATTTTTAACCCCGCATTCCTAACATTAGAGCCGAATTCAGAGTGTCTCGAAGAACATCCTTGGTTGTATGTGGAGCTAACTTTCGGAATTCCAGTTCCCTGGTAGCGATTCTTTCGTAAGTATCATAGAACAACTCGGGTTTTTCTAAGAAATCGAATAATGTGCTAATATCAAAAAGTTGTTTTGCCATTTCAAGGGCTTTATCGCAGTTATATTGAACCCCTGTGGTGTGTGGCGCAAACGCAGTCAGTTTATCTCCTAGTAGACACTCAGGACTAGGGCAGCTTATAAAAGTGGGTGGTCCATCAAGATCTAATATTTGAGATTTAAGTTTAATGCTGTTAACTTGCGAGTAAAGGACCTTATCGAACAAAAGATCCAACAAGGTGTACTTTTCATCATCATTAATATCGATAAAGAAAAACTTAAAGTGGCTTAGTGGCATTTTGTTCGTACGTTTGTCCTCTTCCACCCTAATGAAATTTCCCCGGGTGATTACCTTCTGGAAAAATGGAATTGGGTCAAGCCCAGGTGGAACGATAATGTCTATATCGATTGAAAAACGCTTCAAGGAGCCCGTTATCAAGGATAGAGATGTCCCCCCTTTAAATGTGAATGGTAATCCACTCTGTTGTAGATCTTCGACCAGTATGAAAGCCATAATCATTCGCTCGGCGAGGCCAGAGTCGAATTTACCCTCAAGGTTCTCAATCCATTCCTTGGTGCGGGTTCGAGGTGAAATCATAAGAAATTCTCCGAGTAAACTCTTAATTTCAGATTGGTCTTGTTCAGGATGAACCACTTTAGTTTATCTTGTGCAGTTCGTCTGCCTGCGTATCGCAGCATTGAATCCTGATTTATGATAAAAGTATCGAATGCGTTCTCAAAAATGGAACTCAATTCTAGCCCCTGGTATACGTAATACTTATTCTCATCCACCAGAATATCCACAAGGATTTTTTCGAGTTTTGCATAGCTTAGGAGGCTCCCTTTCTGCCTTTTGGGGGATTGTGAGATTAATTTTGACACAATGATGGATTCATCTTGAATTCCGACATATCTATCTATTGTCATGGGATCTGGATCAAGGAATGTTGGTCTGATACCGAGATTAATAAAGTGGTTAAACACAGCACTCTCTGAGTCTTTTTCGGTTTCAAGGATGATCATATTTGTTCGGGGTTGATGTGTCATCAGGTTGTGGAGTATCCTGGTTTCCCAGTAGATACAATTCGAGTACGGAAACTGGTTTTTGAACACTTCAGTGACTTTTTTGGTAGTGAGAGAAGGCATCGGTGTGAATTTTTTCTTTGGCTTTAATGGGAGAGAGGAAGCTGGTTGGATCGAATAGACGGCACTTCCAGAAGCATAAATAACCCCTTGTTTTTCCAAACCGTAGAGAATTCTGCGAAAGCCCTGGATTGTCAAATCTGGATTTTCGGCAGTAAAGTATTCTTTTAAATCATTTTTTGTGACTGACTTGTTGTTTGCAAATTTTCGATAGAAGTCATTGATATTTTTGGTGTCATTATAATTTTTCATCTCAGCTCCACATAATTTTCGTAACGGGTCAGTTTCGGATTAAAAATGACGGGTTACGAAACCTATAATAGTATAGCAGAGTAATTTAGAATAAGAATATACTTCTTCATATAATGAATTGATCAGTCGAAATTTGAGAGGACATTGAAAATGTTCTTTTAGTCTTAAGGTAAACCCCCTTGATTTCAATTTGCCTCCAAATTCGCGTTAAGCAGATATTATTCGTTGGTGTAACATTCTTTCTGTAAAATGCAGAACCTTAACAAAAGTGGTGAGTCAGAAGTATCCTTAAGGTGTCTAAAACCAGAAAAGGAGACTCGAAATGACCCACCAAAATAATTATACCTTTGCAGATGAAATCTTCGAGAAAGGGTTGGAAGCAGTTCCCGAGATGATGCGCGTGTTGATCAATCAGGCAATGCAAGTAGAACGGTCAAAATATTTACAGGCTGAACAATATGAGCGTACTGAGAAACGTCTGGGGCACGCAAATGGTTTCAAAGCCAAGACCATGAAGACCCGCATGGGAGAGATTACCTTCGCAATCCCGCAAGTCAGGGAAGGAGGTTTCTATCCAGCTGCCCTTGAAAAAGGCTTGAGGAGTGAGAGAGCTCTCACGATGACCCTGGCCGAGATGTATGTTCAAGGAGTCTCAACGAGAAGAGTGAAGGCTATCACAGAACGGTTGTGTGGGTTTGCGGTCTCTTCAGAACAGGTCAGCCGTGCTACCGCCCAACTGGATGAAGTGCTGCATGAGTGGCGGGAAAGACCTTTGGGAGCGGTCAGTTATCTCTACGTGGATGCTCGATATGAGAAGGTTCGTGAAGCTGGACAAGTTCGTGATGCAGCGGTTTTAGTGGCTTCAGGGATCACTCCAGAGGGTGAAAGGCAGATACTAGGGGTTTCTGTATCACTCAGTGAGCATGAGACCCACTGGAAAGCCTTTTTGAAAGGTCTGAAAGATCGTGGACTGAATGGAGTGAAGTTAGTAATTAGTGATGACCACGAAGGTCTTGGAGCAGCCAGGAGAGCAATATTCGGTAGTGTCCCATGGCAAAGATGCCAGTTTCACCTGCAACAGAATGCTGGTGCTTATCTGCCTAAACAGACAATGAGACTGGAAGTAGCCGCAGAAATCCGCTCCATGTTCAATACATCTGACCGAAAGACGGCTGAAGAACTTCTGCAAGCGGCTATCCAGAAGTACGCTGTTTCAGCTCCGCGATTATCCGCTTGGTTGGAGGACAACCTGGCAGAAGGGTTTACAGTCTTTGGATTTCCGCTTGATCACCGCAGATCTATCCGGACCACTAATAGTTTGGAGAGAGTCAATAAAGAGATACGTAGACGGACAAGAGTGGTCGGGGTTTTCCCAAATGAGGCAGCATGCCTCAGGTTGGTTTCCGCTTTACTTATGGAGATCAGTGAGGAGTGGCAGATCGGAAAACGTTATTGTGCTGGCAAGTCATTAAATAGTTAAAGAACTATATATATTTCTGACTCGAATTTACAGAAAAAAGGTTGCGTAATCTATTATTCGCGAATTTGAATGATGTCCGATAAAAATTCAACCGAGTTAATTAACATTTATAAAATGCTACAGAATTCAGAATTACTCAGTCTAATATAAACAAAGTATATTAATTAGTTTACATTCAATGAAGCAATATTAACGATTTTTCGGAACGAAAACCGATTTTACCCTCGCATTTTTCATTATTTTATTTCGAAGCATAATATGCTTGACCGAAATTTCATGAAAATATGGCGCTCATTTAATGAGATTAACAAGCTTGCGATAGATATCCACCATAGCCAGCGTATCCAGTTCGCAGTAGCGCAATAATGCTTCAGTGAGTCGTTCCTTTTCGCGTTGATCCACCTTTTCAAATGACATGTTCCACCAAGCCAAACTCGCCTGATCTCCTTTTCCAATTGCCATGCCTTTATACGAGAGCTCAGGAACCATTACAGGTAGAACATGCTTGATTGACCAACTTCCCTTAAAACCGGGATGCAAGTAGTAGCCAAGGTTGACGATATCACCGAGATCGTAGATTCTTTCATTTAGCTGCTCAAGAAACGCGGCATACTCCGGATGCAGTTTTGCCATTTCCTTGTTCATGGTCATTTCAAAAGATTTATTCCATACGATCACGGTGCCAAAATTTCCAATATCTTCTTTGAGACTCTCAAGAAGAGGAAGGGTTGGATCATCTTCAACTATGGATATATGTTCGTAGTGGATTGGCACGTTCCCTGATTTTTCCAGTTTATGGAGGGAGTATTGGAAGACAATCTGTTGTTGTGGGTGATATCCGTTGAATTGAGGTATGGCACAAATACAGGTTTCGTAATCCAGGAAATTGAGTGGGAATGTTATTCTTTCAAGTTCATTAGTAATGGCGTTGATGTCAATATGTTCCGTTTTTGTTTTAGCCCGATCTACAACCAGGAACTGTTTCGGGTTCAAATCAAAGGATGCCGGAATATCCTTCGCTGCCATAATTCCACGTTCCAATAATTGTAACTTCTTGATCCTGGATATGCGTGGAATATCATAGATTGAAAAATCAGGTAGTTCAGGGTGACAAAGAGCAGGACACGGGCAATCCTTAGGTGATAGGCAGTGCTCCGCTTGGTCTGGGTCGGAAAGCTGTGCCACCCGGAGTGCTTCCCCACGAAGAAGTTCAACTTCTGGCATTAATGGTTTTACTTTGTCACTGATATCTTCAGCGATGAAGAGGGCAGCCAGGTCCAATTTGCCTGACCGAATGTACTCTTTATTTAGGTGCAGCACGTAATAATTGTCAACAGGGATATGTTTTGAAAGGATGACAGCTTGAAAGGTGACATCGTACACGATATCCTTATCTACTCCGGTGCTGCTCTTAATTTCATACAGGTCATACGTATTCGAATTGGGTTTGAATACCAGCCCATCAAAGCGTGAATCAAACGAGTCGTCTGAATAAGTTTGTTGCCACAACAACTGGTCGCCAGGGTGCTGGGGGAGAAGGACGGATGTAAGAAATTCCTGAGCTAATGCCTCAACTCTGTTTCCTTCTTCGGCTAGATGTTGTTCGAAATCAGAAATACTTATCTCAATTTGCCCATGCTTTTTCGCCCAAAGGTGTCGGGGAGCATCGCAATAGAGAAGGAAATCAGATTTGGTGATCCTGGCTGTTGCGGTTTGTTTCATGGGATTGTTTTCCTTGAAAGGCAAGATTGAAAAAAACTACCATTTTGTCCAGTTACTAGATAATTCTACAATCATATTCAAATTAGGAATCAATCTCGATACTGGAAAAATTAATCTTTTTGAAAATCACAAAAACAACGTCTGCGTCCTTGCAGACGTGCCGCAGACAACTTGTTGACATGCCGCAGACGATGACGCAGACCGTGCCACTGACGTTGATTGACCAGGATGGTTTCTAAAGCGTTCTTTATGATGGTGAGGTAGGAAATATCAACTAAAGAAGAAAAGCTGGGAATTGACAATTTTTACACGAGGGCAACACTAAAAATTTCGCGTTGTTTGGATCTTTTTTTTCGACCAATTAATTGTTAATTAGCCATTTTTTAGCATAAACAAATCACCCGCTTTTTTTGTGCGACAAATATCTCCCATACGACAGGGAATGGTGTGGCACTTCGTTCTTGTCACTTTGATCCCCTAGAGTCTTAAGGGAGAACAGTGTAACGGGGTGAAACTTCGTTCCAAGTAGACGGTTTTTATGTCAGGTCGATAATCTCGTCCAACCGCCAGGGTCGATAATCCCGAACTTCGATACTCATGTTGATATGGTTAAGTCCAAGAGTAGAGCCTTCAGAAGGTGGAGGACTGTTATGAATATGACCGTGAAGGTTTATCCAACCCTCTTCGAGAGGACCAATCGGACGATGAGAAAAGATAACCTTTGTGCGTTCACTAAACTCAAATTGAATTGGAGTATTACAAATAGTCACACCGCGGGATTCATACCTGGTTCTGCTCAGTCGGTCATGATTACCGCGAATCAATATCATTTTTCCATTCAACATTTCAGAAAGGATATCAAAATTGCTTTTCTTACCAAATGCAAAATCACCCAAATGAAGAACGGTATCCTCTGGGGAAATACTGGAATTCCAGTTATTGATAATCAATTCTTGCCAGTTTTCGGGGAGATTACAGTATCTTCCAATATTGACGTGGAAGAAATGTGTATCGGAAATGATCCAAGTATCGGGAGTAATTACGAGTGCGTCGTTGTGAGCTATCCTATTTATGATGAGTAGTAATTCATATTATAAACTTCAATCCGATTTTAACATAATGGACGAATTGATGGGCGTATAATCAAACACAACGACTCAGCTGCTACTTCTTACCAGCGTGTCCTGCTCTCCGATGATATTCCTTTCCACAACAAGGCCAATTTGATGAATATCTATGTCCGGTTGAATCCGGTTACTTTGCGCAATTCTATCGATCAAAAAGTTCGCCAGTTATGTGCACTATCTCGGTAACATCTTCCCGTGAGGCAACCTTTCCCTTTGGTTACTTACGGACAAACAGATTACTGGTACGTAATTTGGGAATAGTCCTTTTACTCTGAAGTTGTACAAGTCCAGTTCGTCTGGTCATCAAAGAGCACATCAGCTTCATCACCAAAATTGATCACCGCGATGGTTTGCAGGATCAACCGCCTTGCCCCCCATATTTGATCCTTCCTCAAAAGACAGCCGATTAGGATCACATCACTGGCATCAGGCAATGGCTTCAATGGGATGATCCTTGGTGAATATGCAACCAGAACATGCTCACTGGCGAGCAGCATCACTTCAAAACTGAGGTTGCCTGCTCGGTAAAAGTTGCTGCGATAATAGCGTGCGTGATAGGCACTGCCTTGTATTGCAACGCTCTGAGAATCTTCTAAAAAGTTGTGCCATTGTTGCTCTGTAACGAGTCCCCGTTGGGATAATTCCTCGAAAGCACGCTGTTCAACAATCGGATCAAATTCAGCAGGCAGACGGCTTGGCAGAAGATTCAGCGCCGGCAGGATCATTCCTAATCCTAAAAATCCCGCCAGTAAAACAGGCGCTAACCATTGGTGTTCGCACTGTACTGATTCTGAAACTGCTTTTTCACTTGGCTTACTAGGCAATGGCAAGACCTGCTTTTCACCGTTGAAAAACCTGACTACCAATAAGGTAAGTGTATAAAGACCAAGACCATAGTAGATCAGCAGAACCCAGAATACCGGTTCAAGGTAGCGTCCGCCTGATGTCTGGGCCAAGGCATTGCCCGTATAGTAACCAAGCTGGATGATGACGCCGCTGAGACCAGCCAGACCAAAACGTTTCCATGCTGCCAAGATTCCCGTTAACACCAAAGCAAGGTTAAGCGCCACAGCAAGCAGGTTTTCAAATCGCCAATCCGCCTGCCAAATTGGACGCGCAGCGCTGAAAGACCAGATATCATCGGTCACTTGCTCCTGAATGGGATGAAATAATAACTTGGTTGGTAACTTTGCTAAACCACTATAAATGTTGTTCATAAAGTGGAAGAACACACCTGAAATGCCTGCTTTTCCGATCTCCTCTGGCTGATAGGTAAACAACGGTTCTTGTTGGTTATCCGTAACTTCAGGAACAGTTGTTGCCTCGGACTGATTCATCACATCGGAATCACGGCTCTCTTGTCGATTCGAAAACCGGTTATTCACCACCTGTTCAATTTTCGACAAATAAAAGTTTTTTCCTGCCCCATCCCTCGCACTGAAAAACCATGGAGCGAACGCCAGTACGAAAGCCATCGTAAAGAGCAAGAAAGCCGGTATTAACTCTTTTAGCTTCCATTTTCCGCTGATCAGTATGGCCAACAACAATAAAGGCGCAATGAACAATGGGGTAAAACGCAGTAGAACAGATAATCCGAGAATCCCCCCGCTGAGAATGGTCCACTTTTTCACAGTAGGTTCTTTCAACCACTTAAATACAGGGAAAGATAGTATTAAGAGGAACAACGCTGTGAGAACCTCAGGGTTTTCCAGTTTCACATTTACACTACCTACAACTCGATACAAGGTGATTGCAAAGTAACCTTGCAAACCCGCCAGCGTTGCCAGGAAGACCCCAAAAGCGTGTCCGAAGGTTTTCCTTCCGAACAGGTAAAGCAATGCTGGAATCAAGGCAATGACAGCAATTTGAAACCTAAGGTAATCATCGATCATTGCACCTGATACAGACTGGGCCAGAGCCAGAAAAGCGATATATAAAGGTTTATCGGTCAGCCAGTGGTTGTAAATACCCTGACCAAGTACAATGTAATGTGACCCAATACTGTAAACTGCGTCGTTAACGCTCGGATAACAAGCATTGTTCGGCGGATAAGGTCCAGGCCGGTCATCCGTACACGTGGCAGGAACTGACGACCAACTGATAAAGACAGTTACCCAAATGAGTGCAAACACCAGGATTGTGAGCACAATCTGTTTTCGTTTGGATAAAGAGAATTTACCTTCCAATCGCAATAACAAAAAGAAGACCAGCCACGCAATCAATACTTGTAGCGCGGAAAGTGGTGTTCCTGGCGGAAAATATAACTGTTTATCAGTAACCCCATAGTTGGTAAGCGCCAGAATTAGGAAAACTAGAATCGCAACGAGAAATAGTACGGTGCCAATGATCAGCCATTTTCGTGAATTATTAATATCCACCGCAACTTTTTTTATACCGTTACGGCCACCCAGCAACCAGGCAGCTAAGGCAAACTGCACGCTGACTAGGCATAACCAGATTAACAAAGGTTGAATGCGCGTGAAACTGGCTGAGTATTCCTCCAGCCGGTAAGCCGGCAACCAGATCAACAACCACAACAACAGCATCATCACTCCGCCGAGATATCGCCAAACCTTTTCAAATCTTGATCCCGGCTCTAACTGACGAGTGATCCATCTCTGCAATTTCATATGCACCATCGCCAGCCCCCAAAAAACAATCCCTCCTGCAGTGATCGCTATCAGTACCAGACGGCTTTTTGAGTAACCAAGCAGAAAAGCATTTTTTGGATCAGGAGGAATTAAAAGTAAAATGGCAGCCACAACCGCCCCTTCAAGTAAGGAGACCAAAAGCGTGATTTTGGTTATTTTGTCAGGTTGTTGATTCATAAGATTCATAAGATATTAGAAGTCATCTCAAAAAAGGTTTAAATAGGTCAAACTCAAAGAATGAGGATGACCGATGGAACTAACAGATGAACAATGGGGAGTACTTGAACCACTAATACCGATAAAAGAACCTCGAGAGGACGGGAAAGGACGGTCACGCCAAAATAACCGGGATGTATTGAAAGGCGTTTTATGGGTGTTACGAACAGGAGCAGCTTGGCAGGATTTACCTGATCGATACCCATCACCAGGGACTTGCCATAGGCGCTTCCAAGAATGGCAACGAGACGGGATATTGGAAAAAATACTCACGACACTTGCTAACGACTTGAAAGAACGATGTAAGTTAGATTTGAGTGAATGTATTATTGACGGCACATTTGTAGCCGCCAAAAAAGGGGACGGAAAGTTGGAAAGACCAAGCGGGGCAAAGGTACAAAGATCATGGCAATGGCAGACCGCTCTGGTCTTCCTATCGCCATTTACCTGGAAAGTGCTTCGCCGCATGAAGTCATCCTTGTGGAAGAAACTATCGCATCTCGATTTGTCACAGAAAAACCACAACGACTGATCGGTGATCGGGCTTATGATAGTGATCCGCTCGACGAAAGACTTCAAGAGATCGGGATCGAATTGATCGCGCCGCATAAGAGAAATCGAGTGAAGCCGCAAACGCAAGATGAGCGCAAGCTCAGGAGGTTCAAACGCCGTTGGAAAATCGAACGATTGAATGCCTGGTTGCAAAATTTTAGGCGAATTATGGTTCGTTATGAACATAAAGTTGAAAATTATCTCGGTTTTATTTAACTCGCTTGCACTCTTATCCTGCTAAAGGTGTTTTTGAGATGACTTCTAGTTATTACTATGTTTCAACAACAACTTTTTCCTAAAATCATATTTTCCAATTTTCCTTTTATTTTCAGAAATCTGACATTCTGGAATCGGAGAATAAGTAAGATTAGGGGAGAAATACGGGTCTTCAGTAAAAATGAATTCACCCATCTGCTTATAGCCCCTGATAATATCCTCAGATGGAGTGTTATAACCTCTCGATTTTCCTTCATAATGATAAAGTGTTGTAAATGGCGTATATAGGTTTCGATAGCCTTTCGAGTGAATCCGTAAACAAAAATCTACATCACTAAAAACAAGATGATATCCTTCATCATACCCTTCCACCATGTTAAATAGATCTCTACGCACCATCTGACAGGCACCGGTAACTGCATAGAAATTACGGTACCAGTCCGCTGAACCAAGCAATCCATTGTAGTGTTCAGGTGCATTAAGATATAAATGTCCCATGAACCCGTTCATTCCTAAAATAATTCCAGCATGTTGAATTTTATCGTTTGCTCTAATTAATTTTGCTCCTACGACACCAATTTCCGGTAATGCTGCCCATTGACTAAGTTCTTGCAACCAAAATGGGTCGTTTATTTTCATATCGTTATTTAAAAATAACAGTAACTCTGATTTTGTATTTTGTACACCGAAATTAATAGCTTTCGAATAGTTAAATTCATTTCCAAAAGATAATAATGAAATATTCGGCTTATTGCATAAAATTTTATAATAATCGATTGTTTCCTTATCGTTGCTGTCATTATCAACAATTGCGATCGAATAATTTTGATAATCCGTAATTTGCTCAATGGTTTCGATTAAGTCTTTTAGTAATTTATATCTGTTCCTATTTGGAATTATGATGGCCACAGAAGGTTCATTACAATCCCACTTTAATCTTCGTCCTAAACGAGTTGAATCCCATCTTGGATTAGTTTTTCCAAGTCTCATTAAGTGCGATGATATACACTTCTCTGCCCAAACACCAGTAATTTCAAGTGATTTCTGAGTGACCAATACTTCTGGAATATGATTCATTATCATGCCAGATTCGATAAATCGAAAATCTAGTTCTAGTTCTAATTCATTTAAATTTGAGTAAGCTCCAATCGCTGGCAAAATAGTTACTAGTTTTTCCAGTTCTATGAACGCTCTTGTTAAATAATTGATAGACATTAGAAGTTCTGGCGATGGTGCTGTAGGTTTAAAAAATGGATGTAACTCAGAATTATCAGATGATAAATAATCACAATCAAAATAAAACAGCTTACAAGCTGGTTGGAGATCTAAAGCACAATAAAAATGTAATAAAAGAGTTGGAGAAAATTGATCTCCAGCGGTACAGTGAACTACGTAATCGCAATTCAATTTTTCATATACTTTTTCCAGATATGATTGATGACAGTTTACAATTTTAATCCTTGAATCAGATGTTATTATCTCTGGAAACGATAAATCTATTTTTTCACAAGTGACAAGAGCAACCTCCCATCTTTTTTGATTTAGAGTTTGTATAGAAGAGACTGTATGTAATACATCCTGTATGTTGGATTGAGTTAATTGAATAATAAAAGTAACTTTCGGTTTACTTTCAAAATTGATTATATTCAACCGCTGAAGCGATTTTTTATATAGCCATGGTATATATGATTTGGAAGCCTTGGACATCTTCAATCTAATAAATAGTCGTGAAGAGGTAAGGCGATGGTAAATTGTTCGCAGCACTAATTCTATGGGGTTATTTAAGATAACATCGTCAATTTTCAATTGTTTCTTATGGTTACTTTCGTCATTGCTTTTCGAATAGAGTGACAATATTTCGTTTTCAATTAACAATCATAATCGGAATACAGTTTCAACTTTCAAATCGCCTAAATAGATAAAGTGTATGGTCACTGTTTGGTATTTTTCTCTTCGAACTAAATCGAAATATTCTGTAAATGATTTTTGAAACTCATTATCATTATAAGGAGCAAAAATATTCTTACGTGTTGAAAGAAGTTTATTGACTTGAGAATCACTTTTTGGAACAAATTCAACAATAACCCATTTTCCCAATGATGAAGAATACTCTGCAACGGGTGGAAATGGTAATTTGTTAGAGATTGCCAAATGGTGAATCAAAGCTAATGCACATACCAAGTCAAATGGTCCACGATTAACTAATGATTCACGTTCCTGGTTCGCCCAACCTATGGCTGGACTAGGATTTGTTAAATTGGTAACCAATGGTAAAAGATTTTTTTCTTTGGACTTACAAATTTCGAGGTAGTTTTTTTCAACAGCAGCAGGTTCGATATCGCTTGATACCGTGAAAATATCCTTTTTGGAAATCTCCTTGCTGAACACCCCATTATTTGCACATAAATCTAATACCTTGGATGGGTTAACAATATCAACAAAGATGCCTAACAGCGTTCTTTTTTGATCAAAAGATTCATTTGAATAATTGGTAATACTATAATAATCTCCCCACTCAGTTCCCTCTGGTTGCCAGGTTAAGGCAGTAATTGTTTGCCTCAGAGATTCTATAAGTCTTACTAGGTGTTCTAAAGGGAGTTGAACCCCAGTTGTGGCGACAGATTGCTTATTGGCATATTGTTGTTGCATTTTAGCATACAGATGGATGTGTACATTAATACCACTAAAACCTATTTTGGTAGATTCCGGTAATAAGTTACTTGTTTGATCAAGTAGAATTCCGTCATTATAGCATTTGGACAGCAGCATTATCCAAATATCAACTTTGGCTGCTAAAGTTAATGGCGCAAGAAAATGTTGGCAAAATTGCTTGTAACCATCCCAAAATGATCCGGTTTTGTAAACCTCAAACGATAGGGTATCAATAAGAATCGGTTTTCCATTAATAAACTGGATATTATAAGCACTACCATCTTTTGATATCGTACCCTTTTCAAGTGCGATTTTGTTTATCTCCAATGTCAGCAGTGCCGCAACTTTTAACTGTGAAAAACTCCATTCATATGGGTATGAAATAAACGGAACAATTTCAGGTTGAATAACCTTATATGCTTGTTCTGGATCCTCTGGTGTAATATCCACCTCTTGGTGGTATACCAGATATTTTGAATTTACTAAATCGTTGTATAAACCAGTACTCATCAATTTCTCAAATACCAGGTATAAGACTGATTAATTTGTCGATAGAGCTTCTCATCTCTAGTGAATAAAAAACCACTCGGGTCGCGGAATGAGCTATCTAGTTTATTGCTCGACATTTTCATCTTCAATAGTATCTTCTTGTTCTGTTTCATCACTTTCAGGGAGAGGAGGTAAGTACTTCTCGCCTTTTACGAAAGCTTTAATCCTTCCCCAAAAGATTTTTAATAAAATTCCAATTCCACCAATTAACCCTGCAGCGAATAATTGAATTAAGAGACTACCTGATCCTGGATCAAGATAATTAATTCCTAGAAGAATTTGATTCATTGTCGATCTCCTTGATTATTGTTAGTTAATATCACAATAACTATTTTATCATTGTAATGGTATCTTATTCTCGAAGTAACAATTAAATACTATTGGAAAGGTATTCATTGGGTTCATATCTTGTGACAGTGGCGCATCCTGGCAATTTGGTAGGTAAAGTGTATTTATTATCAACCTTTGGAAACTTTCCGGAAAGTCCTTTAGTGTTTTATCAGAAGTTTTCATTTTAAAATTTCTTGCCCCGTGATCTGATTGAAAAATGATTACTGGCATATTTGCGGGGTCTGATTCTGATATTATCTTTTCAATCATCTTCGTTGCATATTGAGTAGTATAAATATAATATCCAAAATACTTATCCCAACTGCTATAATATTTTGCGGCAATTGGATTTCCAAATTCGTCATATAAAAAGGGCAAATGCGGAATCAATAGATGCACATAGACTAATCTAGGTGATCCTATCGCGTTATTAGCGATATTCTCCGATGTGAATCGGATCATCGCTTCGTGTGGGGAGTAATCTGTTGTTGTAGCCTCAAAAAGTAGTGTTAACGGAGTTAACATTGTTGTATTAATTACCAGTAATCCAAAATCATCAAACACCGTATGTGAATCGGTCAAATCATATAATTGAGTGGCGTACACCATATCTGCATCTTTATATTTTCCAGTTGACGGAATAGATTCATCATAAACGACAATTTTATATCCATAAGATTTCAAGTAACTCATTACTTTATTGTCGGCAATCTTTTGAAAATCCTCATCCCAATATCTATGAGGATCTGTTGAATCATACGGATAATTCTGATAATTTAATCGAACAGCTAACTCATGAAACGTAGAAATTGTTTGTGAGTAACTATTTTCAGCGATGTAAAATTTCTCCGACTTTAAAAAATTTTCAAATTCGTTAATTTTGTCATACCCCCAATATTCGCGTATTGCATCAAAGCCAACCATTTCATCAAAAACGAGATAATAAATATCTGGATAAGAATTACCAATCACAGAATTAGCAGGATTCTTAGCAGTTGATGAAGATGCATCAGTTGAAATAATTGTATCCTTTTGGTCAGTGAGGTTATCGTTTGCAGGAGAATTTAACTCCATATTTTCATTTTTTGCTTTAGTCTTGTCTAATTCAACGGGTAGGATCTTTACAGAATTAACTACAAATAAAAGAGAAAAAACAATACAAGCGATCTTCCAAATAAATTTTGCCGTTTTTTTTGGAATATTTACAATGAAAAATGAACACAAAACCGCAACCAAAACCATTACGGGTAATAATATGTAATGGTTTACTTGAAAGTAATCCCAAGTGCGCAAAAACGTAAATAAGGCGCCATATAAATAAAAAAACACGAGAAAAATTGACGAACCAATTGCAGCTATAAGCGATTTCCTTCGGTCGAATATCCAATAAATTGCATAGATCAGTATAGTAATCCCGATAAATAAAAGTAATAGTTTCCCAAAACTTTTAAAGTTTACAAGAAGAATATTATTCGCATAATGAAATGAAATCACGTAAATAGTTAATATTATTGGCAAAAGAAGATAATGTAAAAAAGAATGACCAAACCTTTTTTCTTGCAATTTCGGTTTTAAATTCATGCCAGTCTCAACGATTCTTGTTCATTTTTCTAATTATCAGAAAAGCAGCTAGGATATGTATCTTCCACTAAAAGTAACACATCATCTTTGTTTGTTAAACATCGATTGGTCTTTATAAGCATGTTATTTTTGGTTGAACTATCTGAAAAAATAATTCCAACTTGGTAATTTCCAGGTTCTATATTAACAGGCGAAATTATTGATTCAAATCCAGTATCGAGTAAGTTCAGATTAAGATTTTGAAAGTAACTTTGAACATCAATCCTTAACTTATGCATTAACGAAAAATAATACTCATTATTTTCAGAAATTAGTACCAATTGACTCATCTCATAATTCGTATTTGTGTCACCCTCATCCAAAATAAATCCCCAACCCACAAGTTGGAAAATATTATTTTTTCCATCCAGGCTCTTTAAATATTCAATATTGTATTTCGCATTTTCAGTTACAAATATATTCTCTTCCTTTATTTGGGTGGGTTCTCCGCTATTGTGTGTTACAGTACGACACTCCGGTGACTCTAATCCTACCAGCTTAAGAAAATTTGGGGTTCTTATCAAGCATTGATTTATTTTTACGAAGGTTGATGAATCATTTATAGAATTATGAATCAGGATACCCAATCCATACGTTTTACTCTTAATAGTATTTATAAAAATTTCAGTCGAAAAACCAGCAGGAAAAAGGGTAATATTTACAGATTTGTATTGGCTTTGAATCTCAGATCTTTCATATACCTCTGAACCAAACGAGTAGTTGATATCCTCATCATAGAGGACTATTTGTTCTGAATAATCTCCAATTTCTCCTTGTGATTTTATTGGTTGAACAATCCAACCAGAAAGAGTATAGATGTTTTGTGACTGTAATAATTCAATGCTCTCTACTTTACTGAGTAAATCAGATGCTTCAATTGGCAATTTTAGGTTTTTTGCGATAGGTTTACCACTTTGAACAAGTAAGTTGGTATATATCCAAGGTCCTATAAAGATATAAACGATACCTAATAAAATAACCACGATATACTTGCGATACTTAGAAACCTTTTTCACGAATTTATCCTTAAAGTATGTACCAATACTACAACTAAGTTATGGTTCATCCTTATTTTTTATATTTCTTCAGAACATCGTAAGTAGCTTGTAAGTATGCATATCCATATCGACGATCTGGTTCTAAATGAGCACCTTCAGCCCACTCATTCCATGCATTAATAAAAGTCAACCTCTCATTAAGCGGATTGTTTTTTATTGTCCAGTCAATATTGGAAGTTAACCATCGTTTATATAGATCTGGTGTTGAACCAGTAAACATGGTTGCTTTCCCGGGTTTTCGAGCTTCGTTATCCCAGGAAGGAAATGCTGTTTTAAATAACCTAAAGGGTAAACTTCCGTGATCTGTCTCCTTATACTCCACCACTTTTTGATAACTAAAGATCTTCAAATCGCAATTAGGGTTCGATAATTCGATGGAATCATCAATCCGAAACATAGGATCGTGCAGTTTATTATGTGGCGGAAATTGAACAGCAGCATCAAAACCAGCTGGTCGGGGATCTTCAAAACCAAAAGTTTGTGCCGCAATTAGATATGGCTCACCAATTCGATTTTTTACACAATATTCTTTCCAAATTTCTGCTGTCGAATTTGGATTAGGAAACAGATCCACCCTATAAATTATTATTACGGGCCTATTATTAATTCGAATATACCGCTCATCATTTAAAAAAGGGGAAATATCTTTTATATACTTTTTGTCAGATTCACTATTATGGTTTTGGTTAATAAGTACATCGGATTCTAATCCATCCCATCGTCTTGTCCAATTTTCATTTGCCCAAATTAAACAAAAAGGGAAATCCTTATCTTTGTCCTGTAAAAACTGCTCCAAAGGATACTCTAAAAGGCGCTTGCCATCAAACCAATAATGATAAAAAGCAAAACCTTTTATTCCATATTGCTTAGCTAATTCAATTTGCCGATATTGAATTTCTTTTACTCTTAAATCATAAAAACCTAGTTCGCCAGGAAGGTGAGGTTGGTAGTGACCTGGAAATTGAGGAATTGCTTTTGTTACATTTGTCCATTCTGTAAATCCTTTTCCCCACCATTTATCATTTTCTGGTATAGGATGAAACTGAGGAAGGTAAAAAGCGATAGGGTTTATTTGTAAATCCGTATCCGAAAGACTCTCTTTGGAGAGTTGAATATAGTCCTCTACTTCTACACTTACTTCGTTTTTAATTAATTGGACATAGGATTGTGCCTGAAGTCCTTCATATTCATTAGTTAAGATAGCAGTGTTTTCTTCCCATTGGATGTTATTTTCTCTGGGAAATGAGCCTTTCTTGTATTCTTTGTGCCACCAACCGAAGAATCCATTCCCATTATGCCCCGCATCATAAGGATTTTGAAAAATCTTTTGCAATTCAGAACTCATTCGATAAACTTTTCGCATTTCATTTGTTATTGCTTTACCGTTCGAGAAGAAATCGTAATAGCATTTGACTTTCTTCCATTTTTCATGATGATTTTCGAACAACTGTGATTCATACCATCCCCAGAGCTCTCTGACCACTGGGTGATCTCCTGTTGTTGTCAGTTGATCGATTACCCCCATCCCAGCTCCGGAATCATATCCTGTAAAATGATAGAACCTAAGTGGGAATTTCTTGTTGATCCGTAATTGACCTTCTATACTAAAAGACACATCTCTGCAGTCAAGGTTCCAACTTGCCACATTAAAACCAGGATCTCGGATAACAAGATAATCAGTAAAAAATGATGGGATTAAATCACACCATTTCTGATCTGTAAATAATCCACTTTCATAATCAGCGTAACAATAATGATATAAACGATCTTTCCACCAAGCGGAAAATTTTCTTCCTTCTTCTTTTTCTGGATTTATCGCGATAAATCCTAAATTAAAAATACCATGACGTAAAGTACCAGCAATTTCGTTATCTTGTATAAATTGCTTTTCAGAAGAGTAATCCAGCAAATGAGGAGTTAGAAGAATTGAGTGTGAATCTAGCCATTTATCAAGTTTTTCTAAATCATTAAACACGACGATATCAGGATCAATATAAATTATTTTTTCTAGACTTTCATTAACCAATTTATGGACATATATTCCTTTTACTGCTGTGCACAATTCAACAACATTATGCTTGAACAACCAAATTGGCAAATCTTCCAATCCTAAATCACTAACATAGACAATTTTGTCAAATAAGGTTGGATCCAAATCTTTTCGGAGTAATTCTTCATGACTAGTTTTTGCTTTATCATTTATCAACAGATGAAATGACCAGTCAGAATGAAATTTTTTTATTGATTTTGCTAGAATTCTAGCTTTCGGAAGATAATTTAGAGTAATGCTAGTAAAAACAATCATTATTTTTATAACCCCTATGTTAATTTAGTAAACTAATATTCCTTGAGGGCGTCCCTTCGCCTGATACTTTGACACCTTATGAATAATGTCGCTGTTGGTAAAAGATTCCAGTAAACCATGTGAATCCGGATAAATAACTCCACGATTCTTATATTGCTTTAAATAGGCTTGGATGTTACCGCTATTTGGATTGGTAATTATATAACATCCCGCAGCTAATGCTTCATACAATGTAAACGAAAAAGTTTCCGGACATAATGACCAGAGAATTGCTACATCGATATGATTATTACGCAAAGTCTGACTCATAAGATTACGATTGATTTTTGTTACTGAAACTGGTATTTGAGAAAAATTTCCTTGGCCAGCCTGCATAGAGGAAAATAAATAGAATTTATACCTTTGATCATTCTTAAAATAATCTGATAATGCTTTATAGATTTCCCATCCTTTATGTTTAATTGGGAATCCAAGGAAAGCTATTCGTAAGGGTTCATTCAGCGGGGTTTTATCTTTATGATTTTGCCATTTTAATTGAGCATTCGCAGCAATTGTATGATTTTCAATATCAGTTTTTACTCTAGACTTCCAAAAAGAAAAAGCAAATTCTGATGGAGCAATTATTTTTATTCTACAATCATTCAATATTGGCGCTAATTCATTCTGCTGAACTTTCCTGATTTCATTAAATTTACAAATCGAGCAGGAATTACTGGAAATATCTGGAGCTCCACAATATTCTAAGTTATTACGCAACAATACATAATTTGGACAAACCGAAAACATATCATGTAACCAAAACCTAATTTCATCTAATTTAGAAATATTAATTACATTCTGGATGAATTTAATATTAAAACCCATTGTATGATGAATATCCATACCAGTAAATTTCTTACTCGTTATTTTTGATATTGCCTTAATAAACTCCTCAGCTTCTGAAATTCCTAATCCTTTTCCATCCAAATTGATCCCAATATAAAACCGATCATCATCGTTTACAAGATAATTTGAAAAGAAATAGGGGTAAATATGTAAGTAACTAATCCCGCTATTATTATTACTATATTCCTCATCTGATAACTTGTTTTGTACTCCTCCCGATACTGATAAATAATTATCATGAGAGAGAGATAGTGTATAACCATTCTTTTTTATTTTCTCATTGAGTACATTCAATATCCTTTTAGAGTTAAGCTGTTTAGGACCAAAAATTCCTATTTGATGATTTGAACGCGAAATATGAATTACAGAAAAATCATTTTTAGATCTGTGAGTGCATGTGGAGATTTTTTTTGCAACCTTTTTTAAAAATTCACGCATTCCATAATTTTTTAAAATCTCTTGACTCTTTTTGAACAATAGAATTAATTCGGTTTTATTTATTATTCTGGAAATTTGTAGATGTTGATAATTTGGTGCCATTCGTTTCATCGAACTTAACGGTGCTTTTTTACGAAAAATAGGTTTTGTTGATCTTCCTGAGCTATCAGGTGTAGGATGCCGCCCCTCTTTTTTCCCAGAAATAATATAATGAACAAGAGGATTGATATTTGCCTTTTTCACATCAACATTATTTTTTTGATAAAAAGGTAGATCAAAATATTTGGATGGACTTCTTCCCTCTCGCCACCCATTCTTAACGAAATGGAGCAGAGGGTTTAGTCCCGCGTTTTTTACATCTGGATTTTTCTGTAAGTAATATTTTTTATCGAATAACCCACTAAACCAGATAATAAAATATTCTTTTAGAACACTAAACATAATATATACCTTTGATACAAGATAATTTCTATTCTTTACTAACTCGCGTAAAGCTGATCACAAGTTATGATATTTACTTTTTTTGCTTCCACTAATATTTATCGCATACAGTAAATTTAACACATCCCTTTTTGCTTTACAAAATCTCTTCAAGACTGTTTAGTTAAATAGTGATTTCATTAATAATTGCCAATTTGGGATTGATAAATTAAACGAATCTTTTACACGATCACAATTCAATGAAGAATTACTTGGTCTCATGGCGGCTGTTTGGAAATCAATTGATTTACCAGGTATTACTGCTTCTGTAATTTGCTCAGATTTATTAGGATCAAGATCTAGTATGGTTTTAGCCCATTCGAAACGATTACAAAATCCTCCTCCAGCTAGGTGATAAAGACCTGATTTTTCCATTAGGTATTCAATAGGATTACAATTACCTTGAGCGAGTACATGAGAAACAGATTGAGCTAATAAACGTGACCAGGTTGGACAACCAATTTGATCATCAACAATATATAATTTTTTATTTTTCCGAGCCCATTGAAGTATCTTAGCCACGAACCCCCCTTGACGAAGGGAAAATACCCAGCTTGTTCTAAATATCAAGTAAGAACCACCGATTTGTTTTATTGCATTTTCACCTTCGAGTTTTGTGACTCCATATACATTGATAGGATTTGGTGTGTCAGTTTCGACATATGGAGAGTTTTTTAGCCCATCAAACACATAATCGGTTGAAAAGTGAATAAATGCTGAGTGCAATTTTTGAGCTTCTTCAGCGATGACTGCTGGGGCAATTCCATTGACTTTCATTGCTATTTCAGGTTTACTCTCAGCTTTATCAACATTTGTATAAGCAGCTGCATTAACAATTACATCTGGTTTTACGTTTCCAATCAATTCGCGAATTGAGATATGATCTGCAAGATCGATTTGAGGATAATCAACTTCGATTATTTCACCATGAGTTAACAACGTATGGCTTAATTCCCAACCAACCTGACCATTTTTTCCAATGAGTAATATTTTCATTTATTTGATCTCATTTTTTAGTAAATCTACATTTATACATCAGGAATTACTTGACGCTTTTGAGGTTTTCCAATCGTAATATAGTGAATCAATGGATTCAAACCCGACAAGAGAACATCATTATAATTGTTGATATACCAATTAGTCGAAAAATTAGGACCAGGATCTCGATCCTCAAAACCACCAAAGATGAGATAATGGCTGGCTGGATCAATCCCAGATTGGACAACATCAGGATATTTTTGTTTATACCAATTCTCATCAAATAAGGAGGAAGATTTAATTAACATTCTCTCTTTTTTTACATGGTTCTTTGAAAAATACCCGGAAACCGTTGTAATTCTTTCTTGAGAGGACAGAGTACCATCGCTTTGATGGAATAATTTCTGCAGTAATGTCTGGATAGATCCAACAAACATGCCGATCCGGTCATGTCTAAATTTTGATAATGCCAGAGCTAATGAGATATTTATCCTTTCCTTCTCCGATATACTCTCTGCGATTTTTTCAATAGCCTCTAAAGTCTTTGTAAGTTCTTGAGATAGAACTCGATTCTTATTATCGATTTCCGTTAGCTTATAGATCAAATTTTGATTGGATCTCTTACTTTCTTCTAATTCATTCGAAATCTTTTTATTCACAAGTTCTATTTCATTTACTTTGGCAATCGTATCTTTATATTTTTCATTACTCTCGTCTAATTTGAGGTTAAGTGTTTTAAGCCTTTCAATAGAAAATACGTCATATTTTGCCGTGAGCTCAATAAACTCATTTACTCCAAAATTGTATAGTCGGTTAATCTTGTTAAATCGGTCTCGATCATTTAGAGCAGAAAACAATAAATTGAGACCAAATAATTGGTGGCTTTGATCTTCAACTTCTAAGGCTATCCTCCCTAAAATAAACCCAATATCGTAACCGTCTACATGATAGTATTTCTTCGCTAAAGGAAATACTTGCACCAGATCTTCATATGCTGATATTTGTAAGTAATTCTCTAGTAAATGGAATATTTCGAACTCCGCACGAATATGTACATCGGACCGATTTCCACTTGTATTTTTTTCCTCTGCCCTGACTCGAAAACGGGTTAACTTCTCTTGAAGGATATGAATATCATATTTTAGGCATAATCTGATCCACATATCATAATCTGCTGTTTGATTCAATCCCTTACGGTATACACCGAGTTCAACATAGCATTCCCTTCTTATTACCACACTCGGATGACAAAGTCCATTTCCGTAATAGAAAAAGTAGTTTAACCATTCAAATCGAGTTCGGTTGGGTTGATCAAAAACCTTAGAATAAAAATGTGTGGTATCAGTAAACGGTTCCCCTCCCTCACCAATGATTTGAGCTTGAGTAAAAACAGCACCAATATTAGGATTTCGTTCTAAATATTCAACTTGTTTTTGCAGTTTTTCAGGCTCCCAAATATCATCTGAGTGTTGAATTGCAATAAATGAGCTTTTAATTAAATCAGCAAGATCCATATATTCGTGAGCTGTTGCTTCATTCTTTTTTATTTGGAGGGCAATAATTCTCGGATCCTGATAACTTGTGATTATTTCCCAAGATTCATCTGTTGAAGAATCATCCATGATAATTAGTCGTAAATCCTTAAAGGTTTGAGATAAAACACTCTCTATGGATTCACGCAAGTACTTGGCATGATTGTAGGATGTCAAAACAACTGTGACCTTGGGATCATTACTAGAGTTTGGCATTCTATTTCACTTTTCTGCAATATTATTCTTGGAATTAACAAATAGGTGAGGAGAGAAATATTTTACCCTTTTTATTCTTCAGCGGTTAAATACCAACCCTCATCCATTTGATTGATTATTCTTGGTGGTAAGTTTATTGCTACTGAGTTGGCCGGGATATCCTTAGAAATAACGCTGCCAGCTCCAATTATGGACCATTCACCAATCTTAACCTTTGGCAAAACATTCGAACCGGTTCCGATGAAACACCCCATACCTATTGTTACATTACCATCAAGATTGACACCGGGTCCAAAGGTACAAAAATCCATAACTGTCACATCATGGCCAACAACTCCAAATGCATTTACAAAAACATGATTTCCAATATGTATTTGGTTTGAGGTTTGACACCCATTCAATATTATGCCTTTTCCAAGGGTAACCCATTTATTGAGGTGCTCTTTCGTCCATGGGTGAATTATATTAATAAACTCGCAATTCAATTCTTCTAATCGACGAACCATTCGAAAGCGAAGATGGGGAGCGCCAATTGCTACTACTACTTTTACTTTTTTTGCATTCTTCTCAAGCCAATGCAAATCACCTAATATTGGAACATCGTGTACTAAAGTTCCCGCTTTTCCATAATCTGAGTCGACTATGAACCCAATTGGATCATATATATTCTCAGCTTTATTACACATTTCAATAAGGTCTAAAACCTCACATCCAAATCCTCCACTACCAACAATTACAATCTTTTCCATTTCTATCTCCTCTTGTATTAATCCTCAAAAATTACAGAACCATATATTCAAGATAATTCTTGATTTTTATTTTTAAAGCGGAAAATTCCTGATTATATTTCATCGAAAGTATCTCGTTATACAAGTCTATTTGTGTTAATCCTTCTTCTAGTTGCTCTCGTTCTGGTTTTCCTGACCAAGCACCTTTTTTATGAATCCGATACACTGACATAATTTCTCTAATTATCCCAATATCACCAAATTCACTACAGGCAATGTTGAAAAACCAATCTGCCGTAAAAACCTCAAATATCTTTGGTGATAATTTCTCAATCGTCCCTTTGTTGTACATACAACACGAGAAATTTCCGATGACATTCATTTCAATCAGATCTCTTGTACATAAGAAATCATGCGTTGTTGCTTGCTGGGCTTCATGAGCAACAACCCGATTCTCTTCTTCATAAAACAAATTTATAAACGAAAAACACATTGAACATTTTGGGTGCTCGACTAAATAATCTGATTGTTTTTGTAATTTGAAAAAATCTATCCAATAATCGTCGCCCTCACAAACTGCAACATAATCCCCACTGCAGCGATCCAAGCAATTTTTTAGGTTTTTTGTCAATCCTACGTTTTGTTCATTTCTCAACTTGAATATAATTTCAGGAAAATCCTTAACATAACTATCAATAATATTACTGGTGCTATCTGTAGAGGCATCATCGCCAATTATGATTTCCAGGTCAAAATTACCTTTTTGATTAATGATTGAATCCAGGCATGTTGCAATATAGTCTTCATGATTGTAAGTGGTTACAACAACACTGATTTTCCTTGAAGTTTTATTTAATTTTCTTGGGGTTTGTATTTCCTGATCTTCGATAAATTTCTGTACTTCTGGCTTTTGCAAACCATCTTGATTCACACCATTAGGAGATTGATTTTTGGTATCCATTAGAATAAATTTATACGTTCTCCCCTCGCTAGCACCGAAAGTGAGGTAATGGATAAGGGGGTTTATTTGTGCAATTTTAACGTCACCGTATCGTAATAAATAATCATTATTATCAAACTTCTCACTTGGATTTCGACCTTCTCTCCATCCAAACTGTAAATAATGTTTTGCTGCATCTTCACCGGCTAAACGAACATCAGGATAAGCAAGTAAATAATATTCCTTATCAAATAAAGGTGTGTTTCGTAATAAATCAATATTTTTCTTTAAATTCTTTGGATAAAGGAAAAAATGGTTAAATAAACCACCTAAACCCATAGTAGTAATTTTTTTTATCCTATCAAATATACGGTTGATAATATCTAACTCCAATCGACTCAGATGGTGATTATTTCAAGTATTAACTCATTTTTCTGTTCGCAATTTTTGTAGTTTTAATTATTACTAAACAATAATAAACTCTACAAGAAAATACCGGAGTATAAATTACCTCACATATTTCATTTCTTTTATCAAATTGCAGATTTTCGATACCTCATCCAGTTGAAGTTGTCCGTGAAATGGTAGGCATAAAACTTCTTTTGCCGCTTTTTCTGCCACGGGGTATTTGTTTCTAACAGCTGAAGTATCTTTATAACAATCAAAATCACTACATAATGGATAAAAATATTTACGAGTTTGAATGTTATATTTTCTAAGAAAATCATAAACTTTATCTCGTGAAAATCCAAAATCCTTTGTTATTCGCACCACAAAGTACTGATAGCTATCACGAACATTATTGGGTACTGAAAAAACATTTATTCCTTTAATTTTATTCAAATTTTCTGTATATATTTCTCTGATTAAAGCTCTTTTCTTTCTTTCATCGTCAATTATTTCCAAGTTTAACAACCCTATTGCAGCTTGAATTTCATTCAACTTACCATTTAACCCTTGTGAAGTTACCTTTTCCTCAGATTGAATACCAAAATCTTTTAGTAATTCAATCTCATCTTTCATCTCAGGGGAGTTGTATGTTAACCCGCCACCTTCGATTGTATTAAATAATTTTGTGGCATGGAAACTAAACATTGTAATATCACCGTAAGTTCCAATACCAGTACCATCAATTTCTGTACCAAATGCATGTGCGGCGTCAAATAAAACACGCAGTTTATATTTTTTTGCAATGGCCATAAGGGAATCTACATGACAAGGCATTCCAAATACATGGACACCTAGAATTCCCGTGGTTTTTTCTGTAATTAACTTTTCGACTTCGTTTGGATCAATCGTAAGTGTCGTATTATCAATGTCACAAAAAACAGGGGTGATATTATTCCACACAAGTGAGTGTGGAGTAGCTGCAAATGTAAACGGCGTTGTTATAACTTCACCTTGAAGTAAATACTGTTTAATGCCTACCATTAGAGCTGTTGTGCCGTTGTTGAATAGAGAGAATCCTGGTACTTTCAGATATTCTTGTAATTTAGTCTCAAGCTGATAATGTTTTGTATCATGGCCTGCTTTGAAATGTTTTACCCCTCCATTTGTAACCCATCCAGAATTCCAAATCTCCTGTAACATTCGATTAAGATCTTGTAAATCTGGAAGTAAAGGCTTCGTGACAAGTATTGGGTGTGAAAAGGGTTCAATCTGATTAATCACGGCTCAATATCCTCTTCAATAAGTATACTCATTTATATATTTTTTTCTTTCATAACCGATATAAGAGTTTGAGCTAATATTTGGAAGAATTTAATGTAGATAAAAATCGTTCAATTACATCACTTAAAAAATATCACATTAAGATTAGCTTACACTATACCTTATGCTCTATTACTCTCATTAAGTATTTCCCATAATTGTTTCCCGCATACATTTCCGCAAGCGGTAAAAGTTGTTCATGATTGATAAAACCTTTGTTATATGCTATCTCTTCTGGGCAGGCAATCATAATTCCTTGTCTTTCCTCTACAGCTTGAATGAAATTAGCTGCTTGGAGAAGAGATTCATGTGTACCAGCATCCAACCATGCAGTACCTCTACCCATTGGCTGAACGTTTAACTCTCCCATATCTAAATAAACACGATTGAGATCAGTTATTTCAATTTCTCCTCTTGGAGATGGTTTTAATTTTTTTGCAAATTGTACAACTCTGTTATCATAGAAATAGAGTCCTGGGACCGCATAATTCGAACGTGGCTGAACCGGTTTTTCTTCAAGGTGTTTTGCTCTCCCACTGCTGTCAAAATCAACAACCCCATATCGTTGTGGATCTTGAACTGGATAAGCAAAAATAATTGCACCAGAATTCAATAAAGAAGCTTGTTGTAGTATTTCTGAAAGACCGTGACCGAAAAAGATATTATCCCCAAGAATCAGACAAACAGAATCCCCGTTAATAAATTCCTCGCCAACAATAAACGCATCTGCTAAACCGCGTGGAGTAGGTTGTTCAGCGTAAGAAAAATTTAACCCCCATTTCTTACCATCACCGAGTAACCTTTTAAAGGAAGGCAAATCCTCTGGGGAACTGATGATCAATATCTCCCGAATATCGGCAAGCATCAACATCGAAAGTGGATAATAGATCATCGGTTTATCATAAACAGGAAGCAATTGTTTACTAGTCGTTAATGTCAGTGGAAATAACCGAGAGCCTTTTCCTCCTGCAAGAATTATCCCTTTCATTTTCCCTCCCGGTTTGTATAATTTTGAGCTACCCACGCCTTATAATCTTTCTCTTTCTGAATTGCGTTTATCCAATTAGAATTTGAGAGATACCACTCCACAGTCATTCTTAACCCGGTAGTCAAATCATATTTTGGCTTCCATCCAAGTTCTTTCGAAATTTTGGAGATATCCATTGCGTATCTACGATCATGACCAGGTCTATCTGAGATGAATTTTATTAATTGCTGATGAGGAAAAAAAGGTGAAGAACTTCCTAAACCATCCAACAGACTACAAATAGCATCCACTATTTCAATATTAGTAACCTGGTTATTTCCTCCAATATTGTAGGAATCTCCAATTACTCCTTCTTGCAATACTTTCCAAATTGCCTCACAATGATCTTCAACAAATAACCAGTCTCGAACTTGTTTACCATCTCCATAAATTGGCAATGGTTTTCCATCTAAGGCATTCATTATCATCAAAGGAATCAATTTTTCGGGGAATTGGAACGGGCCATAATTATTAGAGCAATTCGTAATTGTGATTGGTAATCCATAAGTGTGCATATATGCTCTGACAAGATGATCACTGCTTGCTTTAGAAGCTGCATATGGTGAATTTGGGGCATAAGGTGTTAATTCTATAAATGCTGGGTCATTAGGTTTTAATGATCCGAATACTTCATCTGTTGAAATGTGATGAAATCGCACATCTTTTTCAGAGAACTTTTTTTCAAGCAACCAAACTTTACGTGCAGCTTCCAACATTGAAAAAGTTCCTAGAATATTAGTATTGATAAATGCAGAAGGACCAACAATTGATCGATCAACATGCGATTCAGCAGCAAAATGAACAATTGCATCGATTTCTTGTTCCAGTAGTAACCTAATCATCAACTCTTGATCGCAAATATCAGCTTGGATAAATTGATAATTATCTGAAGATAATTGACTCAAGTTTTCGAGACTCCCTGCATAAGTCAATAAATCCACATTAAGCAAAAAAACCTCAGGAAAATATTTTTTAACGTAATGGATGAAGTTGGATCCGATAAATCCAGCGCCGCCTGTTACCATGACACGGGTGAACATTATTTATATACCTCCGCATTTACAAAAGTTTTTCCATGTAAATCCTTTTCAGACAAAATAGGGGTTTGTCCAGACGTTAAAGGCCAATCAATTGCTAATGTTGGGTCATTCCATAACAATGAGCGTACATCATGCGGTGAATAAAAATCGGAGGTTTTATAGAGTACTTCAGCTGAATCTGAAAGTGTGAGAAGCCCGTGAGCAAAACCAGGGGGGATAAATAACTGCTTTTTATTTTCTGCAGAAAGTGTAAAACTAACCCATTTACCAAAGAATCGAGAAGATTTCCTCAAATCTATTGCAACATCGAATATTTCTCCAATTACTACTCGAACTAATTTCCCTTGAGCATGTTCTATTTGATAATGAAGCCCGCGTAGAGTACCAAAAACCGAACGAGAATGATTATCTTGAACAAAGGAACATTCGATACCAGCCTGTCTGAATTTCTGAAGATTGTAAGACTCGAAAAAACCCCCTCGAGAATCTCCAAAAACATGTGGGTTTATTTGAATTACATTAGGTATTGTAGATTGTGTAGGATTCATTTATGTTTTATTTTATCAACTCCCACTTAATATTTCTTTGTACCTTTTACCAATTTCTTTCCCCGTTCCACTCTTAATAACTTGACCATGGTGCAACAAAATTGCATTCGAACATACATTTTCAATCGTCGCAATTGAATGGCTTACCAATAAGATTGTTGTACCGCTATGTATAAGTTCTTTCATCCTAATTTCACATTTCTGTTGAAAACCAGCGTCTCCTACTGAAAGAACTTCATCGAGAATAAGGATTTCTGGAATCCAGGCTGTTGCAATTGCAAAACCCAATCTACTAACCATTCCAGAAGAATATGTGCGTATAGGCGAATAAATGAAATCTCCAATTTCAGCAAAATCGATTATTGCATCTCGGTGTTTTTGGATGTCTTTTTTTGAATGTCCTAACAGAGTTCCATTTAAATATAAATTCTCTACACCTGTTAATTCCGGATGGAATCCAGCACCTAATTCTAATAATGGAGAGACTGATCCATTAATCCACACTCTTCCTTGAGTAGGGTAGAGAACACGCGAAATAACTTTAAGTAAAGTCGATTTACCAGCCCCATTCCGTCCGATTATCCCAAAAATTTCTCCTTTGTTTACCTGAAAATTTACATTATTGAGTGCCAGGAAATCTTGATGGGATATTTTTCTGGATACTTTCTTAATCAAATATTCTTTAATCGTTCCTATACGTTCAGATGGAATACTATATTTAACAGTAACGCCTTCCAGAAATACTGCTACCTGTTCATTTGGAACAATTATATTTTGACTAGACATAATACCCAAATTTTTTTGATTTATTTGTAAAGACCAACCAACCGATTAAAAATGTAACAAGGGAAATAGCTGCAGCAATAGCCCATTCATTCAATTGTGGGACTGTTCCATCGAAAAGTAAATTCCTAAATATTTTTAACTCATAATAAAAGGGATTAAAGTACAGAATTCCTCCATTGAATGTATCCATTAGCAAAGATTCTGGATAGATGATTGGAGTTAAGTACATCCAGGCTGTTAATATCACCGGGTAAAATTCAGCCGTATCTGGAAAATAAACAACCAGTGTGGATAGAAGAAAACTTATTCCAAGTGCAAATGCCAATAACAATATGATGGATAATGGCAAAAATAGTATTGAAATTCGAAAAGTAACTTTTGTGACCAAGAAAATAAAGGTCAATGGTACTAGTGAAAACAGTAAGTTTACCAAATTCGTACCAGCTGTAGCAACTATAAATGATGTTCGAGGCATGTAAATTCTCTTCAGCAACTCACTTCCCCAAAGCGTCGAATTAAGAGAAAACTGGGTCGTCTGAGCAAAAAAAGTCCACGCAACTAGTCCAGTAATTACATACGCAGGATATACCCCTCGCATATTAAACATTCTTGAGAAAACGATAGATAAAATAATCATCGTACCAAGTGGGTTTAGCATTGTCCACAACACACCTAATACTGATCTTTTGTATCGGGTAACAATATCTCTTCGAATAAGCTGAAAAATAAGGTCTTTATATTTTAAAATTGACCGCAACTCCTCTAGGTATGAAGGAGGGTTCTTTAAACTGTCATATATATTACTCATAAAAATATCCAGATAATTTTATTTACTTGACTTGATTCATAGTAAGAAAATCCTGATTAACTCCAGATAGTTTCACACAAGAGCCCTCTAATTATATCATTAAGATTGACCTGACCCCAAAATATGTACCAGCGAATTGCCTCAAAATTAATGAAACTTTAAGAAAAACATTGCCTTATAATAGATGTTACCCTAGGCAGAGCAAAGAAGAATTGCCGAGGGAGTTATGGTGAGTCAAAAAAGTAAGAAAGAATTATTGGAAACTGTCCGACCAAGATATCGGAAAGCAGGAAGAAAAGAAAAGCAGAAAATTCTGGATGAATTTGTAGCAGTCACAGGTTATCACAGGAAATATGAGATACGGGTTTTAAACTCAGTAAGGAACAAAGGACAAGCGAAAAAGCCGGGACCAAGGAGTATCTATCAAGGCGAAGTGGTAACAGCACAGGAATATATCTGGGGGATTTGCGGTCAGATATGTTCGAAGCGTTTGCATCCTTTCTTGCCAGAGATCGTAAAAGTTTTGGAACGTATCCATGAGATTCACCTCACATCAGAAACAAAGAGACTATTACTTCAGATGAGCCGTTCCAGCTGTTTGAGTTCAACTTATCACAGCCGTCCACACAGGTTGAGTACTACCAAACCCGGTACCTTGCTCAAGAAGTCAATTCCCATTCGGACTTATACTCCTGGAGTGAAGAAAAGCCAGGTTTCATGGAAATTGATCTGGTTGCACACTGTGGAGATACCGTAGAAGGCTAATTTGTAAACACCTTGACCTGCTTGGATATTTCCACTGGCTGGACAGAATGTCAGACTGTGTTTCCTCGTAATCGACACACTGTCCTTGAGGCGATTATAGCCATGCAAACTTGTCTCCCCTTTACTCTTCTTGGGCTTGATTCAGACAACGGCAGTGAATTCATTAGCCTGACCTTACTCGATTATTGTCTGTATAATAAAATCACTTTTATCCTTCTCGACCTTATCACAAGAATGATCAGGCTCATGTCGAAAAAAAACTGGTATGTTGTTCGCCACACTGTTGGTTATGATCACTTTGAGACCACTGCTCAGTATAATCTCCTACAGAGTATCTATTACGCCTGAGGCACTATTTCAACTTCTTCCAGCCTGTCCTCAAACTTACTGCCGAGGAGTCGAATTGAATCATAAATAATCTTACTTTAGGAAATAACGTTGACTCAAAAAGAATGTTACTCTAGAGCGGAATTTAGTTCCGCAGAGGGAGAATATGATGAGTCAACGCAGCAAACGCGAGATGATCGAAACAATACGTCCGCGGTATTTGAAAGCCAGCAAAGCTGGCAAAGAGCAAATTCTGGATGAATTTGTAGCCACGACCGGATATCACCGTAAGTACGCCATTCGTGTATTGAAACATGGAGCCAAACCCAAAGGGTTGAAGAAACCAGGTCGGCGGAAGAAATACCAGGGTGAAGAGGTACAAGTTCTGGAACAAGTTTGGGAGATCTACGGTCGCATCTGTTCAAAAAGGTTGCACCCCTTTCTGCCTGAAGGCGTCGCCATTCTTGAAAGATGCCAGGAACTTAGGCTGCCTCCAGAGACAAAACAACTGCTTTTGAGCATGAGTCCCGCCACAATAGATCGGTGTTTACGAAAAGCGCGATTTACCCATCCTAAACACGGTCTTTCGACTACCAAACCGGGATACTTGCTCAAAAAAGCCATTCCCGTTCGCACCTTCACTCCCTGGGAGGATGAACACCCTGGTTTTTTGGAAATTGATCTTGTGGCTCATTGTGGTCAAACGACCGAAGGACCCTATCTCAACACCCTTACAGCCACTGATTTGGCTACTGGATGGACTGAATGCCTCGCATTACCTAACAAGACCCAATTTGCGGTTTCTCAAGCTATCTGTGATTTGCGTAAGTCTTTGCCTTTTCCACTTCTTGGTCTTGATTCAGACAATGGCAGCGAATTTATCAATGACACCCTTTATCGATATTGTCTTTCCGATCAGATCACTTTCACTCGTTCTCGTCCCTATCAGAAAAACGACCAGGCGCATGTGGAACAGAAAAATTGGTCTGTTGTTCGCCATACCGTTGGTTATGATCGTCTGGAAACCCGGGAAGAATTAGCTTTGTTGTCTTCCATTTATTCTGATCTTCGCCTGTATATTAACTTCTTCCAGCCTGTTCTCAAATTGATTTCTAAACAACGGGTTGACGGTAAAGTCATCTTCACCTATGATCTAGCTACTACTCCCTTTCGCCGGGTCTTGGCTCTTGATTCAATTCCTGTTCACATCAAAGCCCGTTTGACCGAACAGTACTTTCACTTGAATCCTGTAGCATTGAGATCCAGCATTGATTCGAAAGTGGCATTATTATGGAAAATCGTTCGGTAACATTTTTATTTGAGGCAACGTTTCTCCTAAAGTAACTTTTTATTTTGAGGCATTATGATGGGGAACGACTGGACAGGTCGTTCTCTCCAGGGCGTTTCCCTAGCGTCTTAAGGGGGAACAGGTTGGCTTGAAAGAAATCCTTGATATAAAATGATTGAAAAAGTATTACAAATGTATTACAATATAGTTAACAAAGGAGTTGAAAACCATGCCCATTAAAAACTCATCCACCAAAGCTGTTCGTTCGTTTCGACTTAGTACCGAATGTGTCCGTCAATTGAAAAATCTCTCCAGTAATATGGGGCGCAGTGAAGGGGATGTGGTCGAGGTTTCAATTGACCGAATGTATCGGGAAGAGATCCGGTTTAGGAATCTGATGATCAGCGAAGGCCAGAAACCTGAAGAAAACTACAAGGTTGGAAAGGAACAAGAATTAAAATGATTGCAGGATTCTTTCACTTTATTTGGAAAGCGATCTGGAATTCAACAGTGATCCTGGTCTGTGCCGGCTTAGTCTTTATCGGTTTCAAAGCAAACCAACCAATGTCAGTAGTTGGAGCACCAGAGGGGATGACTTATGTTGAATTCATGAAAGACAGAATCGATGCAGCCAAAACGGTTGAACCTTCGAGATGTGGATGGGGAATGATGCTTTCGCTCGCAATACTTGGTCCGATCTACAGTGTGGTATATACAACCGTGGCAATCAATCCAGATGGCACCCTTGCTAAAATGACTGCATCCGATCCGGATATCCCGAAGGGAGTGATGGGAGCCAAGTGGTACGAAGTACCAGGAATCTGGTGGGGAGTGGTCGAGCACCTGTCATGGACGATGTTAGGAAAACCGGCTAATGTGGGATGCCAGTTTAGAACTGTTAGGTAATAAAGCGAGGGCAGTCCGAAGAAAGGCTGCCCTTCGTTTAGAATATCTTTGTAATTTGACATGAAGCAACTTTGATTTACCTAATTATTCAGTTGCGAAATTTCTGAAAACAAATCTTATTTTTTTAACTGAAGTTCAGCATATTTTTGGAGTTGCTTTCTACTTGAATCTACTTAGGTATTCTGAAATAAATCGGTTCACCTGAAAAACTGGAATAGTCGACGTATGGAATGCTGTTGTCATCATTTCACTACTGACAACTAGAATAGGCTCAATTCTCCATTTATTTTTATCGTGTATTCCAACAGAACTCAAGACGGATGGTAAGTTTTCCTTAATCCATTCACTCCGTTTATTGTGCTTTTTCACTGTGGCTTCCTTCTTACTATTTCCTGTAAATAAGGCTTCTAGCTCATGGGATATTTCAATTGCATTTCTTGCGACTTCTAAAGCCTTGCATTCAATAACCGCTATTATTCGTTTATTAGGAAAAAATGCCATTACATCAATATCACCCAAATCGTTATTTGGATAACCGATCCTTTTTCCACTAATTGATTTTACTTTTTTCCGAGATAAAGCACCGGGCATAATTGCACAAGCATCAAATACTCTTTGATTAAAATCCTCGCCTTTTTGTGTGCTATTCTTGCCGATAAATTCTTGCATCGCTTTACTGATATATCTATCTTGAAGGCGTCCTGAGACTACAGCTTGTAAGAGATATTCAGAAGATGCAAATAAATGCCGAACTCCCCAGCAAACTTTTTTCTGTCCATTATCAATGACTATTAACAATGGACGTCTCATATATGACAATCCACGACTCATTCTCCAGGGATATACATCCGTTTTTAAAAATGGCTCAGGAGGATTTAAGAATTCTTCCCTTGGTTCAAGCGTAAGAAAGTCGACCATTTTTTGAGTTTTATTCTGGTCCCAATGAAGAATTTTTGATAGTTGCTCCACTAAAACACAATATTCAATGGTTTTATATTGAGCTTGACTAACATCTAAACTTAAATTCCCTAATTCTGAAATAAAGAGAGTCAAATCCGAAAACTTTATTCCAAATTCCGCCTCAAATGCTTGATTGAGTTCTTTTACCTCAAGTGGAAAATCTTTTGGTTCAATTTCAGGTCTATCTTTCCACCATCGCGTAAAGTTATCACCTGCGTGATTAATTTCATCTGCAGAACGATGGTTTTGAAATGTGTTAATATTGGAGTTAAATTCACTTCTGTTAAAACCCAACCTTCCTGATTCTAAAAAAGCAAAATCAAAGTCAAATAATCTATACTTTGCCATATCGCTTTGATTTGCTCGAGCGATAATTTCAGAAGACAAGGCCATCAGTTGATCATATACTTCAAAGCTAATTGGATTTTTTCCGGTTGGAGGTTGAGCAACTACATATTCGATTAAGAAACGACAACTTAACGCCGCGTCATCTATTTCGGGTATTTCTTTAATTAGTTGTTCAACTAATTCGGTAGATGAACTAAAACAAGCTAATTGTGTAGGAATGGTTATTCGCCTGTTGGATCTTTGGAAAACAATTGCTTCATAATGAGTAACCAAGAAATCCAACAAATGTTCTGCATTTAAATCACCAATAATGTTAGCTAATGTGTTGAATAAATACTCGACAACTTTGTTTAAAATTTTTACATGATGTGAATTTGAAATTGGTCCTGTTGATAATTGAAATTCTCTCTTGATAAAATCTCCTTCATCGTCTAGGACATTACTGGTATCTGCCTCTTGAATTTTTCTAAACTTAATCGAATTTCCAGGAAGCATTGTAGGATTGATACTTGGGTCTATAGAGAGAACTTTCTTTTTCCTTGGAAAGGATTTCTCAAGCTCTATAAAATTATGAAGTTGATCCTTTATTTTCACTGCTTGCTCTGTCCAACCATTTTTTGTTAATAGAACAGATAAACCTCGTAATACATAGTTCACAATTTCTAGTTCGCCTGAATTATCTGGAGTGTTGATCAAATTTACCACTTCAGGAGATATATAGATTTCCATTTTGTTATTTGAGGGAAAACAAGTTGAAACTAGTGGAGTATTCTTGATACTTTCATCTTCGTTATTTTCTTGATTGATTACCACTTCAAAATGCAGAAGATTTTCAAGTTCTATTTGTGAGAAACAGTGGGGACAGGTTATATAAAATTGCCACAACCAGTATGATATTATGTCTACGAAAGCAAATGGATTTTGTTTTTCAGACATTTGCGATTCTTTTTCATAATCAACAATTGCAGTGACCCAAATGGTGGAGTTTGGAAGCTCAATAACCAGTGCAATTTCTGAAGGATTGAAATTTATAGGAGTAAATATTGGGCAGGATCGATGGCGATAAAAATTCTCGACTTCGAACCAACCATTTGACCTATATGATCTCACCGCATGGATGTCCACTTTTTCGAGATAATCTTTTATTATTCCCAATTCACTTCCAGGGGCAATGTTTATGAGTGTTGGCCTTGCATCATCACTTAAATAAAAACTAAAATGATTATCGCGATAGATTGAAAACTCATCCAGAGCTGACCATGCAATTACCTTCGTTGAATCGAGGATAGCCTGTTGTGCTTTAGCGAATTTATACAATAAGAATTGATCAGACGGAAAAAGTACACTGAGAATATTAAGCTCATTTGCTGAGAGAACTGTTGCGATAGCTTTTTTATTGGTTTTATCAAAATTCAAGCCCATAATTGTGGATCGCCCAATACCTACTTGTACAATTAAGTAAAAAACACCTCCTAAATTAACCGTGTCTGCGTACAACTTTTGCTCAACATACGCTAATCGTTCATCTATAATTTTCCCTTGATTCCGATCATTTTGGGCTACAAAAACTTCATCGCCAAAAAAATCTCGAAAATCATCAATTACTGCCACAGCATAAAGCGCTTTATCTGTATCTAGGTGCCAAACACTCTCTTGGATTTCTATATCTAGTTTCGGTTGATTAAATCTATATCCGGTTTCCTTATACCCAAGTCGATGAAGCGATGAACCAATCGAATGGAGAACGGTTGTTTTATATTCGGTAAATAATAAATCCAGCAAGTTATTTTCTTTTGCCGCCAACAAAATATGCTGGCGAAGAGTCGCTAGTAACATCCATGGTTCTGCAACTAAGATTTGATCTTCGAAGCGAATCAATGGGCGTGAATGTAAAGGACTATTTTGAAATGAATACGAGTCTGATGTTAAAAGCCCGAAATCCTGTATGAATGGTCCTATAGCTTCATATCCAATATTTAAGGAACCTAATAACTCCTCCAATTCTTCTACTGAAAAAGTGACTATGGTCGTTTTTTGATCAATATCATTGGGGACATAAATTGAGCGCGATTTCATAATTGGCAACATATTTCTTTCCAAACCCATTCCATGAGCCATCATGTCACTAATGGCTAAAATACTGAGATTCATCGCATAGATCTTGTTACGAAAATCTTTATAAGGAATAAACTCCTCGCTAAGAAATATGGCATGGTTTAGGTTCTTCAAAATGAATGTTGGCTCAGAGATTTGACCGGGAAAAACTATATAAGATCCACCGAAGAAAGTAAACGCCTCGGTAAATGCATTTGAAGCTGGGTCTTCCTGAGATTGAATATCGCTTTTTCCCAAAGGCGGTTCATTAAGTATTTGTGACAATTTATGTCGTGATACTTTGGGTTTGCCCGGTAGACAAGGAATACAGTTAATTGCGTGGGCTAAAGCCTCAATTCGAATAGATTGACTAGCGTTTTCGGGATAGAGTTGTAATACAGCAACTTTGGCCAACATATCTAGCGGGTCATAAGGTTTTATGATCTCGATAATTTCAGACAGATAATCAAAATTCTTCATCAAATATCCAATCCCTAAAAAGCAAAGAAGTAGTTAGCTCCTTTTTATTGGAATGCATCCACTGAAAGTAAAAGTGATTAAATAATTGGCGATATTTATAAATTTAGGGTATGCCCATTTATCTCTAGCCATGCGATTTTATTTTCATAATCAGGCATTAAGGTATGAACCTGATTCCAAAAGGTCTTGCTATGGTTTTTTTCGGAAATATGAACAAGTTCATGAATAACGACATAATCAATAACAGGCACTGGCGCCATGGCCAAACGCCATGGAAAACTTAATGTCCCTTTCGCACTACAAGATCCCCAACGTGAAGTAGCAGATGTAATCTTTATTACCTTTACCTTTACCTTTACCCCAATTTTTTCAGCATACCAGGCAACACGGTCTGATAGTACGTCGTAAGCTCTTTCTTTGTACCACTTGACAAATACTTCCTCAGCTTTAGGCAAAAAAAACCGGTCTATAAAAAAGAAATCCCCCAACTTCAAGGGCGTTTCTGCCTGATCAATTATTTTTAGTCGGTAAGATTTACCTAGATATAGAAATCCTTCTCCATTTACAAATTCTTTTTTACTGGTTTGTGGATATGAAGACAAAACTTCTTGTTGTTTCGCTTCAATCCAGGTAGTTTTTCGATTTATGACCGATAATATTTGTTCATCAGTTGCATTAATAGGGGCTCGGACGACTAATCTTCCATCACGTTTTACAATCAGCGCGATGCTTTTCCTATCTGTACGAATAACTTGATCAACCTTTATCATACTTTTGACCGAATATGCATTGCTAACTCAATGATCTTCTGCGCGACCTGATTTCGGTTTCTTACAAAATCGGGTTTATCTTTGAAGGTCATCAGTAAATGCGTCAAGATAAATGATTTCAACCGTTTTTGGGATGGATAATTTTCCCAAAAATCTACCTGTTGGGTTTCTCTATGGACAATTTCAAGAATATCGTTAGTAGTGCTAAGCAATCGATTTTGATCTTCGACTGATAGTTCTTGAAATTCACATGTTCCATATATTTCACGTTTCAACAGTGCGAGGAAGGGGAGTTCAGTCTTAGGATTCAGCCCATAATTATTTTCTTCTGCTCGTCCTTTTTCAAGAGTTTGTAATACTTCTTCAAGTTCTTTTGCTAATTTGTCCCAATTGTCTCGATAATCAGCCAGAACCTTTTCTAGTTTTTCGCCAAGACGATCATAAAATTCAGGGTCAGTTTCATAGTTCTCACTGATATGTTCACGAATAGCAGTTGTGATCTCTTCTGCAGTAGCCCGAGATGTCTTGTTCAATCGAATTTTTGCCTTAAACGCGTCGGAAAAGATAGGCAAAGGTGGAATTTTTGGGTCAATCCCATTAGAGATCAAGAATTCATCAACAATCTCGCGAATTTTCCGACTGGCATCTCTAATGCTTAATTTTTCATCTCGGTAGCGATTACGTGCAGACTCGCTAATCCATGAGAGCATTTTTAAGTCATGAACAAACCGAAGAGCTTCAGGATCAGGAAGCACTCGGTCGATAGCTTTATTGAAGGTTCGAAGCAAGCTAATAAACTCATCTCGAACCTCACCATCTGCCAGAATATCAACGCATGCATCAATATCACTAAGGTTGACGTCAAACTGTTTAAAGAAATCTTTCATTTGGCTGTGGATATATTTGAGATTGTCTTTATCTGCGCTCTGGTCAATCACAACCGAAAGAATTTCGTTTGCATCCTTTTCATCAAAAACAGATAATGCTTCTCGCAAATGATGTGCAATGCCAACATAGTCAACAATATAGCCACAACTTTTATTTCTACTTACCCGATTAACCCTTGCAATCGCTTGCAGTAGATTATGCTCCTTGATGACATTATCTAAATACATGACTTGCTCTATAGGTGCATCAAATCCAGTAATTAACATGCTTTGCACAACCAGAATACCAACATCTCCTGAGAGACCTGCGTCATTGGTTTGATCAAATGGAAGTTTAAAGCTAGCGATCACTTGCTCGTGTTGATTTTCATCGGTGAAGAGCTTATAGACTGCGTCATCATTGTTTGTTCCTGAAATCACTATTTCAACTCTAAGTCGTTTGAGCAACTCAAGATCTTCAGTAGAACCGCTAAATTGCTGAACCTTATCCTTGATGAGCTCATCTAATGCTCTTTTATACCTAATTGCGGCTAATCGAGAAACCGCTACCACTTGTGCCTTAAATCGGTTAGGGAAGACTTGTTCCAAATAATGATCCAACATATCCGCAGCTTTATCACGAATCACTTCTTCTGCTTCAAGGTAGGCGCGCCATGTATAGCGGTCCAAAATTAATTGCCGTTCATCTTTATCAACCGCTGAAAATACATCTTCAAAACGGCGATTCATCTCTTCTTTGTCTGTCACGCTCCCTTTGTGGGTTCGACCTTCATAAACGATCTCGACAGTAACTCCATCTTCAACTGCTTGACGTACTGAGTACTGGTCAATATACTGTCCAAAAGTAAGTTCCGTTTTTTCTATCGGTGTTCCTGTAAATGCAACTCTCACTGCGTTTGGCAGAGAGACCTGCAAATTTGCTCCCAACAGTTTGTATTGAGTACGATGAGCTTCGTCAATCATCACCAGGATTTTATCGGATACGTTTAACTGTGGAAATTTTTGCTTTAATTCATTTTCCCGGAACTTGTGGATCATCCCCATAACCAGGTCGGGCGTTGGTGAATGTAGATATTCCTTTAGCGTAGCAATAGAAGATGCCTTTTTAAGGCTGTATCCAACTGATTGAGCTGTGTCTCCTAATTGCTTTTCTAGATCGGTACGATCAGTAATAAAAACGATTTTGTATTGGTTCAAGCCAGGATCGTGGAACATCGCACGAACCACAAACATCATGGTAAGCGATTTTCCTGATCCCTGCGTGTGCCATACAATCCCACCTTTTTCTGCTGGGGTGCTTTTCTCCTTCAAACGGGTGATGATCTTTCTAGCAGTCCTGTATTGTTGATAACGAGGTACCAGCTTAATAATTCGCCCTTTATCATCATTGGCAAATACAGTGAAACTGTGGATGATATCCATCAGGTTGGTGGGAGAGAGCATACCATGTACTAATACTTGCTGGCTGTTGACTGTTTCACCACCTTCAGTATCAATATCTGCCAGTTGATATGGGTAAGGGTCTTTCCATTCGATAAAGTGCTCCAACTCGCCAGTGATGGTGGAGTAGCAGCATTTTTGACGGTAGGTGGCTACTTGAAACTGGTTGTACCAGAAGAGTTTTTCATTGCCTTCAACCATTTCGCGCCGATTGGCATAGCGTTTCAATTGTTCAACCGCTTCACCCATTGGGTCGGCAATAGCCGGAGACTTGCATTCAATAACAACCAGGGGTAAGCCATTCACAAACAAAACAATGTCTGGAATGATATGTTTCTCTGTGCCGGGAACAGTCAGCTTAAATTGCGATACTGCTAGAAAGCGATTGTTCGCGCTGTAGCTAAAGTCCAAGAATCGGACATTTGGACTCTTCTCGCGGGTTTGATGGTTTATATCTGCCGGCCACCCTTCCAACAGCAAATCAAGAATTTCCTCATTAGCTTTAAGCAGACCATTTGCTTGTGGAGTCTGAATCCGGTGAACCATGGCCGCTAATTGTTCTTCTTCCATCCAGGGATTTATTTGACGCAAAGCTTTAAGAAGTTCGCTTTCGATAATTACATCTGAAAATGATTCACGCAGAGTACTGGCTGGATCATATTTATCGCCTCTTAAAATACGCCAGCCTAATCCTTCCAACTGACGTAAAAAAGGCTCTTCAACCTGTTCAAGTTCATTAAGGCGATTTTGATCCATGATAACCCCTATTTCAACTCATTCTCAAACCGGTCAGTAGACCAGATCTGTTTACAGATTTGCCGATACAATGCCTGACGCTCATCCAGATCGGTTTTATTGAAGTGCTCGTATGGTTTGAACTGTAAACCGCTATGCTGGATGAACTGGATAAATGCAGGATTGTTTTGGTAGCACAGATTGTTCAATGAACGAGCAAGCAAATTTTGGCCAAAGTAAGCCTTTACCTTAGTTTCATATTCATCATCGTTTAAGCTTTGATTGAACCCTTTGGGTAAAAGAACAAGCCCACCGATACGATTGCGATAATCGCCAAAATCAGTAGGATGATTGAATTCATCAGTGTGGCGCTCGAATTTATCTGCCCAGATATGTTCCACTTCGAATGGTTTCTTAATGTTTGGATCAATGTAGGTGGCATAACTGGATTCTATTCCACATTGTGATTCAATATAACTGGTTATCCGGGCGAGCATTCTATGGAGGTAGTAATGGTTTTGCTGGTGGATGCGCAGGCGGTCATTGCTGTCAAATGTGTCTTCCAGTTCATCCACTTTTTGGTGGAGCATCGCCGCCAAATCCGAAACGCTCTTGCCGCGGATCTCCTTCATCAGGTTGAACATGGTGTAAACAATGGCTGAATAACCCAGCGTGCGGAAATTCCAGACCCGACGGGCGATGAAAATGTCGATATAACCAGAAACCAACCGGATTTTCTTTTTGGCAGTCTCTGGATCATCATTGGTGGTCAATGGTGCCAGCAGCAGTGGATACTGCAAGGTAAAGTAATTACTGGCATTGTAATAGATATATTCAAAACCCAGATTGAACTTTATTGCAGCCTGGCGGATGGTGATGTAATAGTTGGAAAAGTATGTGAACTGGCGCTGGATGAAATCCCGATAATCTTCCGGGCGGTTCAAGCCAATTTTCACATGTTCATCGCGCACCCATTTATGAAAGACGGTGCCGATGATGTCGAAATCCTTGTTGGTAGCGCCCTTTTTGCGTTCGCGGATTGTTTCGGCGTATTGAGCGCGCAGCCAGGCTTTGAAGAAGTCAGCTTCATCTTCCTTGCTTATCTTGATCAGGTCATATAACCGCTCTTTCCAGAGTTCGTTTAATTGATCTTTGTTATTCGTACCATTTACATTCGCCAGCAGGTAGCCTTTAAGCATGTCCGTAGGGCTTAGGGACAGCCCGCGGTCGTTCATGGTCTCAAAGATGGTGTAGGCGTCTTCATCGGAGAACGCAATGATCTCCACCAGCACCACTTTTTGCTGCAACCACCAGATGAAATAGGGTAGCGCATCCCCCTTCAGTTCTTCCGGAAAATTCTCTTCAATATCGGTGTAGCGGCTGACCAGGTTGCGAACCGATTCAGAAGCATCGGTCAGATCGATCTGTTCCTTTTTGTCGCTATAAAGCGCTTCCATGCAGGCGGTGCGCTCATCGATGTCAATGTTAAAGGATTTCTCTCCATATACTTCGGAGAAGACCAGGTCTTTGACATCCACTGGTTTGGGATGAGCCTTTTGCAGATTATTCAGGTAGATCATCAGCAAGGTCAGTGAGGTCAGGCGCTGCTGCCCGTCCACGATGAAGTTTTCGCCTTCTTTGTGGCTGATTACGATGGAACCCAGGAAGTAATTGCCGTAATTGCCCACTTGCGGCAGGGTATGCTTCTTATCGTAATAGGAGAAGAACTTGTTGGCGAGGTCTTCGATCAGCTCTGTGATGTGCTTTGTTTCCCAGCGGTACTCGCGCTGATAATAGTCGATCGAGTATTTCTTGGCTTTGAGCAGCTCGCTGACGGTGCGTTCTTTTCCCTGGATCTGGATGGCGATTTCTTTGGGCATGGGGTGACTCCTACTTCTTTTTAGCTGCTAATTTCTTCAGATCTTTTAATTTATCTTGCAAAATCTTGAAATGCTCGATCTCCTCGAGCAGATCGGATGGCGTTGGTTTTACCGCCCCGAGCGCATCACTGTGTAAATGTCCTTCAAGATTTCTGGAAAGCCTCTCGCAGCTTTCGACGACATCATTGATTATTGCAGGTTCCCAATAGATTTCGGTTAATCGACCGAAACTAATCCGCTCATTGAATCTCATCACGACTTCATTAAGAATGTCAAAGATGATGAATGCTTCGTAAGTCGTTCGGAGCGCTCCAAATCCATCTCGTAGGTAGTATTCCTGGAGAGCTGCATCCGCCGAACATGCTTTTTCGTACATCTCGCGAGCCTTCGTGACTTTTCGGTAATCTCTTTCCAAAGCAGGCGAGTTGTCTAAATAGACGTAACCCGGTCTTCCATCATCACCGCCCCGTTTGATCCAATGGGTAGATAATGGAATCTCATCCTTTTCAGCAAACGACTTTAGATAATACAAGAACGGTAAATCATGGGTAAAGATGATAACCTGTCGGTCTTTAGATTTTTCCACCAGCATTTTGGCAATGGTTTCCCGCCATTCCAGGTCCAAAGAAGTGACCGGATCATCCAGGACAATTCCATTGCTTGTTGAATCGAGCTCCACTTCGGTGAGAAAATCTGCCAGCGCTACAGCACGTTTTTCCCCTTCACTGAGCACTTTATCAGGCCGGGCATTTGCGTCAGCAGATGCTTCCAGGATGATCTGTCTTAAGGTTTTTCCTTTTTGGCCGGGGGTCGATATCTTAACCTTGAGCGGCCGGCCCATATCTGCCAGGTTTTTTTCAAACAGCCGGATATATTCATCAGTGACAAGATCTTTAAATAGCTGATTGTGTTTCGTCGTGATATGGTGGGTTGTTCCGCCAATGGTACTGGCTGCCTGCGCCCACTTTAATTTTTCGACATGTTCCTTAATTTTCTCAAAAAGTGAGCCCAATAAAAATCGATGGTCCAACTCCCTTTTTTCGTTTTCCAGCCTGTCGACTCTTTCTTGGACATCCATCTCCTCAATTGCCTTAAGCTTTGTTTTTAGGTCGTCGATAAGCTTTTTCAACGCATCAACACAAGCAGCATCCAAGGGTTGGCATTTGCCAGGTTGAACATCCGATAACGCCTTAGTTATGGTCGTAAGACGGGTTTGATAGCCCGCGATCAAAGCCTTAATATCTTTTTGAAGCTGTGGGTTGTAATCCGTAATCACCTGATAAAGTAAAGGCAGCTCCAATTCCATTCTAAACAGACCAAGACTGCTCAACGTCTGTTGATCCTTTTTCAGTGACTTGCCAGATTCAACCAATGCCAGTTGCACATCGCCCTTAAGATATTCCCACATTTGAAGAATGAGCTGGCTGGCTTCTTTGGATAATGGCTGCTGGCACAAAAGACAGGGATCACCCTCCTGTGGATACTTATTTTCCACTTTGTCATTGGACCAATCTTGGGCTGCCTCTAGAAACCGCTGCCAATTGGGTGTTCCTACATCCGGTAATTGATCATTTTGGAAATGGTTTTTATCCAGAAGATTGACCGCGAGCAGACAGCGTTCATGATGACGGATGGTTTGGTTAATCTCCTCAATATGAACGTCAGAGAGCTGCTCGTCCGCCTGGGTGAGCTTATCTGCCAGGTTTTCCAGTGCCTGGATGTGTTTATTCAACTTCTCGATCTGCTCTTTCACCTTATCCAGGGCTGCGTTTGCAATTTCAATTGCCAGCTCACTGCGGCGCTTTTTTTCAATATCTGATAAAGTCGCAAGCTCTTTCAGGCGTTTTATATCCGTCTGATGGCTTAATGTAGAAATGATTCGGTTGACTTCGGAATTTCCTTGAAAGACCGCGCTATACTCACAGGGCTGGCAGCAATCCTCAACTTTTTTTGCCAGCCTGGAGCGCACTTGATCGGTGACATCGGAGAGTTGCTTCAGATAGGCCAGGCCGGCAGGAGAGAAGCTGAATTCGTTCTTGCCCGACATATGGGCTTGAACACTGGTCGAATCAAACACATAAAATGAGGAGAGCTGAGGGCAAGGGCGGTCCATACGATGTTGAATCGTGGATTCAGCATCCTTTGATATGATTTCTATTTCCGCTGTTAATGCTGCTTTGCCGGAATTTGGTTTGGTAATGTCAGGCAAAATCTCACGGTCTCCGCGGGTGAAACCGGCGCTGCCCAGCACCCGAGCATAGCCAGATTTTCCGGAGCCGTTTTCTCCATAAACAACCGTCAACACCGGATTAAACGTTAACACCTGGTTTTCCGCCAGGGCGTTGATATTTTTCAGGTTGGCAATCTTTTTTAACCGAGTTTTGCATCCCTCGGTGACTGGAGCCGAGGCAAGCTGATAAAAATGAGGAACAGAACGGACGCAGCTCTTTTCAGCCAATCCTTCATCTTCCAGAAGAAGCTGCAGCAGGGTCTGGTAAGTGTCTTCCATGAATTCTTCGCCCGAAATGATCTGATCGAGCGCGACCTGCTCCCAGTAGGGGAGTTCTTTCCCCCATTCCACAATTTTCGCCATGACAGTTTGCATTGCGTCCTCTTTTTAAAAGAGACCTGATATTGTATGAAGGATGCTGGTCATAATCTTTCCTATCAACTGGACATATTCATCTGAAGTCATCAGCGAGGTCCATCCAATGTTATGCCCAATCGTGTTTCGCAATCGGGCAACAATTTCTATGTCACCTTCAATGTCATTCGCTGCCCCTGGTAAGCTGGCAAGCACATCTACTAATGCTGGCCCTCTGGTAGTGAGATTCCGATGAATCCCTAGCCGATTTTTTATGCCATTATTCCCAACAATGATGTTTCCAAGGGTATCACCTGGATTTAGAACTGATGGGTTTGCTTTTAACAAACTTTCAAATAGAACGCACCCCTTGAAAAGATGAGTAAAAAACGGTTCTCTGGTTCCATCTGCAATGCGGATGCTTTGAAGAACTGCCAAATATTCCCACTCAAGAAGAAATGAGATAAAGGATGTTGCCAACGTGCGCCATTCCTGTCGATCACCCACTGCGCGAGATAGGAATTTTGCGCGGATTTCGGGAATGGAAGTTTGAATTGGGGCAGGTAAGAGATTGTATTGATCAACAAATACTTGAAGTTTCTCTCCTGCAATTTGCGATAATTGCCGGGCTGCCTGGTTTGCTGGGTCTCCATCCATCTCTAAGAACATGATGGCAGGGGTTCTTGCTCCCGGATCATTCTGCAAGTCTTCGGATACCGCCGCATCAAAGAAATAGACAGCCTCGGCATAGTTATGTAAAAAGAAAGAGGAAATCGCCGTGAAATAGAAGGGAACACCTTTATGAATCCTGGTGTATGCATCAGGATCGAGATGTTTTAATTTTTGCAGCAGGGGAATCGTTCGCTCATGAACTTGTAAGAACTGCCGGTTGTTTAGATAAATGTTATAGTCAAACTGTGCGAAAAAATCATGCGCTGGTGCCGGGTTTCCGGTTGCAGCGGCCTGCAAGCGCCTTCTTAATTCATCGTCATCAATTTGCTGGAATGTGATCTCCATAATTACCCCCTTAATCAGTTTTTCAGCAGCGCGTTCACGCGCACTTTGCCGGTGAGCAAGTCTTGCATGAGACCTTGTTTGATGGGTGA
>Ga0116159_1000436_pt1 | contig 48148 bp, 58 predicted proteins | sample AD_JPNAS1_MetaG_FD_89878 | JGI IMG/M metagenome (GOLD analysis project Ga0116159, IMG submission 89878) | Active sludge microbial communities of municipal wastewater-treating anaerobic digesters from Japan - AD_JPNAS1_MetaG | ecosystem: Engineered > Bioreactor > Anaerobic > Digestate | place...
GAAATTAGAAATGCGGCAGTTCAGTTGTACTCAAAGTCTGTGATGTGTGATGCATATAGATTATTGTATAAAGAGTTATTAAATCAGGACTGAGCGAACATCTAAGATCTTTCATCATAATAATCCGTGCTTACCGTGAAGAAGCGGTGTGCACATATGAATAATTTAATAATACTACCTAAGATATCAGATCAGTCATTATTGGCAAAAAAGCATTCGCGTTCTGAAATCGCTGATAGAGCAAAAAGGGCCTTTTCTAAGAGTACAATGTCAATGAACTATATGCATGAGTATGACAAAGGCGGGCGAAAAGAAAGGGTACTGCTAATTGATGTAAATTGCGAGAATTCGTCAACAGGAAAGATTGTCTACGACCTATATAGTAGCCTTCGCAATGATGGGCGGGAAGCGGCAATATGTTATGGACGAGGTGAAAAGATTGAAGGAGAGAATATTTATAAATTTGGATTGGATTGGGAAACTAAGGTACACGCTGGACTAGCAAGGATAACGGGGTATAATGGATATTTTTCTTTATTGTCAACAAAACGTTTGATTGCTTTTATTGAACGGTTTAAGCCGGATTTAATACATATTCACGAACTGCATGCATATTTTGTTGATATAAGAATGCTCATAGAGTATGTGAAAGAGAAAAGAATTCCTGTTGTTTGGACTTTTCATTGTGAATACATGTATACTGGAAAATGTGGCCATGCATATGAATGTACAAATTACCAAAGAGAATGTGGAAATTGTCCAGCAGTAAAGGAGTATCCTAAAAGTATTTTGTTTGACAAAACCCGTCAGATGTTACAGATGAAAAAGGAATTGCTGCATGATTTAGAATTTACAATCATTACCCCTTCAATGTGGTTAGCAAATAGAGTAAGAGCATCATTTTTAAAGAATAAGAAGATTGTGGTAATTCATAATGGGGTAGATACAAGTATTTTTTACCATAGAAAGACAGAATATTTACGTGAAGAGTTAGGGCTTTCGGTATCACAAAGAGTAGTACTTTTTGTTGCGCCAAATGTGATGGATGAAAGAAAAGGCGGTAAATGGGTTTTAGAGATTGCTAAAGACATGAGAAATGACAAGAACATTGTTTTTATACTTGTCGGTGGCTGCTCTCCCGCGGTGGCATTTCCTGATAATGTGCAATATGTCGGTTGTATCACTGATAAAAATAGACTAGCAACTTTTTATTCGTTGGCTGATGTTTTCTTGCTTTGTAGCGAAAGAGAAACATATTCTATGACTTGCGCTGAAGCCCTCTGTTGTGGAACGCCTGTTGTTGGCTTTAAATCGGGAGCACCGGAAATGATTTTCGAGGAACCGTATGCCACTTTTGTAGAATATGGGGATTTAAATGCATTAGAAAAGCAAATTTCTGCAAGGATGACAATCTACAAAGAAGAAGAAACTAACAGTTTGTTGTAATTGCTTTGAGTTGCGAAATCCCCCTCCAAGAAAATCCTGTATAAAAGTAGAATATATTCAAAGACGAAATAAGAGATTCAATTATGAAAAAGGAATTAGTAATTATTGCTGGAAGCTGCTATCCGATCAATTCAGCGACAGGTGGATTGGCATTAAAATGTGCAGAGTATTTAGATGATTATTATAATATAAGACTGATTGCAATCCAAGAAGGCAACAATTATGCATATGGAAAGCGTTATAGAAATGTAAAAATATATACGCTTACGCATTGGAGATTGAAATGGGCACAGATATCCGAAGAGAAAATTCATAATAGTGAAGGAATAAGAAAAATAATTTATAAGTTTTCTAACAAGATTGCACGAAGTATAGGCCGTGTGCAAAGTGCATTCTTTACGTTGGATAACATGTCATGGTTTACAAAACGGGCTTATGATTGCTTGATTGAGTTAAATGAAAAAGAGCATATTGATGCTATCCTCTCATTTAATATGCCAATAGAAGCACATTTGGCGGTAGAAAAGTATAAGGAGATTTTTCCAGAAGTCAGATGGGTGTCTTATTGGGGAGATTTGTTTGCCAATAAACCTATGAAATTAAATTTGTTTATTAGCATTGAAAAAATGAGGAAGATTCAAAAGAGATTGTTGACTAAATCGGACGAAGTCCTTTGCACACAAGAGATTTATGATGAATTATCTAAGTGTACAGAAACAGATGCTACGCCGATTAATGCGGTGCCTTATGTAATGAAACAGGCAGTTTTGGAAGAGGACTGTACGAATCATAACAAATCAGATGGTATTGTCAATTTCGTATATATGGGAGCGTTTTATAGGGATATCAGAAATCCTGAGAAAATGTTGAGGATCTTTTCAGAAACGCCAAGAACCTATCGCCTTCACATGTACTCTTCTGGTAACTGTGACGATATTGTTGATAGATTTATTAGATCAAATCCGGATAAATTTATCAAACATGAGCAAGTGTCAAGCGGAGAGCTTCAAAAAATATTGAGCAATGCGGATGTTTTAGTGAATATTGAGAACTCAATATCAAATGCAAATCCGAGTAAAGTAATAGAATTGATATCATATAGAAAACCTATTATTGATTTTAACTACACAGATACAGCAGCACCTTTGTTGGCAAGGTATCCGCTTGCTATAAATATTAATGTTAACAGCATAGGCGATGCAGTACCGAGAATTGAAAAACTGATTGAAAGAAGCAAAAAAATTACAATAGAAAAAGATGAGATAATTCAGTTATATTTTGACTATACGGAAGATAAGGCACAGGAGCTTATTCTGCGTGCCATAACTTAAACTGCTCAACTTGAAAAATGAGTTTATAGAGATTCAGTAAACTAATTTCCAAAGAATATGCAAATATAATATAGGTTATATCATATCTTGTAAGACGGGATTTTTTGCGCATTCGGTCTACCATTTACTCTATGCAATCTTTTCTAATAAAGGCATTCCAAAGGGGATATGATTGGTATGTTTACTGTTTCGAGTTTTCATATGATCATCATAGATCGAGATAAAATAGAGAATTTATTGTGCATTCGTGAAAAGTTGGTAACTGAATTGCGGTAATCAAGAAGCTGGTGAAGATTTTGTTACAAAAGCGGAAACGGAGAAAAAACGATGATGCGTCTGCATAAGAAAGGTACTTGGAGGTAAAAATATGGGGTTGTTTGTTTCAATTTTTCTGCTTGTTGTGGCATTACTGGTTTACTGTTCTGCCAAAAAAGTATACCATCCAGTTTTTTTGATATGCATTTTATATGGTGTCATTCTGTTTTTTGAATCTTTTCATCTTTATGAAATGTATTCAAGTAAAGAACGCACATATTTAATAATTCTGGTTGGAGTTTTGGCTTTTTGCTTTTGGGCACTCATTGCTAGCCGAATAAAACTCAAATGGACTAGAGATAGTGAAAAAACTTTTTGCCGATATATCATTAATTATAAAGCGTATACGTTATTGCTTATTGTTGCTATAATGATGTCGATTTTTCCCGCAATTAACAATCTTCAGAGTATAGCAAATTCAGAACTTGATTTTGTAATGATACGAGACAATTTTGGGGTATACTACGATAACCATTTACTTAATTTACTATATAATTATGTTGTTCAACCATTTACACTTTCATGCCTTCCAATCTCAGTATTTTCTTTATTTGATGACATTGACAATCGAGAAAAAAAAAGGAATCTTTTTTTAACTATCGTTTTTATTTCGTTGACTGTTATAATGAACGCAGGAAGAGGTATCATTTTATATTTTGCAACTTTATTATTTCTCACATACAAAATGGAAACACAAAATGATAAAGGGGATATATTGAGAATAGCGAAGAAAAGAAAATATAAGAGAATTGTTGGCGGTATTTTCCTTGTTGCTATTGTCGCTTATATAGTTATTACAAAAGTGAGAGGTGCCAATTCTAATAGTATAGTTTTGAGACAAATATACGTTTATCTTTGCGGGTGTATACCCCATTTGGATTATAGGATAGACCAAATTCAATCTGCAAATATTTGCTTATATGGAATGGGTGGATTTCACGGACTTTTTGAATTTATTTTTACCATGCTTGAGAATTTTGGCATCATGACATATCCGACGATTATGACATTATCAGACACATGCTATACGAATACCCTCGCAAGCATTTACATCGGACCTCGAATGACCTTTAATGCATATACGACTATGTTCTATAATTGCTACCTAGATGGGGGAATTATTGCGATTATTATTGAGATGTCGATATACGGATTTGTATGCGGCACATTGTATAAAAAGAGTATAACAGATCCTGAAAATCTGCGTTGTAAATTAGTGCTCCTCTTCTTGCTGTATGGTCTTTGTTTTTCATTTATTCGATTCCAATTTGCATTATCGTCTTATTGGATTGGAATACTATTTCTTATACTTCTGACAAATAGAGTAGATTCAGAAAAGGGGAGATTTTTAGGTGAAAGTAATTCAAATTAATTCAGTTTATAAAAAAGGAAGCACTGGTAATATTGCCTATCAGATACAACAATTATCCTTAGCTCATGGAATAGATAACGTTGTGGCTTACAGCTATTCAACAGGTAAAAAGAAAGAGAACCATACATATTGCATTAGTTCATGGCTTGATTGCCATCTTCACAATAGGATTTCAAAATATACACAAAATCGAGGATCATATTCAAAGTTACATACTTATAAGTTTATCCAATATTTGAAAAAAGAAAGACCAGATATTGTTCATATTCATAACATTCATGATACGTTCATTAATGTTCCAATGTTATTTAGATTTTTGAAATCTGCTAGGATAAAAACAGTTTGGACTTTGCACGATTGTTGGCCTTTTACAGGAAATTGTCCATATTATGACATGGCAAAGTGCGATAGATGGGTTACTGGATGCAAAGGTTGTAAACAATATCTTTCTGTAATTAGCAAAGAACAATCAGCTAAAAATTGGGAAAGAAAAAAATCTTTGTATGCTGATATGGATAATTTAGTATTGGTAACACCATCGTCATGGTTATCAATGGAAGTGCAGAAATCGTTTTTGTACAAACATCCGGCTGTTATTATCAGCAATGGAATAGATTTGGATATTTTCAAGCCTACCAAATCGGATTTTAAAGTGAAATATGGTCTTGAGAACAAATATGTTATCCTTGGCGTCGCATTCGGTTGGGGAAAGAGAAAAGGGTTAGATGTATTTGTCGAATTGGCAAAAAGGCTCGATATAACATACTATCAGATTGTTCTAGTTGGAACTGATGATGATATCGATAGTTGTTTGCCTAAGAGTATTCTTTCAATTCATCGAACAAATAATCAAAAGGAACTTGCTGCCATTTATACGTCTGCCGATTTATTTGTAAATCCAACAAGAGAAGAAATGTTTGGGTTAGTAAATATAGAAGCATTGGCTTGCGGCACTCCCGGTGTGACTTTTCGGACTGGGGGGAGTCCAGAATGCTATGATGATACATGTGGGGCAGTTGTTGAATGTGATGACATTGATGCATTAGAAGGTGAAATAGTCAGAATATGTAGAGACAAACCTTTTGAAAAGGATAAATGTGTGAATAGAGCTCAAAAGTACAACATGAATGATAGATTTCAAGAATACATAGACTTGTATAGATCCATTTATACGCAAAAAACAATTAAAGCAAGTGAGAAAAATGATGGAGAATCAAGAGTATAATAAATCAAAAGTTTTTATAAAGAATACAATAATGCAATATTTAATGGTTGTTGCACAATATGTATTCCCATTGATAACATTTCCGTATTTAACAAGGGTTCTTGCTACTGAGTCCTATGGTGTTCATACTTATATGACATCTGTGGTCACATATTTTCAGCTGTTTGTAGATTTTGGCTTTATTCTGTCTTCTACAGAACAAATAGCTAAAAACAGAGATAACAGCGGTATCATTCAAAAAATTTTCAGCGATACGGTGTTGGCGAAACTAATTCTATTTATTGTTTCGATTGCGGCTTTAAGTATACTGATTCCTTTTCAACCGATTTTAAGATGTTATCCGGGCATCAGTTATTTATACATGGGTACTGTTTTCTTTTCGATTTTTACAGCTGATTTTCTGTTTCGCGGATTGGAAAAAATGGAAGTATTGACGTACAGATTTGTGGCTTCAAAGTTTGTATCCACATGTATGGTCTTTGTGTTTGTCAAGAGTAGTTCCGATCTTTTCTGGGTTCCTATTCTAAATGCAACGGGAAGCCTGGTTGCCGTGATTATTACATGGATTCATATATACAAAAAGCTGAACCTTCATTTCGTTTTACCTTCAGTGAAAAATGCGCTTATTCAAATTAAGAAAAGCACTGTATATTTTGTATCAAACATTGCAACAACGGCATTTGGGGCTTTCACAACAATAGTGATGGGGTTTTCTTTAAATCCGGTTCAGATATCCTATTGGGGAACAAGTTATAATTTGATTACAACTGTACAATCATTATATTCTCCAATAACAAATAGTTTGTTCCCGCATATGGTCGGTAAGAGGGACGTAAAATTAGTCAGGAAATTGTTGATAATTTTTATGCCGATTATTGTAATTGGCTGTATCATCTGTCTTTTTGGGGCGAATTTAATAATAACTATAATGTGTGGTTCGGAATATCTGGGCGGCACTACAACATTTCAATTGCTTGTACCTGTGTTGCTCTTTTCTTTCCCCGCCATGGTTGTTGGTTTTCCTTTGCTTGGTACATTCGGACATACAAAGGATGTCACCAAGTCTACAGTAATTACCGCAATATATCATATTGCAGGCATTGCGTTTTTATATGCAATAGGAAAGTTTACAATTGAGTACATCGCAATTTTGAGAAGTTCAACTGAACTTTTATTGTTAGCGATAAGGTTATATTACTGTAGAAAATATAAGTTGTTTATTAGCAAATAATTAAGGGGGATGAAGTATGAACAACTCCAAAAATAACCTAAAAGATTTATCGGGGCTTAGAAGAGTTACTGAAAAAGAACAGAAAAAGGTAATGTTAGATATCTTGAACAAAATACATTCTTTTTGTGTTGACAATGGAATTGAATATTGTCTTGCTTATGGAACGCTGTTAGGTGCAGTGAGACATAAGGGATTTATACCCTGGGATGACGATGTGGACATAGTTATGACACGTGAGAACTATAATAAATTCATTAGAACATTCAACACCAATAGAGCGGATGATTATACGGTTGTTTCTGTTGAAAACGATGAAGACTATTATATGCTTGCCGCAAAGGTCTACTATAAAAAAACAATTCTAAGAGAACGAATATATAATCCGATTGATATTGGTGTTTACGTTGATGTTTTCCCTGTTGACACGCTGTCAAATGACTATAATACTGCAAAAAAGACAATTGATAGAATTCAAAGACTGTATAGACCAATCATGCTGATGTCAATCGAAAAAAGAGATGATCGAAGCTTTATTAAACGAGTTGTCTATAATTGTGGAATGTTTATTCTGAAATTTATTGATCGAAGAAAACAATTAGTAAAGATTAACAAGGTTGCACAAAGCTATTCAGCGATTAAAGACTCAACGTATTCAGGTGCTGCGGCTACCTCAATTTATGGAGTAAAAGAGATTGTAGAATCAGTATGGTATAAGGAAATAGTAGAAATGGAATTTGAAGGGAAGATGTATTATGCTCCAAAGGAATATGACAAAATATTGACTCATTTTTATGGAGATTATATGACACCCCCGCCTATAGATAAGCAGATAACACATCATTCTTTTGATGCCTTTTGGGTTGACTAAATAATATGCAGGAGGACAAATATGTCGTTGTTTACAAACAAAACGTTAATGATAACTGGGGGCACGGGTTCATTCGGAAATGCCGTTCTTAACCGTTTCCTCACCACTGACATCGGAGAAATCCGCATTTTCTCACGTGATGAGAAAAAGCAGGACGATATGCGTCATGAATACCAAGCAAAGTATCCGCAGTATGCAGAAAAAATAAAATTCTACATAGGAGATGTTCGATCCTTAGAGTCTTGCCGTTCTGCCATGCACGGTGTGGACTACATCTTTCATGCTGCGGCACTTAAGCAGGTACCTTCCTGCGAATTCTTCCCTATGGAAGCAGTAAAAACAAATATTATCGGAACAGACAACGTACTGACAGCTGCTATTGAAGCTGGGGTGGAATCTGTAATCTGCCTTTCTACTGATAAGGCTGCATATCCTATAAATGCGATGGGTAAATCTAAGTCGCTAGAGGAAAGCGTAGCTATAGCTAAGAGTAGAACATCTGGGAAGACAAAGATCTGCTGTACACGATATGGTAATGTAATGTGTTCCCGTGGCTCCGTTATTCCACTTTGGATTGATCAGATTAAAGCAGGAAATCCGATTACTGTTACCGAACCGTCTATGACACGCTTTATTATGTCGTTGGAAGAAGCTGTAGATCTTGTTTTATTCGCATTTGAACATGGTGAAAACGGTGATCTGCTCATTATGAAGGCTCCAGCTTGCACGATTCAAACTCAGGCGGAAGCTGTATGTGAATTATTTGGGGGAAAGAAAGAGGACATCAAAGTTATTGGCATTCGACACGGGGAAAAAATGTACGAAACGCTTCTTACAAACGAAGAATGCTCAAAAGCAATTGACATGGGTGATTTTTACCGTGTACCTGCGGACAACCGTGGATTGAACTATGATAAGTATTTCAAAGAGGGTGATGAACAACGCAACACTCTCACGGAATTCAACAGTAACAACACGAGAAGATTGAACCTGGAAGAAACAAAAGCGACGATTGCAAAATTGGCTTATATTAAAGAAAGACTTGCTGAAAAGTAAGTAAGAGGTTGGGAAGGAACAGTTATGTACGATTTCAAATGGCAGAACAACGGTAAAATCAAAATCTGCATCGGTCTCGGGACAAGACCAGAGATCATCCGTCTTGCAGCGGTGATCAAGCGTTGTAGAGAATATTTTGATTGCTGCGTAATTTATTATAACCAGAACTGGGACAAGCAGTTATCAACAGTATTTTGGGAGGATTTTGAGCTGAAAAATAATGCAGAAGAATTTGGCCCAGACTTGCTGATTCCTGTAGTTGGTGATAATCTCGGCGTGACTTGTGGGAATATTCTCGGCAGAAGCTATGAGATTCTTACCGAGCTAAAGCCGGATGCATACCTTGTTCTCGGTGATACGAATTCCTGTCTTTCTGCCATTTCAGCCAAGCGTTTGCATATTCCGCTGTTCCATATGGAAGCCGGCAACCGTTGTAAGGATGAATGTTTGCCGGAAGAAACGAATCGCCGTATTGTCGATGTGATTTCCGATGTCAATCTACCGTATTCTGAACCGGCAAGAAAGTATTTGCATGAGCTTGGTATGCCGAAGGAGCGCACCTATGTGACCGGTTCTCCAATGGCAGAAGTACTGCGGATGAATCTTGAAAAGATTGAAAAAAGCGATGTGCTTGATCGACTCGGATTAAAGCCGAATAACTACATTTTGCTTTCAGCACATCGGGAAGAAAACATCGACACAGACAAGAATTTTGAATCGCTCTTTACGGCAATCAATGCTCTTGCTGAAAAATACGATATGCCGATTCTTTATTCCTGCCATCCTCGTTCCAAAAAGAAGTTAGAGACGACTGGGTTCAAACTTGATCCAAGGGTGAAAGTCAATGAGCCGCTTGGATTTAATGACTACAATAAACTGCAAATGAACGCACTTGCGATTGTGTCTGATTCTGGAACATTGCCGGAGGAGAGCAGCTTCTATCTTTCTATCGGGCATCCGATTGCGGCGGTCTGTATTCGTACCTCAACAGAGCGTCCGGAAGCGATGGAAGCAGGAGATTTTATCCTTGCCGGAATCTCGACCATAGAGCTTTTACAGGCAACCGATATGGCTATCAGAATGAAGTGTGACGGTGTTCTCGGAAACCCATGTCCTGACTATACGGATGAAAATGTATCAATGAAAGTGGTGCGTATCATTCAAGGATATGTGAATGTAGTTAACAAGATGGTTTGGAGGAAAGATTAATGATCGAAAAACTTCAGCCTACTAAAGTGATGGGGGGGGGTACGTAATCAATATATTGATGCGTTAAAAGGGCTTGCCATTATTGCTGTCGTGTTATACCACTGCGAGCTTTTGACACGGGGCTATTTAGGTGTAGATATATTTTTTGTTATTAATGGATATTTCTTAATGAAGGGATATCTAAAGAGACGAGAAGAGAGCACAAGAGACTTTTTTAAAGAATTAATTGCCAAGATAGTTAGACTTTGGCCACTGATTATTATTTTATCCTTTATTGTAATGGCCATAGGATTCTTTGCAATGTTGCCAGATGATTATGAAAATCTTGCAGAATCTGTAATTGCATCCAATGCTTTTCTTAACAATGTTTTAGGTGCAATTACGACAAAGAACTATTGGAATATTGCGAACAACTATAAACCATTGATGCATTTATGGTTTGTGGGGGTCTTACTACAGTCGCAGTTGTTTTTGTCAATCTTCTTTCGAATAACTGGAAAGAAATCGAAGAAAAATTTGGGCATAGGAGTTGTAGTGCTTACTATTGTTTCGCTCACCTTGTATTTTCTGCCTGTTTTTTCTTCTGCTACTAAGTTTTATTATTTCCCTTTTCGTCTATTTGAAATTCTATTTGGCTCAATAATAGCATTGATAATTGACTGTAAGGTAGCATCTAAGTTAAAAAAAGAAAAGAGCGTCTGTTTTTTAGTTTTTTCGATTGCGTTGCTTCTATTATTCCTGATTGTAGATACCGCAATTCCAGACGAGGTTTATTTAGTTGGTATTGCTTTGGCAGCTGCCGTAACGTTATTATCCATAGAAAAGATAAGTCTCCCAGAAATCAAATTGCTCAAACCACTATCAAAAATAGGTGTAGCAAGTTATAGTATATATATCGTTCATCAACCGGTTATTGCATTTACTAGATATTTGTTCACATCAAGTATATCAGGCTTAGTGTTTATTATTGTAGTTTTTATTACTGCAGTATTATCAGTACTTGCGTATAGGGTTGAAAAAGTATCACTTACTTGTTCGAAAAATAAAAATATTATTAGGTATTTTATCATTTGTATTTCTTTCGTTGTCGTAATTTGTGGCTTTAGTGGTTTTATATATCTAAAAGCTGGAGTGGTACGGGATATACCAGAGCTGAATGTATATAAGGAGACCGCATATAGAGGAATGCACGCAGAGTATGTTGATGTTCCATATCAGTGGGATAGGGATTTTTCTAATGATGAAAAAGTGCATATATTAGTTATTGGTGATAGTATGGCTCGTGATTGGTGCAATATTCTAAACGAGTCAAAGGACTCAGAAAAATTCGAAATATCCTATATATATACCTTGAACTTATGTGAAAGCAAGTTTCACCGATTTGAGGAGAGTGATTATATATTTTATGCGACAATAGGTGATGCTGTTACTTTAAAAACAGACATTTTAAATGAATACTCAACGCACGATAACTTCTGGGTAGTTGGAATAAAGAACTTTGGTGAGAACAACGGGCAAATATATAGGAAACGGCATTCTCCGGATTATTTTGATAGTAGCATTTTTCTTGGTAGAACAACTGATTCAAAAATAAAGTATTTTACTTTTTTAGAGCAGAATGAAGCTCAAAAAAATAAATATGGAGATCATTATATTGATATGATTGCAGCTGTTCAAAATAAAAATGGCAGCATTCCTATTTTTACTGACACACAAAAATTTATCAGTGCGGACACAGAACACCTAACACAGGATGGTGCAGAATACTATAGCAGAATTCTCGATTTGTCTTGGATTCACAAGTAGAAATGGAGTTAAAAGAATGAATATATTGGTAACAGGATCTGCAGGCTTTGTTGGAAAAAATCTTGTTGAAAATTTGAAAAATATACGAGATGGAAAGAACAGAACAAGATCTGAAATTTCTATCGAAAAAATTTATGAATATGACCGAAATAACACACAAGAAGAATTGGATGAGTTCTGTTCCGACTGTGATTTTGTGTTCAATCTTGCTGGTGTAAACCGCCCACAAGATCCAAAGGAATTCAGAGAGGGGAATTTCGGCTTTGCTTCAATTCTTCTTGATACGTTGAAGAAGCACAATAACAAAGCATCAGTAATGCTTTCTTCTTCGATTCAGGCGACACTTGCTGGACGTTTCGGTAACTCCGAGTATGGGAGAAGTAAGAAGGACGGAGAAGAGTTGTTCTTTGACTATGCAAAAGAAACTGGGGCCAAAGTGCTTGTTTACCGTTTTCCGAATCTTGTCGGAAAATGGGTAAGACCAAACTACAATTCTGCAGTAGGAACGTTCTGCAATAACATAGCGAATGACCTATCTATAACAGTTAATGATCCAAGCGTGGAACTTGAAATGCTGTTCATTGATGATCTGATTGAAGAAATGTTTGATGCATTGGAAGGCAAAGAACATCATTGCGAGTTTGATGGTGTGGAAACTGTGCTCTGTGAGAACGGACGTTATTGTGCAGCACCGATAACTCACAAAGCTACTCTTGGCTATATTGTAGAATGCCTACACACATTCCACGATCAACCTCAGACACTGGTGTTGCCGTCAATTCCTGATGGCAGCTTTGAGAAAAAACTTTATTCCATGTATCTGTCGTATCTTCCGAAGGAGAAGGTTGCATTTCCTCTGAAGATGAATGTTGATGACAGAGGCTCTTTTACGGAACTTTTGAAAACCGCTAATCATGGTCAGTTTAGTGTGAATATAAGCAAGCCTGGAATCACAAAGGGGCAGCACTGGCACAACAGTAAATGGGAATTCTTCATTGTTGTTTCCGGCCATGGATTGATTCAGGAAAGAAAAATCGGAACTGATGAGGTTCTTGAGTTTGAAGTTAGCGGAGATAAGATAGAAGCTGTTCATATGCTTCCGGGGTATACGCATAATATTATCAATCTTTCCGATACTGAGAACCTTGTAACGGTTATGTGGGCAAACGAGCAGTTTGATCCCAATAAGCCGGATACATTCTTCGAAAAGGTGTAAGGCCTTTACGAATTGAGGATTAAATCTCCTCTCGCTCAAAATGTGAGGAGATTTTTTCAGAGTCAAGGAAGTAGATTGACGGCAAAATAAAAGAAGAGCAATTGTTGTTGTATAGCAGAAGGTGAAATAGATTGACAGCGAAAAGAGGGCGACCGCTCAATAAACCAAATTATAATCCGCAAGAAGTGTTGAACAGAATACTATCTACTGTGTGTGAAGTTTTTGATGAAACAAAGGAAATCAAAGCCACAGCAGATGAACTAGATCTTGCACCGCTCAAAGTAAAAAAGCTCCTTATTACAGCGGGGAGAATTAAGTATCAACAAACAGAGGATATTCTGAAACTGCAGGCAGCAGGACGAAATATCGATGAGATTATCAGGACGACCGGTTTGTCCCGCGCATCCATCAATTCGTATTTGCCATATAAAAAAATTCCATACAAAGAAGAAGACATCAGCTCCAATGCTGAGTGGTGCGATCTGTATAGGAAGCGGAAGGCGGCGATGCAGAAGCTCCAAGAGCATTCTGATGAAGCATCTTTGTGGGAAGCAATACTGCTTTTTCGGAATTATGAATTCCGCACAGCTACTGGATTGAGATTCAGGTATGAAATCAAAAAAGGCAGAAATGGAGCCTACACCAAAGAGCTGTGGATCGACAGAACCGAAGGGAAGAGCCTGGTGTGGAGTTCGGTGCTGTTGGCTTTTGAACAGATAGAGGATGGCAAGGTATATGAACGACCGAAGGATTTATCGGACAGCCGTGGAATCAGTTATTTATTCCCGATTTTTTATCGTTTTGGCTTGATAGAGGTCAGCGAAAAGATTAAAGAAAAAATGGGAAGGGTAACGGGAAAACAAGAAAATGGAGACGGACTATGAAGAAAGTAGAACTACAAGAAATTGTGCTGGAGTTATTGGATTTCTTCAATAACTATATTTACCACCAATTTGAAATCAGTGCCGACGGTATTCCAGCCAATGCGAATGAATACAGAATCACGCCGGAGCATATTCGTCTTTTAGCAGATTCCGGTGAAAAAAGAACGGCTTGCTTTGCAGAACTTGGACTAGAGCCTTTTGAGCATACAAGGACAACAAAAGGTGAGACAATTTCCTCATCAGACAAAACGAACTTTCTGATTCTGATGTTTTACAGAAAGATCAAAGACGAAAACGAGTTTGCAAGGGTGCTGTTCCACGAAGCCGGACATGCCATATCTGCGATTTCAAGTCCGGATTATGCAAAAGTTTCTGATGCGATAAAAATCGACAGCGAAGAAATCAAAACTGTAAAACTGGGGGCAATGATCTGGTCGGAATGCATCGCCGAGGCTATCGCTAATCGTGTTTACGAAGAGTATATTTCACAAAAGGAAACACAGGACGGGGTGGCTTCTGGCTCATACCTTTATCGGCATAGATTTATTGTACAGGATACTGCTTTTTCACTATTCGGTCAGTCGTTTTTATCGAATGGAACGATAGATTACTATACGCTCGGTATGTATATTGCTTATCTGCTCACCGATCCGTCGCTCGAAGCCATGCGGGAAGTAACCCCGGAAATGGCTCTGGGTTTTGATGCTTTGAGCGGAAGTACCGCAGAAGACTTTGCTGCATTAACCCGTTTTTGCGATCATAAACTTTATGCTTTGGAAAAAGAGAATGCAAATAATGACAGCGAGAATTACGGAGCATACTGGAATGTAGATGCAAAATGGCTTTATTGCCTTGGAACATTGGCAAAAACAGTTGAAAATGACTGGGAATGTGAAGCTGCAATAGCAATGTTGAAAAAGTTGACGGGGAAGAAATCGTAGAAGAAATTTATCATTTCAGACAACACTATCCCGCACTTTTATGGTAAGATCACTTACTACGAATCCGAAAAAGCGAGGTGATTTTTCTTGAAGGTAACGAGATACAAAATAAAAGGCCCAACATTAAAGATCGCTGTTGTGGCAGATCTTCATGGAGAACCTACAGAGGAATTGATTACGGCATTGAAAGCAGAACAGCCTGACTTGATCGCCATACCGGGTGACTTATGTACCATAGACGAACCCGAAGGTAGAGTGGTTGATTCGGTAAAACATGAGCGGCGATTACAAGAGCAGAAAAGAGCACTTGAGTTTTTGGAAACCGCTGTTCAGATTTCGCCCGTGTATTATTCACGAGGAAATCATGAACATGGATGTAATAATGAATATCGTGAACGGGTAAAAGCTACCGGAGCAGTTCTTCTTGAAGACAAGTGGATGAGGTTTGGAGATGTGTGGATCGGTGGCTTGACTTCGGCAAAACATTATGGTCTGGAAGGAGCAACTGAAAAAGCACCGCTACCGGATATTGAGTGGATGCGGAAAAAACCGGAAGGATTCAAAAGCCTGCTTTTGTGCCACCACCCTGAATACTACGATTTAATCAAAGATTATGTGGATTATGTCTTTAGCGGCCATACCCACGGTGGACAATGGCGTTTTTTCGGTCGAGGGATATTTGCACCGGGGCAAGGATTATTTCCGAAATATAGCAGAGGACAGTACGGAAAAATGATTGTATCTGCGGGGCTATCGAATCCAGCAAGCGTGCCGAGACTATTCAATCCCATGGAACTTGTAATCATAGAAATGAAAGATGAGAATGAATGAAAAGATTGACGATATTTCTTTTAGCATTGGGATTTCTGATGACCGGATGCGGAAAAACCAAAATCAAAAAAGCATATGAACCTGTAGCCGGTCCGAGCAACGACCTTATTGCATGGTCTTGGGATCATATCAATACAGAAATGGCTGAACCATACGACCGGGTCTTTGTGCAGTTTGATCGAAAAAATCTCGGCTCGGTCGATGCGTTTGAAGATGCCGGGATTCATATTGCCTACATTGACGGCGATAGTAACTGGACAGCGAAAGAAGCACTTGATTGTGTAGAGGCGGTCGGTAAATCATCGGTCAGGACATTGGCTATAGATGCCGAATGGTACAATTCTAACGGTGCAGTGGACACGCCACAATATTTGGACTTGGTTACACAAGCATACAGCCAAGCAACTTCTCTCGGAATCAGGCTGTGCCTGTGTATTCCTTATTGGGTAGATACCGTCTATGGGGAAGAAACACTGCAGACAATCATCCAGAATTGTGATGAACTGATTGTCATGGATTATTATTGCAGCACGGCTGTAGAAAATGTTCGGACAGAAGTTGAGCTGTGCCGAAAGTTCAATAAGGTCTGTCAGGTTGCTCTTGAAATATCTGATCCTGCGAGGGAGAAGGGGTTGGAAGAAACCGTGACGTATTGGAACCTCGGTTCCGCTGCGCTTGAAAAGGATATTGAAGCCCTGAAGGCAGCCTATCCGAATATCGGCATTACCATCCATCAGGCGAAATACCTCGATGAGTTTTATAGCAATCAAACAGGCGAATAGAGAATAATCTGTCCACTTGTGAAATGTTTTTGAATTTTTTGAGAAAGGCATTGACGAGTGGATTTTTCTTTGCTATAATGTTAACAAGAAAAGCGAACACAGCGATTGCTGCAATTATGGCTGTGTGCTTTCGACCAGAAACATGCTGCTGATATCCAAGCGCTGCCTGCGTCGGAAGTAAAGGCGATTTCTATGGTTCGGTAAGAATCATTGTCCGTAGCTGCATCGTAGGACGATGCCATAGGCCAAAGCTGCAAAGAAAGGTATCGGATATCATGAATTTAAGAGAGTTTATAGAAAACAACAAAGAATTTGACGAGAGAACTTTCGGACAGTTCGTAAAACAACGCCGGGAGGAACTGGGGAAAACCATACGTGGCTTTGCCGCCGAGTTGGATATCACCCCAGCATATCTGAGTGATATAGAGAAAGGCAACAGAGCCGCACCGACAAAATGTTTTGAATTGATCCGAAAAGCACTCGGGGTGCCGGAAGACATGATTACAGAATTCGAGGATCTGGCATCAGCATCAAAGGGATTTAAGTACGAGGACATCGGCCCGTATTTAGGCAAAAGTTCGCTTGCGAGGGTGGCGCTTCGCAAAGCAAGAGACAATGATATATCGGATGCGCAGTGGGAAGCATTCATCGAATCAATTGATTCCCAGTCTGACGAATCTTCTGTATCAGATAAATAAGGCGTTTATCGCCTGACGATGTAGCACTGTTACACCGCCCTACAAAGCCGGAATTTATAAGTCACGCATGGCAGAGAGAGCAGGCAACAGTGCTATTGGTGTCTTTATCTGCTGGGATACAAGATTGGAGGATGAGAGCATTGAAACTGAATTACCCCATGAAGTCAAACGGTATGTACATTCTGAAAAGCGGAGACTTTGACGATATTGCAACGGCAATTCTGAAAGAACACATGCCGTATGCCCTTGAATATCCGAGGGCAGTTGACATTGATCATCTGGCGCAGGAGTGTTTCTACCTGGATATTCAACATCAGCACATCTGCTATGATGGATCAATTCTCGGTCTGATTGCATTTGACGATGCGACAATTCCGATGCTGGATATGATGTACAGACCAAGCACGTGTCATATTCCCGCCGGAACGATTGTGATTGATTACAGTCTGATCGGCAGAGACAATTTGCCGAGAGAACGCTTTACCAAGGCGCATGAAACCGGACACTGGGTTTGTCACAGACCGTATCATTCCCCGGACAATCAGCAGTTTGAGTTGCGCACGGCAAAAGCCAACAGTTATATTGCCTGCAGAACTGAAAGCATTGAACGCAGTAAATATAACAGGGAAAAGACCGACAGCGACTGGGAAGAGTGGCAGGCTGACCATTTTGCCGCTGCCATCCTGATGCCGAGGAGCACTTTCAAAGAATATGCCAGCAGTGTAATACGTCATGTAGGCATCTGTCGTGGTTTTCTCGTAGAAGGAGAAGACCGGAAGAATAAGGTGTATCAGGTTGTAGAAGATGTTGCTGAACAATTCTGCGTATCAAAACAGGCTGCACAGATTCGTATGACGCAGCTTGGACTGTTTGTCGACCGGGATTTGTATCGGGCTTCTTTCGCAATGTATTATTAATCGAATTACGGGGTTGAGGTAACCTCTCGACCCCGATTTTTTGGCCCTTAGTGTAAACAACAATTGCTAACAAAGCGAACTTTGAGGAGGTGAGCTTTCACATGAAATTAAGAACGGATTATCCAATTTATTCAGAGGACGGAAAGCTCTTCTGTATGAGACGGGAAAACGAACAAGGCGAGGTGATACTGGAAAGTAAAAACTGTGCACTCAAGTTTACAGACCTGCAATTGCAGGCACTGAATCCTTCCCTGAAATCTCAGCAGCGATTGAAAGGGAGTAAAAAGCGGAACCCGAATGTAGTCAAACTCAGGCAATCATGCGATATGGCCACAAATGTTATACGGAGCGATTCCCCCGATGACAGTTTTGTGCAGGCTGCAGAGCCGAATCGTATCGAGTAACCATAGATTGTCGAGAACATTTTCCGCACGAAACACTTTTGAGCAAACCGGACGGCTTGGAAACCGTCCAGAGTGAAGCCGAAGTGGATGAGTTGCATATGAGGACAGTTATTTCTGTGTTTGTATGTGACCATCTGCTTCGGCTTTTTTGTTCCCATAGGGAAAATAAGTTATAAAAAATAAATATCAAAGGTCCGGATGCATACGGACAGAGGATATCAAATACGAGAAAAGTTGCGGTATTTGCCGCTGCGAAAAGAAGCGTATCAGATACCCTTGGTCTTGTGCGTCTTTGAATGGATGGACGGGCTCCAGGTGTCGCTGATAACAGCTTCATCGGAGCCCGTTTTTGTTTTCCTCTGTCCACTGTGTCCGGCAGAAAGGGCAGAATTATGAAACTTTATTTGTATGACGGACTGGACAAAGACGGTAAGGCAACCTACCAGAGAATCGAAATTGACGAAAGCGAAGCTGACCGTTGGGTGCAGATCGATTATGCGCAGAGACGGCAGGAAAAAGGCAACGAGGTTACCCCTCGTACTGCACAGCAGATCATGGATGAAATGAACGCTGACCACTATAACAGCGACCGGCGGTATTGGTATCTGCAGGACAAGAAGCAGACAGTAAAAGCGGATGAAGGTTTTGAGGGTGAGGAAGAAGTTGATCGCTTAGATCTTGTTCCGGATGACACCTTCAATCCGGAAAAGATTTTGCAGGGAAAGGAATGCCAGACGGAAGCGGAAGCTATTCTTGCGGAGTTGTTTTCTTCAATTACTGAAATTCAGAAAAGACGTGTGATTGCACACTATATTGCACACAAAACTTTAAGGGAGATTGCAAAAGAAGAGGGCGTTGACTTTTCTACGGTACGCGATTCCTTAAACGGTGTGCAAAAGGCTCTGAAAAAAATATCAGAAAAATTTCAATGAGGTACCCCACAAAACGCCTCCTTTTCGCAAAGGTAATAGAGGGACATGTTCCTTCGAATCTTGGAAAGGAGGTCACCCCATGAGAAATGCACTGAGAATCAAAGTCTCCCAGAAGATGGACAGCGGAGGCATTGTCTCCTGCCGGGAAAAGAAAATCAAAAAGTGGATCATGAACTGGCTGTTCGGACAGTCAGAGAAAGTCACGATTCTTGTTCCCGGCTGTGACGTAGCAGAGGTTCAGATCGTGGACCTTGATCAAAACTGCAGTAATGAAAAATGCGTACAGGAGGCATAGAAGATGAAACTACCCAATGAACCGATGACGAAGGTGTTTGTCTGCTCACCCTTTCGTCCGGTTAGCAGAGAACCAGAAAGAGCAGAAGAGGAGAAACAGAACAATATAAAACTTGCACAGTCTGCCTGCCGCTTGGTGACAGAGCTTGGCATGGTACCTATCGCACCGCATTTGTTCTTTCCGCAGTTTATGGATGACAACAATCCGAATGAACGTGAAAAAGGAATGCTTCTTGGAAGAGAGTTGCTCTGCGGCTGTGACGAACTGTGGGTATTTGGAGAGCGTATTTCTGAAGGTATGCAGGCAGAGATCAGGCAGGCGAAGGAATCGGATATTACAGTGCGCTATTGCGATGCTCCGTTGGATGCTTATGCGAAACTGATTGAAATCTTCGAAAGATTCAGATTGAGAAATCTGAAATATGAAGACAACAGGTCTTATCCCTTTGCCCAGAAAGTAGGAGATTATGTAGGAATTCGTCCGATGGATATCTCTTTCATTCTATTCATTTCTGACTGGATAAGCGGAGAAGAGGTCCGTCATGAAAGCTGATGCATCGGCAATGCCGATCAAGGTAAATGCCTATCGTCATCAGAAAGATGCCTACGACTTCGTCTTGAAGACATTCCGGCAGAACGGTGGCAGCGGTGGAGCAAGCCTGCTCATGGAAATGGGAACTGGTAAGACGCTGACCGCCATTGCGGTGGCGGGGACGCTTTCGGAAGAAATGCGGATCAACCGACTGCTGATCGTGGCTCCGCTCTCCATCCTCGGTGTTTGGAAAGAGGAATTTGAAAAGTTCGCCGATTTTCCTTACACCCTGGAAGTGCTGGAGGGGACAAGCGACAAGAAGCGTGAACAGCTGAGATGGTTTCGTGGAAACGGTCTGCAGGTCGTGGTTGTGAATTATGAAAGCTGCTGGCGGCTTGAAAAGGAACTCTCCGACTGGTCACCGGACATGATCATTGCGGATGAAGGACACAAAATGAAATCACATAAAACCCAGGCTTCCAAGGCAATGCACCATCTCGGCGTACAGGCAAAATACCGGCTGCTTTTGACCGGCACACCCATCACCAACAAAGCCATTGATATTTTCAGTCAGTATAAGTTCACCGATCCCCGCATTTTCGGATCGAGCTTTTACTCTTTCCGCACTCGCTTCTTCAATATGACCGGCTACGGCAATCACACGCCGGTGATGAAGAAAGAAAAAGAAGAGGAATTCATGAAACGGATGCACAGTATCGCATTCCGTGCGAGAAAAGCCGACTGTCTGGATCTGCCGGAAGTGACGGACATCGTTCACAAAATCAAGCTGGAGCCGAAAGCCATGAAGCTGTACAGCGGACTGGTGGAGGAATCCTATGCGGAGCTTTCCAAGGGAGAGCTCACCGTCACCAATGTGCTGACCCGTATTCTAAGGTTGTCACAGCTTACCGGAGGTTTCCTCTGTGCGGATGATTCAAGCCGAGCGGAAGAAGTAAGCACCGCCAAGATGGAAGTGTTGTCAGACCTTATTGATGCATCGGTGCAGGAAGGACAGAAGATTGTGGTCATTGCCCGTTTCGTGGCGGAGATTGAAGCCATCAAGAAGATGCTTGAAAGCAAAGACATCGGTTACTCAGTGATTGCCGGAGGCGTGAAGGACAGGGAAGAACAGGTGGCAAGGTTTCAGAAAGACCCTGACACGATGGTTTTTGTCGGACAGATTGCAACGGCGGGTATGGGTATTACGCTGACAGCCGCAAGCACGATGGTTTTCTACTCGCTGGATTACAGTATGGCGAACTTTGAACAGGCAAAAGCTCGTATTCACCGTGCCGGACAGAAGTATCCCTGCACATATGTCTATCTGATTGCTGAAAAGACCGTCGATGAAAAAGTATTGAAAGCCCTGAAAGGAAAAGCCGACCTTGCAAGAACCTTGGTGGATGATTTCCGGAAGGGCAAGAATCCCTTTAAGTATGAGGTGACAAATGGATAACGAACAGAAATCATTATCGAATGAACAGAAGTTTGCTCAGATCTATGAGCTTTCGGACAAGCTGAAAGCCCTGCGGGATGAGAAGACTTCGCTTGAAAACCGTGAGAAAGAGGTAGAAGCGGAAATTAAGGAAACGGATGAAGCAATGGTAGCTCTGATGATCGATACCGAAACACCGAGCTTTACCCGCTCCGGATTTACCTTCTCTCTGACCACGACAACCCGTGCATCTGCGGTAGCGGACTGCAAGACCGAGCTGTTTGAAACGCTGAAAAAAGAAGGCTACGGAGACCTTGTCTATGAGACGGTCAATGCCAACAGCCTCTCCGCTTTTGTGAGAGAACAGATCGAAAACAACGAAGACGAGCTTCCCGATTGGCTCGAAGGTTTGGTCAATGTTTACGACCAGAAAAGAATCGGAGTACGCAAATCAGCAAAGAAAAATTCTTAAATGATAGGAGATTATAACAATGAGTAATGAAGTAATGAAAAAAGAAGCGAAGGAGATCGCAGTTCAGAATACAGGATTTCTTGCACTGAGTGATTTTGACCTGGCATCTGCAATGGCGGAGGAAATGGACGGTCTTTCCGTTACCTTCGACCGCATCAAGCTTCCGGCAGGTGGCATGACTGTCTTTGAAATGCCAAGCGATGATCCGGATAACCCCGAAACGGTGAAAGAGTTCTCCGCCGTTATCCTTTCCCATCATCCGCTCCGTGCCTACTATAAGACTCAGTACACCGGTGGTTCCAATCCGCCCGACTGCGGTTCGTATGATGGCGTTATTGGTATTCCCGGCGAGAACAGCGGGTGTGTGGGCGGCAACTGCAAGACCTGTCCGTACAACAAGTTCGGTTCTGACGGCAAAAAGGGCAAAGCCTGCAAGGAGCGCCGTCGCATTTACCTTCTGATGGAAGGTCAGATTTTCCCGATCATCTTCTCTCTGCCGACCGGCTCTCTGCAGACCTTCAGCAAGTACATCATGAAGCTGCTCGGCAAGGGCTATAAGTCCAATTCCGTGGTAACCCGCTTCACACTGAAAAAAGCTACCAGTAGTGATGGCATTGCTTATTCCCAGGCACAGTTTTCTATTGACCGTGTGCTGACCAAGGAAGAGTACGCACTCATTGACGGACTGACTAATCAGGTGAAGTTGATGCAGAACACAGTAGGCTTCGAGACTGATCTTGAGGAAGCTCCGGAGAACGCACCGCTTGTCGATCCGGAAACCGGAGAGATCATTGAACCGTTGAACTAAGGTTTTATGGGAGCGGAAGTGGCATTGCTTCTTCCGCTCCCGGATTGGAGGAAACTATGTTAAGCCCTTGTTGTGAATATATCTGTTCTCCGGCTTATAAAGAAGGCTGCGATGAATATCTGAATGCCACCATTTTGTTTCAGCTGCTGAAAGAAGAAATCAAAAGCTGTGAAGGACCTTGCAGCGAAATCACGAGACGGGAGAGAGATGCCAAAATCCGAGCGTATGAACACGTTCAGGCGATGATGACCGGCATCTGGAACAGCGGTGAACGGCTGTATATCAAAGATAAATACCCGAAGAAAGGAGACCGAAATGAGAAGCCGCATCAGTGAGTATAAAACCGGCATCGACGCGAAGATGACAAAGAAAGATACCGTTATTCTGTGTCTTGAGTATTCGCATTTCCTCTTCATAGTTGCGCCGAAGGCAAGTGAAGACAGGAACGGTGCCGAAGCCCTGTACAAGGCAGGCATTATTCTGCTGTGTGAAAGCGGCAGCATTTTCAGTCGCAGAGAACCGGATGAAAACTATGACCGGGATGAAACGATAGCAGAACTGTATACCTATTTTGATTTCCTTCGCGGACTCGGAATGGATAATGCCGCGCAGGGAATTATTATCAACGCCATTTGTTATCTGTCACATAAACCGTTCAGAAAAGTAAGAGCAGAGGCACCATTTCAGAAGAAACAAGGATGGCTCCGTGAAGAAAGGGGGAATGACGAATGAGTACGGATTATAAATGTGTCACAACGGTTGACGGCATCAGAGACTACCTTGGTAATGCCGATGTGATTGCCTTTGACTATGAAACCGCACCGAATGATGAATACCGCAGTGAGGAGCGGGCGGCGCTTGATCCGGCGAAAGCCCATATTGTCGGCTGTTCCTTCTCGGTAAAAGAGTATACCGGAATCTATGTGCCGGTGGCACATCTTGCCGGAGAAAACATTGAAAAGAAAGCCTTTTATGATTTTCTTCACGGATTTCTTTCGGACAGAAGCAAAGTCAAGGTGGCACACAACATTGCCTTTGAATCGGCGATTTCCTATGCGTCCGGCATGGTGATTCTGCCGCCGGTCTACGATACGATCTGCGCTTCTCAAATGTCGCTGAAAGACACCTATGATTTCCGCAATCTCTCGGATAGCGGTTTGAAGACCCTGGCAAAGAAGCTCTTTGATGAGCCGCTGCCGACCTTTGAAGCGGTCACAGACGGAAAGTCCTTTGATGAATTGGACGGGCATGACCCGGAAACCGTGAGGTACGGCTGTGCCGACTCGGATTTTGCTCTGCGGCTTTATCACAGGTTCAATGAATGGTTTGACCGTTTTCTGCCGAAGCATCGCTGGATTGTGGAGAACATCGAAAGCCCGACGGCGGTTTACCTTGGCATCATGAAGACCAACGGTATCCCGGTGGATATTGATCTGATGGAAAAACGCAAGGTGGAAGCCGAAGCGGAGATGGAAAGGCTCAAAGGTGAGATTGCCGCCATTATTGGTGATGTGCCTATCGGTGCCAACTGCTCGACTATGGCATTCAAAACCTATCTTTACAAAGATCTGGGACTGCCGATTCTCAAAACCACAGAGACAAACCGTGAAGCCGCTGATGATGAGACCATGGTTCGTTTGAAGGAATGGTGTGATGAGTTCCGACCGGAGCTGTCTCATCTTTTTGAACTGGTGCAGGAATACCGCAAGTGGGGAAAAATCAAATCAACCTATATCGACGGCTATGCCAAGTACATCAACAGTGCGACTTTGAAGATCCACCCGGATCTTTTCGCTCTCTCGACCGACACCGGCAGAATGAACTGCCGCAATCCCAATGCTCAGAATATGCCCCGAAAGACCAATGACCCTATCGGTATCCGTTCTTTCATCAAAGCACCGGAAGGACACTATATCCTGTCTCTGGACTTTTCACAGATCGAGCTTCGTGTGGGTGCTTTCTACTGCAGAGATGAAATTATGATGGGAGTCTACCGAAAGGGTGGAGACATTCATGCGGCAACGACCTCGGTCATTTTCGGATGTACCTACGAGGAAGCGAAGGATAAGAATTTCCCCGGATATAAAGAGCATCGCACCATTGCCAAGAACGTGAACTTCGGCACCTTCTACGGACTGTTTCCGAGAGGGTTGCAGAAGACTCTGAAATTCAAAGCCGGTGTGGAACGTTCTCTGGGCGAATGCGAGGAGATCATAAACAGTCTGAAATATGGATATCCGGCATTGCATACCTGGCAGGAAGAAACAAAAGCCGAAGCCGCAAGGAGAGTATATACCGAAACGTGGCTCGGCAGAAGACGGTATCTTCCGTCTATCCTTTCAGATAACTGGGGACAGAAGTCCTTTGCGGAGCGGTGCGCCTTAAACACTCCGATTCAGGGAACGGCAGCAGATATATTAAAACTTGCGATTGTCCGTATCCTTGAGGGCTTACCGGAGAGGGAATGGCTCAAACCCATCCTGCAGATTCACGATGAGCTGACCTTTGTCATTCCGGAGGATAAGCTGGATGAAGCCGTGACCTTTATCCGTGCCTGCATGGAAGCACAGCCTTTCCCGGAATTTGATCTCCCTCTCGTGGCAGAAACATCCTACGGTCATGACTTCGGGGCAATGGAAGAAATGGAGTAAGTCATGAAAAACAGTTTATATCACAACTCCTCCGGCTGCTATGACCCGACAGCCGGGGAAGCGATGAGCAATATTATAAGAGATGAGCGGAGAGAACGAAAGAAGCATTCTCCGCAACCGAAATCAAATCAGCCGAAGCAGGCTGAAAAGATCGTTATTACTACAAAACAAGAAGAAAATACGGAGGTGCCTACAGATGAAGATATCGGCATTTGATATTTTGAAGTGCTTATTTGAGCCGGATGAGACGGTCTGTTTCCGTGTGTTTGATGATAAAAAGCGTGGCGTTTTTCCCGGCATGAAGCTGGAATGTCAGCTCGGAAAATACGCTCAGATGGAGCCGGTTCTGGAGGAGCATAACTCTCATGACCGTGGCGTGTTCTATGTGGTCAATTACGGCGGTCAGTCGGATGATGCAATCTCCCGTGTCAATGCGCAGTTCGTGGAGATGGACGATTGCAGTTTTGAAGAGCAGCAGAAGAGAATCGATGCATTTCTTCTTCCGCCGTCCATGATCATCAAGACAAAACGCTCCCTTCATGTTTACTGGTTCATGGATAAGAAAGCCGAGGTCGGTCGTTTCCGCAAGATTCAGGAACAGCTCGTCAAGCAGTTTGACGGTGATCCTGTCTGCGTCAATGAATCCCGTGTCATGCGTCTTCCCGGATTCAATCATTGCAAAGGGGATACGCCGGTTATGGTAGAGTGCATCCTCTTTCATCCGGAACGCAAGTACTCGCAGGATCAGCTTTCGGAGCTTTTGCCCGATGCGGAAGAAAAGCGAATCATCGCTCAGAAGGGAAATGAGAAAGGTCTCGATATTATCTGCCGTGGCTGTGATTTTATTAAGCACTGTAAAGAGAATGCCGCTCACCTTGCGGAACACGACTGGTATGCGATGATCACCAACCTTGCACCATTTGAGGGGGGTGTGGAGCTGATTCATCAGCTGTCGAAACCCTATCCCGGTTACGATGCACAGGCAACGCAGAAGAAGATCAATCACTATTTTGAAAGCGGAACGAGACCCATCAACTGTGTGACCATTGCGGAGAAAGGCTATCGCTGTCCGAAACTGGCAACCGGTGAGTGTCCCTGCAAGTCCCCGGCTTCCATGTGCTATATGCCGTTAGATGCTGAGACGATTGTGCAGATGATTTCCGAACTGACCATTACCAATGATCCCATTAAGGATACGAAGACAGCCCAGGAGTTCATTGAACGCTGGCTCTACAATCAGGATGAAGTGACTGCAACGGCGATTATCAATTCGGCAATGCGGGAGCATTTTCATTTCAAGACCGACTTCCTGCGTCCGCTTCTGCAGCATTACAAACGCTGTGCGAAGAAGCATGAGAACGCATCTCACGTCCGCAAGACCTCGGAAGATATGGGACTTCCCGCATGGTACACGGTAGGAAATTACGGAGTGAAGTTCCTTCCCGGCATCCTCGCTCTTTCTATGTCGAGGGATGAAAATGTCATCTATGCCGCCGATCAGCATTTCCTCTATAACAACGGTGTGTATGAGGAACTGACCGAAAAGCAGTCGCTCCGTATGGTTCAGCAGAAGATGCTTCCGTCTGAAACAAAGATGAGTCAGATCGTGGATGCAGAGAATCAATGGGAATTGATCATTCAGAAAAATATCCGTGACCTGAATCCGAATCCCTATATCATCAATCTGAAAAACGGACTGTTCAATGTGCTGGAAAGCAGCCTTTCCGGACATACACCGGAGTATCTATCAACGGTACAGCTTGGCGTGAAGTATGACCCGAAGGCAGACTGTCCTCGCTTTAAGCTCTTTCTCATGGAAGCAATGGGCGGTGATGCGGATCAGGTAAAGCTTTTGCAGGAGATGCTTGGCTACTTCCTGATTCCGGTACAATCGGCGCAGAAATGCTTTGTCATGGTGGGCGTGGCGAGTGCGGGTAAATCCGTGCTGCTTCGTGTCCTCAATGAGATTCTGCTTGGTAGGCAGAATGTGTCGAATGTTTCCTGGCAGTCGCTGAATGAGCGTTTCAAGACAGCGGAGCTTTTCGGCAAGCTGGCGAATATCTTCGCTGACCTTCCGACAAAGAACATTGATGACAATGGTATATTCAAAGCCCTTGTAGGTGAGGACTATCTGACCGTGGAGAAGAAGAACAAGAACCCCTTCAGCTTTCAATCCTATGCAAGACTCCTGTTTTCCTGCAATACGATCCCGAAGAACTATGGAGATAAGAGCGACGGCTTTTACCGTAGGCTCATCATCGTCCGTTTCAATCATGCGGTGCCGGAGGAGAAAAGAGATCCGCATCTCATTGAAAAGTTCCGTGCGGAAGCAGATGGCATCTTCATGTTTGCATTGGAAGGCTTGAAACGGCTGATGGATAATAACTTTATGTTCAGCGAAACCGAGGCGAACAGGGCAGAGCTTCAGCAGTACCGTGAGGACTCCGATTCCGTGCTGTCCTTTGTCAATGAGTGCTGTGAGCTGGATGACAATCAGGAGAAACCGTCGAGCGTTGGTTCGACTGAACTGTATAATGCCTATAAGCGGTACTGCGAAGAATGTGGTTTGAAGCCATTTTCACAGAAAATGTGCATTCAGCAGATTATTTCTTCCTTTGATACCGTAACGAGGGACATCGACCGGCTCGGCAAACGGCGCATTCTGAAAGGAATCCGTCTGACGGAGGTCCTTGGGTAGAGCCATATCAAGAACAGGTAACAGATGAACACGGTTTTTCTATTTCTTATATATACCAATTAAAACACAAAAACCTTTGTTTATTTTGCTCCATATGTGCAATAGGGATTTTCGTGTCAATGTGTCAAAGGAAATCCGGAAAACCGTGTGATTCCTGCCTTTTGAGCAGATGCCGTTTGACACATGTGTCGGCGGCAGCGGAAAGGAGAGAGACGATGTCGGAAGCAGATATTGTAAAAGCAATTCTGAAATACTTAAAAACCGTACCGCAGTGCTTCGCCTGGAAAGAGCACGGCGGAATGTACGGGACGGCAGGTATCCCGGATATTATTGCCTGCGTGAGCGGTTGCTTCTATGGCTTTGAGGTCAAAACCGATAAGGGAAACCCCACAAAGCTCCAGGAAGCAACCATCCGAAAAATCCTCGGAGCGGGCGGGACGGCCCTGGTTGTCCGCTCGGTTGCCGAGGTGCAGAGCGTGATCGAAGGCTCTGTGCAATGCAACGATAAGTAAAGAATAACGAGACAACGCATCAATGCAGCGATGCTTCTGAAACAAAAGTAAGAACGGAGGTGTCGGCATGAGAGATGCTTATCAGGAATTGGCTTCTGCCATCGTTGTACAGGGAATCAAGGATTATCTCCTGTATGCCAAGGCGGTGGTAAAACTTTCAATCATCTATCTGACTGAGGAAGAGACAGGCAAGGGCAACCGGCTGATTACAAGTTTTATGGACAGCAGACGGTCGTATCTGGAATGTCGGCACTTTCTTCTTTCCGAGTGGTACGAGATGCTGTCGGATACCAACGGCAGAGCCGTAAAAGAAAAACTGGATGCTAAGGTGAGAGAGTATGGAAATAAAAGACTATTTAATGAAACCCACGAGGTTATATCAAAAGATTAAAAAGAACGAGGACTGTGCCGCTCACTGGCATCGTATGGCATCTACCGTATCTGCTCCCGCCTATGACCGTGAAAGAGTAGCAGCAAGCAGAAACACCAACGCTCCGTTTGTCGCACCCCTGGAAAAAGCAATTGACCTGGAACGGGTTATACAGCGGCAGTACGGTGAACTGGCGGAACTGAAACGGGAAGTGACAGCGGTTATTTATCTGCTGGAAGATCCGCTGGCACAGCTGGTGCTTTTGAACCGGTACATCCGGCTGATGGATTGGGAAGACGTTTTAATGGAATTGTCTTTACCCAGAGCCTCGATGTTCAGAATGCACCGTGAGGCACTGAAGGAATTGGAGGTCAAAATCAATGCTACATAATCCTATTGAAAGAAGGCTGAGAAAATACAGTCTGCAGAAAGTGGAGATGCATTATCTGGAAACGGAACTGCGGACGGCAAAAGAAATGCTGGAAACCCTGGACGAGTTTCAGATCACCCTTGATGATGAAGTACAATCGAAAGTGGATGAGCGTATCAAAAAGCTGGAACAGCAGATTGCTGACCTGCAAAAGGAAAAGGAGCTGGTTGAGAAGATCATCCTCGAACTAGAAGATGATATAGCAAGGGAAATTTTTAAGTTGAAGTATTTCTCCAACCAGGTCTGGTCAGATATAGCCAAGCGAGTAGGTTATACCGAAAGGCAATGCAAGCGAATCCATGATGATACGATTGAAAAGGTCATTTCAGACAAATTATTTTGAAAATGTCCGAAATGTCCAAAATGATACTTGCGGATACTTTTCATAGCGGTAAAATGGGTACGATGAAAGAGTGCATCAAGAGCCTCGCGTGTGCGCCCCGTGCGTACCCGTGGGGTTTTTCTTTTGCCTAAATATCAATCAGAAAGATGAGGAACAACCTATGAGCAGAATTATTACCTGTGAGCAGGTGTCGGACGGACATCCTGATAAAATCTGTGACCAGATCGCGGATGCCATCGTGACCGACTGCCTTGCCCATGACAAAAACAGCCGTGTGGCTATCGAGTGCCTGTTTAAGGACAGCCACCTGATTATCGCCGGAGAGCTGACAAGCAAACGCCGTCCTGACTATGCCGGTTTGGTGTACGGTGTGCTGAAACGCATCGGATACGAGGATGCGTACATCCAGCCTTTCCCCGGCAACCTTGACATTGGAATCATGGTCAGAGAACAGTCACCGGACATTGCCCTTGGTGTGGACAAAGGCGGAGCGGGTGACCAGGGAATCATGTACGGCTACGCTACAAACGAAACGCCGGAGATGCTGCCGCTTCCGTTTGCAGTTGCGACCAAGTTTCTGAAAGTGCTGAAGAACCATCCCAGTAAGATGTTTAAGCCGGATGCCAAGGCACAGGTCAGTTTCGATTACGATACCGGTCGCATCACCACCTTCCTCTGTTCGGTACAGCACAGCCCGGATGTGGAAGTGAGTGACTTCCGTCATATTATCGAAAGCCTGATGGTATTGGCTGCTTCCGAGTACGGACTGAACGGTGACTTTGAAAAGCTCGTTAATCCGACCGGCAGATTTGTCATCGGCGGTCCCGTTGCCGACTGCGGTGTCACCGGCAGAAAACTTGCCTGTGATACTTACGGCGGTGTCGGTCATATCGGCGGCGGTGCTATGTCAGGAAAAGACCCGACCAAGGTTGACCGCTCGGCGGCTTACGCTGCAAGGAAGATTGCACGTGATATCGTCCGTGCCGGTTACGCCGATAAGTGTGAGGTCAGTATCGCTTATGCCATCGGTAAGGAAGATCCGGTATCCGTTACGGTGGACTGTTTCGGCACGGAGTACCAAAGCAAAGAGTTCATCGATGCCTTTGTGAAAGACAGCTACGACCTGACACCGAGAGGTCTTATTGACGGGTTGGGTTTGCTTGATGTGGACTACAACCTCACATCAACTTACGGACATTTCGGGAAACCTGAACTTCCTTGGGAACAGTAACCCCAGGGGTGGGGGTCTCCAAAACTGAATTTACAAAACAGCAGAATCCGAAAAAGAATCCAAGAAAACGAGATGACTTCATCTTGTAGTCAACTGCTTACAGTTTGTCAGCAGTTGAAAATTAATCATGCCTCCTGTATTTCAGCGAGCTGTCATGTGTAGGTAATCCCTCGCATGTCAGTTCGCTGTCTTATTTTCAATGCTCGTTTTCAGGGAAGCGATTGTTGAAAATAAGACGGCTGATTTATGAAAAAAAGGAAAGGGGTGAAGCCCATGCCATACAAACCAATGAAACCCTGTCATCAACCCGGTTGCCCAGAATTGGTAGAACCAGGGAAACTGTATTGTGCAAAGCATCTGCCGTTGCATCCGGAAGTCACTCGCTCCGCATCCGAGCGTGGTTACGGCAAGCGATGGCAGCGGGTGAGCCGCCTGTTCCTGCAGGAGCACCGCTTCTGTGCAGAGTGCTTGAAGGAACAACCACCACGCTACACCAAGGCAACGGTGGTTGACCACATCGTTCCGCACCGTGGTGACCAGCGACTGTTCTGGGACAAGACAAACTGGCAGCCGCTGTGCAAGCGACACCACGACAGCAAGACCGGATGTGAGGACAGCCGACCGACCTACACCTTCTGACGGTGGCCGAGCCCTTGCGACTGCGCCCTGAGGCGGGGCGGGAGCCCGACCGGAGGGGGATTTTCAATCTCTACGGCCTATCGCACGGAGACCGGCGCCCCCTCTTGCGTTAAAAAACGCGAAATTGCTAGGGCGGGGGTCTATGGGTGCGGGACCGGTATCGCAAAATGTAAATACCGTCTGTGCCGGAACATAGAAAAATGTGAGAAAAGAAGCGAAAAACGCTGATATTATGTGATTTTCAATGAAAAATCGCAAAATGAACAGCGCAAAATGCGGTGGCTGAACCGCTAGGAAAAACAGCATCGGAACGGGGCAATTACCGCGTTCTTTTTATATGCTTTTTGATTGTTTTCGCAGAATTAGGCGGCACTTTCGCCGGATTATGAAAGAGAAACGACATGAACGAGAACAGAGAACCCACAGAAGCAGATGTGTTTGAAGACGGATTTGAAGAACAGGATATGCAGGATTTCTATGACAATGTCGCAAAACGCTTCTGTCCGGAGTGTGGCACGGCCTACAAACGAAACCCCATCGGAAGACCGAAATTATTCTGTTCGGAAAAATGCCGGAGAGCTTGGCACCGTAAACATATCAATCTGGATAACTGGAAAAAGGTCGAGCAGATCATCTGCCCTGTTTGTGGTCGTGTGTTCATTGCCTCCGAAAGCAGAAAAAGAAAGTATTGTTCCCATGCCTGTGCGAATCGGGCGAGGGCAAAAGAAAGGATTTATTAGAACATGAAGAAAACCTGTGAATTAAAAACCATTCCGGTGGGCGAACTGAAACCTGCGGACTATAACCCCAGGAAGAAGCTCAAGCCGGGGGATAAAGAGTACGAAAAAATAAAAGCATCGATTGAAGAGTTCGGTTTTGCTGATCCGCTGGTTGTCAATTCTGATATGACGATCATCGGCGGACATCAGCGACTGACTGTAGGCATGGCGCTTGGCTACACCGAAGTGCCCTGTGCCGTGGTCGATATTGATAAGGTCAGAGAAAAGGCACTGAATATTGCACTGAACAAAATCACCGGTGCGTGGGATGAAAGCCTACTGGCTGATCTTTTGGAAGACATCCAGAACTCGGACTTTGATCTTGGCAAGACCGGCTTTGAACCTCCGGAAATCGAAACGCTCTTTAATAAAGTCCATGACAAGGATGTAAAAGAGGATGACTTCGATGTAGGAGAGGAACTGAAGAAACCGTGCTTTTCTAAGTCCGGTGACATCTGGCACCTTGGAAGACACAAAGTCATCTGTGGCGATTCTACTTTGCCGGAGACTTATCAGGCACTGCTTGAAGGTGTGAAAGTCAATCTGATTCTGACCGACCCGCCGTACAACGTGGACGTGGAAGAAACTGCCGGAAAGATCATGAACGACAACATGTCGAAAGAGGATTTTTACAAGTTCCTGTTGGCGGCCTTCACTCCGATGCACGATGCTATTGCAGATGACGGTTCCATCTATGTGTTCCATGCAGACACCGAGGGGTTGAACTTCCGCCGTGCTTTTGACGATGCAGGATTTTACCTTTCCGGCTGCTGCATCTGGAAGAAGAACGCCCTTGTTTTAGGGCGTTCCCCGTATCAGTGGCAGCACGAGCCGATTCTCTACGGTTGGAAGAAAGGCGGAAAACATCAGTGGTATTCCGACAGGAAGCAGACCACCATCTGGGAATATGACCGTCCGAAAGCCAGCAAAGACCATCCGACCATGAAGCCGGTGGCATTGATGAGCTATCCGATTAAGAACAGCACCATGACCAACGGGATTGTTTTGGATCCGTTCCTTGGCAGTGGTTCTACCATGATCGCCTGCGAGGAAACGAACCGTGTTTGTTTGGGTATTGAACTTGACCCGAAATTCGTGGATGTCATATGCGAGCGTTTTCGCTTGGCATATCCGGAAAAAGCAGCAGATGTGTATGTCATCCGTGACGGGCAGAAGCTGACATACGATGAAGTAGTAGCGGACATGAAAGGTGAGGACAATGAGAGTTGCGGTGATTGATGCCGACCTGATCGGCAGGAAGAGACATCGTTTTCCCAACCTCGCCTGCATGAAGCTGTCCGGATTTCATAAAGAAAAAGGTGATGAGGTCATTCTCAAAACCGATTATGAAAATCTGGGAAGCTACGACAAAGTATATATCTCCAGGGTGTTTATAGACACAAAAGTGCCGGATGCCGTTCTGAAGCTTTCAAATGTGAGCTTCGGCGGTACCGGCTTTTATTATGACAAAGCACCGAAACTGCCGGATGAGGTAGAACATCACAAACCGGATTACCATTTGTATGACGACTGGGTGAGGGAACAGGTTGCAAACGGGAAAAACTCTGCAGAGTTTTCCTACTATACAGAGTATTCCATCGGGTTTCTCACTCGTGGTTGTTTCCGTCACTGTGATTTCTGCGTCAACAGAAATTACAACCGTGTGCAGATGCACAGTCCGCTGTTTGAGTTTTATGATGAAAGCCGTCCAAAGATCTGTCTGCTGGATGATAACTTCTTCGGTTGTCCCAATTGGCGGATGCTTTTGGAAATCCTGCAGGCAACCGGCAGACCCTTTCAGTTCAAGCAGGGATTGGATGAGCGGCTGCTCACCGAGGAAAAATGTGAAGTTCTATTCCGTTCCAACTACGACAGCGACTATATCTTCGCTTTTGACAACATTGCGGATATGCCGCTCATCGAGGAAAAGTTGAAGCTGATCCGCAAATACACGAATGCCGTGCCGAAGTTCTACTGCTTTTGCGGTTTTGACCGAGCGGACAAGTGGGATGCGGACTTCTGGCGGCAGGACATTATCGACCTGTTCCGCAGGATCGAGCTTCTGATGAAATACCGCTGTCTACCTTATGTCATGCGGTTTAACCGGTATACGGAAAGTCCCCATCGTGGGATGTATATCACCATTGCCCGTTGGTGTAATCAGCCGGGGTTCTTCAAAAAGAAATCTCTTCGTGAATTTGCACAAGCCAACGGCGTGAACAGTTCGGCGATGCGGTACCTGACGGCTTTTGAAGAAGCTGTTCCGGAAGCCGCTATGTATTCGGATATGAAATTTGAGAGGATGCAATGAAAATCTTATTATTCACCGCCGATTGGTGCAAACCCTGTCAGGCGATGAAACCCATTATCAAAGAAGTAGCCGAGGAATGTGCTGCTGACTATGAGTTTATTAATGTTGAAACCGAAGACCCAAGGGTAGGGAAATACCTGGTCATGAGTACGCCAACCATTGTGATTGAGGAGGGTGGTCTGATGAAGGCACGGTTTGTGGGCTTTCAGCCAGCAGATCTTCTCAAGGCGGCGGTCATCTCTCCTGAATGGCATTAAGGATTCCTTAGAAAGATGTGAACTTTCTGATATATATCGCACACACCCCTTGCAATATGAGAAAAACAGAGGGATCATGTGTCACACCAAAGGGAAACCCTTATGGAATAAGCATTTAGGAGGATTTTTACCATGACAATTAACTACAACGTAAGCGGGGCAGACCGCAAAAAACTGGTTCAGACCATTTCAGAGATTCTGGAATGCGACGCCAAGTACCTCGGGGTTCCATCCTGCGCATACCAGATCGACTACTTTACAGTTGATAAAAATGGCATCTTAAGTTTTGACGACAGCGCAGACAGCGAGGAAGTCGAGCAGCTCATTGAAGCCCTATGTGAAAGAGGCTTTGAGGCGGAGGTCGAAACCGAAGAAGGCGTCATCGCCATTGCCTACCCGATGGCTAAGCTCGGCGAGGACGGGCTTGCGAACCTCAAAAAGTACGTTGAAGCCAAGCACGACCTTTTCTGCGAGGCTTTCGGAACGGACGAGCTTCCTATTGAAGCCGATAAGGAGAAGGTTTCCTTCCCTTGGTTCGACGGGAATGCAACACCCGAACAGGTACAGGCTTACAGCACTTTCGTGTGCAAGCTCTGCGAGATGATGGCAAACGCCAAGCGGGTGACCGCTACCGAAAAGCCCATCGACAATCCCAAGTACACGATGCGCTGCGTATGCTTACGAATCGGCCTGATAGGACAAGAGTACAAGGAAGCGAGGAAGGTGATTCTTTCCCGCCTGTCAGGATCCTCGGCGTTCAAGCACGATATTCGAAAGGACTACGCTCCGGGGTGCGATCCGATTCCAACACCGGAGAACACGGTGGCTTTTGATATGGAGGAAGCGAGAGAACGGCTTCAAGACCCAAAGGTGCAGGAAGAAATCAAAGCCATTTTAAACGGAGAAGACGAGGATGACGAGCCGGTCATCAAGACCGAGGTTGTTGCGAAACTCAGTAATCCGGAAAAGGCGGTGTGCAGATGAAAACGGGACAGGACAGAATCATCGCCATCCTGATGGAACGGGATGAACTGACTGAAGAAGAAGCCAGAGAGCAGGTCGAGGATGCGGTAGATGCCATCAACGACATTATGGAAAACGGCGGCAGCTACGAAGAAGCAGAAGATGTTCTGCTTGAAGATTTGGGTCTGGAAATGGACTACATTTTCGACCTGCTGTTATGAAAGGAGCGGCATATGAAGCAGATTTCAAAAGAGCAGTTGGCAATGCTGCGTAAGGAATTTCCTATCGGATGCAGAGTAGAGCTTTTGAGCATGTCAGATGTGTTTGCTCCGCCAATTGGAACCAAGGGAACCGTTCAATATATCGACGACCTGGGCGATGTTGGGGTAGCGTGGGACAACGGATGCGGTTTGGCAGTCGCTTTCCCGGAAGACCGTTGTAGGAGGTGCGACGATGAAGAAGCCATTGATTGATGATCAGGTTTTTGAAGAAATCATGAAGGTGAGAAATTCCGGAATCGTGAATATGTGCCTGACGAAAGAAGTCCAGTATCACGCTTTCCACATGAACTGTTACCATCTGGTCAACCTGATTGAGGAGCACCCCAAAGAGTACTTCCATTTCATCCTGACGGGCGACCGTGGGGAAGCGCCGGAAGAAGAATAAACAATAACAAAAATATGAGATCGAGCCTTTGGGCTCTTTCTCTTGTAGTACAGAAAGTCGCTTAACAGGCGACTCTTTTTATTGGTGAGGAAAATGACAGATACGATTTTATGCGGCGATGCCGTAGAACAATTAAAAAGTCTGCCGGATGAAAGTATCGATATGTGCTTAACCAGTCCGCCGTATTTCAGTTTAAGAAATTACGATGTGGCCGGACAGATCGGGCAGGAAACAACACCGGATGAATATATCGACCGGCTGCTGGCCGTGTTCGCTGAAGTTCATCGAGTGTTAAAACCAGAAGGAACCCTGTGGCTCAACATCGGCGATGCCTATGCCGGTAGCGGTCAGGGTGCCGGAACAAAGAATCCGTCTGCAAAACAGAAAAGCAATCGCGGCATGAGCCACATGCAGGTAGAAGGGTTCAAAAGTAAGCTGCTCACCGTGCAGGATTGTAAGCGAAAGGATATGATCGGCATTCCTTGGAAGCTGGCCTTTGCCCTTCGGGATGCCGGTTGGTATTTAAGGCAGGACATTATCTGGTATAAACCCAATGTCATGCCGGAGCCGGTGAAAGACCGCTGCACCAAGTCCTATGAGCATGTGTTTCTCCTGACAAAAAGTATCGGCTATTATTTCAACAGCGATGCCATCAGAGAACCTTGCAGTGAAGCGTCACTGGCCGACTTTAAGCGACGAAAAACCCTGACCAATAAAGGTGGCGGTAAGGATAGCTATGAGGGCGTAAGACCCGACCTGTGCCGCAGTCGCGCCGATTACTACGCCAAGGACGGCAAGCGAAATGCCAGAGATGTCTGGCAGATTAATACGAAGCCGTATAAGGGTGCACATTTTGCTACCTTCCCCGAGGAACTGGCCAGCCGATGTGTGGCTGCCGGTTGTCCGGAAGATGGCATTGTCTTAGACCCGTTCATGGGGGCAGGAACGACGGCTGTTGTTGCAAAGCAGCAGGGGAAACACTATATCGGCATCGACCTGAATCAAAATTATGTAGCGCTGGCCGAAGAGCGGATTCAGAATGTGGTGGCGAACAATGGATGATCTCATTCGTTCCGTTTCTACTGACCAGACGGAAATCCTCAAATGGATATTGAAGTTGTATGTTCCGGATGGCCGGTTTGAAGCAGACAGTACTTATTCCAAAGGTGGCTTTTATAAAGACATTCCACCGCCGAGGCTGCGGTTTGACCTGAACCCGCAAAGCGAGGATGTTATTCAGGCGGATTGCAGAAATCTTCCGATTGAAGATGAATCCATCAGCAGTCTGATGTTTGATCCACCGTTTTTAGCAACGACCGGGAAGTCGCTGGAATCCGATGAAGGTAATATTATCAACCGGCGCTTTACAGTCTGCCGGAGCGAAGCAGAATTGCAGGAGTTATATCGGGATGCCGTCAGGGAAGCACAGCGAGTGCTGAAACCCGGTGGTATTTTCGTGTTCAAGTGTCAGGATAAGGTTTCCTCCGGCAAACAATACTGGATGCACTGTTTTGCGTATGAACTGGCGATGAAAAACGGCTTTGAAGCGGAAGATCTGTTTGTACTGGTTGCGAAGAGTCGTCTGGTTGCCAATTGGCAGCGGAATCAGAAGCATGCACGGAAGTTTTGCTCATTTTTCTGGGTATTTCGGAAGAAGAAAACAGCACAATTACACCAGAAATGAAGCCTAAAGATTGTGTAACTTATTATCGCTAAATGACTTGCTATAGTCAAAACACAATGGTAATATCCACACTACCAAAAGGGCAGAGCCCGGAATCAAGGAGGAAAACACCATGACAGAAAGACAGTTACAGCAGGTAATCAGCCAGCTTCCCGAAGGAGAGCACTTCGACAGAGCGTATACCGCATTCGAGGGCGGCATTCGGGTGATCAGCAAGGATGAGTGCGGATTCGAATACCGCTACAACGTGAGCTTCGATACGGAAGGAAACGCCAGCATCCAGAGATTCTAAAAAAAACATAAAACAAGGCTTCAGCTCCGAAGGGGGTTGTTGCTCGTAGTACAGAAGTCGCACCCATGACGGTGGCGGCTTATTTTTTACCCTTTTTTATTTTTGAAGAGGGGAGGTTTCGAGATTGGCAACGAGAGGAAGAAAACCAACACCGACCGCAATCAAAGAGCTTGAAGGCAATCCCGGAAAGCGACCTTTGAATAATAAAGAGCCAAAGCCCGTGAAGAAAGCTCCGGCCTGCCCCAAGTGGCTGGAGCCGGAAGCGAAAAAGGAATGGCGGCGGCTCGTCAAACAGATGGAAACCCTGGGCATTTTGACCCAAGTGGATATGGCAGCTTTTGCCGGTTACTGTCAGGCCTACGCAAGGTGGAAAGAAGCCGAAGAGTTTATTACGCAGCACGGTTCTATCGTTAAGACCCCATCGGGCTATTGGCAGCAGGTGCCGCAGGTGTCCATCGCTCAGACCTATCTGAAAATCATGAACCGCTTTGCGGAGCAGTTCGGTCTGACCCCGGCATCCCGCTCCCGTATCATTGCAGACTCGACTTCGAGCGGTGGTATCGATGATGAAATGGAGGCATTGCTTGGGGGTGGTTCGTAATGGCTGAATCGAGACCGGCGAATTACCCGAAGCTGAAGAACTATCAGCCGTCCAAGTTTATGCTGCCCACATCCCATTACGATAAAGAGAAAGCCGACCGTGCGGTGCAGTTCATCGAAAACCTGCGGCATACCAAAGGCAAGTGGGCAGGAAAAAGGTTCTGGCTGTTACCTTGGCAGGAGCAGATCGTTCGAGACGTGTTTGGAATTGTCAATGAAGACGGAACGAGGCAATTCCGTACTGCCTTTATTGAGATTCCCAAGAAGAACGGAAAGTCGGAACTTGCGGCGGCCATCGCCCTTTATCTGCTTTACGCAGATAACGAACCCTCTGCCGAAGTTTACGGTGCGGCAGCTGACCGTCAGCAGGCATCCATCGTTTTTGAGGTTGCCAAACAGATGGTGGAAATGTCACCGGCACTTTTGAAACGAAGCAAGGTCATGGCGGCAACAAAGCGTATCGTCAACTACACCAACGCAGGCATCTATCAGGTGCTGTCGGCGGATGTAGGAAACAAGCACGGCTTTTCTGTTTCGGGACTTGTGTTTGATGAGATCCATAACCAGCCGAACCGCAAGCTCTATGATGTTCTGACAAAAGGTTCCTCTGATGCACGAAGCAATCCGCTTCACTGCATTATTACCACAGCCGGAACGGACAGAAACTCCATCTGTTATGAACTGCACAGCAAAGCCCTTGATATTTTGAAAGGTGTGCGAATCGACCCGTCTTTCTATCCGGTGGTTTACAGCCTGCCGGATGATGCAGATTGGGAAGACGAAAAGAACTGGTACGATGTGAACCCGTCTCTTGGGTACACCATTACCATTGACCGAATGCGGGACGCTTTCTTAGAAGCGAAACAGAATCCGGCGGATGAAATCACTTTCCGGTGGCTTCGTCTAAATCAGTGGGTGAACAGCACCACAGCATGGATTCCGGATGCGGTGTATATGCAGGGCAATCAGCCGATAGACCTCAGAATGCTGGAAGGCAGGGACTGTTACGCCGGACTTGACCTTTCCAGTACAGAGGATATTACCGCTTTTGTTTTGATGTTCCCGCCGAGGACGGAAGACGAAAGCTATATTATGCTGCCATTCTTCTGGATTCCGGAGGATACGATTCCGAAGCGTGTACGAAAAGCCTCTGTGCCATACGATGTGTGGCATCGGCAAGGTTACATCAACGCGACCGAAGGAAACGTCATCCATTATGGTTTTATCGAGCATTTCATTGACGAGCTTGGAAAGCACTATCACATCAAAGAAATCGCCTTTGACCGTTGGGGAGCCATTCAAATGGTACAGAACCTTGAAGGTCTGGGTTTTACCGTGGTGCCTTTTGGTCAGGGCTATAAAGATATGAGCCCTGCGTCAAAGGAGTTCTTTAAGCTGATGATGGAAGGGAAAATTATCCATGGTGGCAATCCGGTGCTTCGCTGGATGGCGGGCAATGTGGTGATTGAGACCGATCCTGCCGGAAACATCAAGCCAACCAAAGCGAAATCGCCGGAGAAAATCGACGGTATTGTCGCAGCAATTATGGCATTAGACCGCTGTATCCGTCATGCCGAAGACTACAATCCCTACGATCATCGATCAATTTTGTTCGTGTAAGGAGCAGACAATGAAAATAATCGTACCGGGCAGTGACCCGAAACCGAAGAAGTTACGGCTGCGGTGTTATAACTGCGGCTGTGTTTTTGAAGCATTGAAAGACGAATACGAGATTCAAATGGGGCAGTACAACGAAGATACGGTGGTAGTGAAATGTCCCTGGTGCAATAAAACCCTTTATACCACCGCAACAGAAACGAGGTAAACATGGAAAAAGCATTCAGACACTTATATGCCAGAGCGGATGCCATAGCTGGTATCTGTAAAACAGTAATGAAGTTGATGAAAATAATCAGAAACGGAGAATGAAATGGGAATCAAAGAAGCAATATCAGGTTTATTCAAGTCGAGGGATGCTCCTCAGAACCGGACAGCCGGAAGCGGGTATACCTTTTACATGGGCGGCTCCACATCCGGTAAATATGTCAACGAACGGTCAGCCATGCAGATGACGGCGGTTTACGCCTGTGTGCGTATTCTGTCGGAGGCGATTGCCGGACTTCCGCTGCACCTTTATCGATATAACGATGAGGGCGGCAAGGAAAAGGCAACCGACCACACGCTGTATAGGTTGCTCCACGATGAGCCGAATCCTGAAATGACATCCTTTGTTTTTCGGGAAACGCTCATGACCCACCTTTTGCTGTGGGGCAACGCTTACGCACAGATCATCCGGAACGGAAAAGGAGAGGTCATAGCACTGTATCCTTTGATGCCGAGCCGAATGACCGTGGACAGAGATAAAGACGGACATTTGTTTTATCAATACCAGATGTCAAACGAGGATGCGCCGACTATGAAAAGCGGCATGGTTGTCCTTGATCCGTCCGAGGTATTGCATGTTCCGGGACTTGGCTTTGACGGTATCGTGGGGTATTCGCCGATTGCCATGGCAAAGAATGCCATCGGTATGGCCATTGCCTGTGAGGAATATGGAGCCAAGTTCTTTGCTAACGGTGCAGCCCCTTCCGGTGTTCTCGAATATCCGACCACATTAAATGATCCGGATAAGTTGAGAACCGCATGGCAGTCTCAGTTCGGCGGTAGCGGAAATGCCGGAAAAACACCGGTACTGGAAAATGGGCTTCACTATGTGCCTATCGGTATCAAGCCCCAAGAGGCACAGTTCCTTGAAACGAGAAAATTTCAGATCGATGAAATCGCCCGTATTTTCCGCATCCCGCCTCATATGGTGGGAGACCTCGATAAGAGTTCCTTTTCCAATATTGAACAACAGTCACTTGAGTTCGTGAAATACAGTCTTGACCCGTGGGTGATCCGCTGGGAACAGAGCCTGTCACGGGCTCTTTTTTCTGCCGAAGAAAAGAAAGAACTGTTCTTCAAGTTTAATGTTGAGGGGCTTCTGAGAGGAGACTACGCAAGCCGTATGCAGGGCTACGCCACCGCAAGACAAAACGGCTGGATGTCCGCAAACGACATCAGAGAACTGGAAAACCTCGACCGCATTCCTGCGGAAGAGGGCGGTGATCTCTATTTGGTTAACGGGAACGTATTACCTTTGTCGATGTCGGGCGCGGCCTATCTGGATAATCGCAATATGACGAGCGAAACAAATGAAAAGAATTATGTAGAGGAGGATTCCAATTCCAATGAATCAGAACAAAAAGAAGTTCTGGAACTGGGTAAACCAGACAGACACAGAGTCGGGACAGGTTGAGCGAATCCTGGAACTGTACGGAACCATCGCTGAAGAATCATGGTTTGATGACGATGTGACTCCGCAGATGTTCCATGATGAGCTGTTCGCCGGTGACGGTCCTGTGACAATCTGGCTGAACAGTCCAGGCGGCGATTGCATTGCTGCCAGTCAGATCTACGCAATGCTTATGGATTACAAGGGAAACGTGACAGTCAAGATTGACGGCATTGCGGCATCCGCTGCGTCTGTTGTGGCTATGGCGGGTACCAATGTCCTGATGGCTCCCACGGCCATGATGATGATCCATAACCCCATGACCATTGCCTTTGGCAATCACGATGATATGGAGAAAGCCATCGATATGCTGGATGAGGTCAAAGAAAGCATTATCAATGCTTATGAGATTAAGACCGGCATGTCGAGAGCAAAACTCAGTCATCTGATGGATCAGGAAACATGGATGAACGCAAACAAAGCCATTGAGCTTGGTTTTGCGGACGATGTCCTGACCGATGAGAAAAAGAAGAAGTGCAGTGATGCCTCTTTCAGCTTCTCAGGCAGAAAGACCGAAATGGCTCTTCTGAACAAACTGACAGCCAAATGCAAATCCGCAGAAAAAGCGGAGGAGCAGGAATCTGTCGAAGAACCCAAACCCGAACCCCAGCCGGGGGAAACCGGCACACCGATTACCGAGCTTGAAAAAAGGCTCGAACTTTTGAAATAACGGAGGATATTTTACCATGAGCAAAATCAATGAACTGCGCACCAACCGTGCAAAGACCTGGGAACAGGCAAAGGCATTCCTGGATTCCCACCGCAACGAAAAGGGTCTCCTGTCCGCAGAGGATACGCAGACCTATGAGCGTATGGAACAGGAAATCGTAGATCTCGGTCATGAAATTGACCGTCAGGAAAGACTGGATGCTATGGAACGTGAAATGCAGGCGGCTGTCAATACCCCTCTCACTTCCAAACCCGATAATCAGAAGAACGACACCAAGACCGGTCGTGCTTCCGATGCCTACAAAAAGGCGTTCTGGAACCAGATCCGTATGAGGGGCGTTACTCCGGAACTGAGAAATGCTCTCTCCGAAGGCACTGATTCTGAGGGTGGCTACCTCGTTCCGGATGAGTTTGAACATCAGCTCATCAAGGGACTGGAAGAGGAAAACGTCATCCGTGCCCATGCCCACGTGATCACCACTTCCAACGGTCTGCACAAGATCCCGGTCGTGGCTTCTCACGGTACTGCTTCCTGGATGGAAGAGGAAGATGCCTACACCGAATCCGATGAAGTTTTCGGTCAGGTGAACCTGGATGCCCACAAGGTGGGTTCTCTCATCAAGGTATCCGAGGAACTCCTGCAGGATTCCGCTTTCAACCTGGAACAGTATATCCACGGCGAGTTTGCCCGCAGAATCGGCGCAAAGGAAGAAGACGGCTTCTTAAACGGTGACGGCAGCCATAAGCCCACCGGCATCCTCAACGGAACCGGCGGCGCACAGGTGGGCGTTACCACCAACAGTGCAACGGCAATCACTGCGGATGAGCTGATTGACCTGTTCTACAGCCTCAAGTCTCCTTACCGCAAGAATGCCATCTGGATTCTCAACGATTCCACCATCAAGGCGATCCGCAAGCTGAAGGACGGCACCGGAAATTATCTGTGGCAGCCTGCCATCAAGGATGGGGAAGTCGATACCATTCTCGGTAAGCGTTACTTCACCTCTGCATTCGCTCCGGAAATCGCTGCTGGTGCAAAGACCATCGCGTTCGGCGACTTTTATTACTATTGGGTAGGCGACCGTCAGGGTATCAGCATCAAGCGTCTGAACGAGCTTTATGCCGGTAACGGTCAGGTCGGCTTCCTGGTTTCTAAGCGTCTGGACGGAAGACTCATCCTTCCCGAAGCCATCAAGGTGCTTCAGCAGAAGGCAAACTAAGAGGCATAAAACCAACGGGACAGTCATGGGAAACTGTGGCTGTCCCACATAATTATGGAGGATAAAGCAATGAGCTATAACGCAAAAAACTATACCGAACAGGGCGGCGAAACCACCCATTTCGGCGGTAAAGTCATTTTTGAGGAAGGCTGTGAAGTGGAAGGCGGTTCTTTCACTGCCGTGCCTACGGCTACGAAATCCCAGAAAGGTATCGTGAAGGTCGGGGACGGCTTGAACGTCAACTCCGGCACGATTTCGGTGGCGGCGGCTTCCAAGACCGTGGCAGGCGGTGTGCTTGCCGTGGATGATTTGGAAGACTGCGAAGCTACGGATGTTGCAGGCATCAATGCCTTTCTCAATAACTACCTGCTTGTGCGGCTTCGCTCGGCAGGCATCTTGAAGGAATAAAGAATCGGGCGGCATCGGATGAAATACTTCGGTGCCGTCCTTCTTTTGGAGGGACACATGACCATTACACTGGCAGAAACAAAAACCTATCTTCGTGTGGATTACACCGATGATGATTCGCTTATCCAAAGTCTGATCGATTCTGCTATCGACATCTGCGCCGATGTTTCCCGCCATACGGTGGAGGAGTATATCGCTGCGACCGATGAAAAGACCCACATTGCTTTGCTTTATACGGTGGCATATCTTTATGAGCATCGTGAGGAAGCCGATCATAAGAAGCTGAAGCTTGACTTGTGGTCGATTCTCGAAGGGTACAGAAAGGCGGCATTCTGATGGACATCGGTGCAATGAATGAAAAAATCACGATTCAAAAGAACGTGCCAACTGTGGACGACATCGGAAACCACCGGGAAGTCTGGACGGATTACTATTCTTGCCATGCAACGGTCAGCGGAGAAGAAAGCTCGGTCAGTTCCGAAGCGGAGGAAGCCGGACAAAGGGTGGAAAAGGGCAAGATCGCCTTTACCATTCGGTGGTGTCAGAGCATCTCGACAGTCACTTCTACCGAATACCGTGTGCTGTTTAAGGGGGATCTTTACAACATCACCGGCATTGACCACATGAATTACAGGAAGAAGTCCGTGAAGATCATGTGCATGAAAGCGAGGCGGTAGGTATGGAACGGGTATCTGTTGACGGCCTTGCGGATGCCGTTATGAAGGGTTTGGAGGAATACGCCAAACTCTCAACAGACGAAATGAAAAAATCCGTCAAAGACGCAGGCAAGTTCTGTAAGGAAGAGGTCTCCGCCAACGCTCCGGTGAGAACCGGCAAGTATGCAAAAAGCTGGAGAAACAAAACCACATCGGAAAACGCTAACGCCATTCAGGTGACGGTGTATTCATCTGTTCCGGGTCTGCCTCATCTTCTGGAGCATGGTCATGCCAAACGAGGCGGCGGAAGAGTAAGAGCCATTCCTCATATCGCACCCGCAGAGGAAGCGGCGGAGGATAAGCTCTTGAAAGATATCGAAAAGGCACTGGAGGGATAAGCCTATGGAAACCATTGTCGAATTACTGAAAGCCATGGGCATTCCTTATGCCTATGACCATTTTGCGGAAGGTGAGTCTCCCGACCCGCCTTTCATCTGTTATCTCTGTCCGGAAAGCGACAACTTCTCCGCTGACGGCAGAGTGTACAAGAAGTTTAATACAGTTCACATCGAACTGTATACCGACTACAAGGACCCCGAAACGGAGCTGATCGTGGAAGACGTGCTGGATGAAGCCGAGATCTTCTACAACAAATCGGAAGTCTGGATCGACTCCGAAAAGCTCTACGAGGTTCTTTATTCATTTCAAACGGAGGTACAAGAAAATGCCCAAAAACAAAGTGAAGTATAACCTGAGAAACGTCCATTATGCGCTTCTTACTTTTGACACACAGGGCAATCCTGTGTTCGGAACACCGGTGCATATCCCCGGCGCTGTCTCCCTTTCCCTCGAAGCCAATGGCGAGCCGTCCATCTTTTTTGCGGATGGGTACGCCTACTATGTGGTGTCCAACAACCAGGGTTATGAAGGTGACCTTGAAATTGCACTTGTTCCCGATTCTTTCCGTACCGACGTACTGAAAGAAACTATGGACAGCAATAACGTGCTGGTGGAAGACGCCACGGCCGAAACCGCTGCCTTTGCGCTGCTCTTTGAGTTCGATGGGGATAAAAACAAGATCCGTCACGTTCTTTACAACTGCACGGCATCCCGTCCGACCATCGAATCGGCTACCAAGGAAGAGGAAATTGAGGTCAAGACCGAAAAGCTGACCATCAAGGCGGCTCCGTTGGAGGGCGGCTATGTGAAGGCAAGAACGTCCGACACCACCAATGCGACCGCATACAACAGCTGGTTCTCCAATGTGTATGTGCCGCAGAATGCTGATTTTGCCGTCAATCCTGCGACCCTGACACTCGGGCTCGAAGACAGCGGAACGGCAACAATCCTCAACGCCCTCGGTACGGTAACGGCGGCAGTAACCGTTGATGGGGAAGCCTCCGGTATGGTACAGGCTTCTGTTTCCGGTTCGACGCTAACTCTGACAACTACTGACCAGACGAGAACCGATGTGCTGTACACCGTCACCCTGACCGATAGCGGAAGAACTACCGGCAATACGGCAGTATTGACTCTGACGGTTGAAGACGAGTAAGGAGGACATCTATGGCACTTACAAAGAAAATAGAAATCGACGGCAAAGAGGTTCTGTTCAGAGCCTCTGCCGCCATTCCCCGTCTCTACAGAATTAAGTTTCGCAGAGACATTTATAAAGATTTGGCACAGCTTGAAAAAGCGGTGGATACCAGCACCGAGGACGGCTCCATGCTGGATACCTTCTCACTGGAGCTCTTCGAAAACATTGCTTATATGATGGCTCGTCATGCAGACCCGACCATTCCGGATACACCGGAAGAGTGGCTGGAGGATTTCAACACCTTCAGTATTTATCAGGTGCTTCCGCAGATCATTGAACTGTGGGGGCTGAACATCGAATCCGAGGTCAAGTCTAAAAAAAACTTCCAAAAACTGAGCGGGAAATGACCACCCCGCTCTTTATGCTCCGATGTGTGCAGTTAGGGATCTCCATTCGGGATCTCGACCTGCTCACCATCGGGATGATTACAGATATGGTCACAGAAAGTCAAAGAGACTCGGAAACCTTCGATGTGGTCGCAGGTCAGGAGCAGTTCGATGTCTTCTAATTATGAAATTTTAGCAATTTCATGAGACCTATTGACAAACGTGCTTAAATTGTTTATAATATAAGCACGAAAGGTGGTGGTTTCATGACTCCAATCAACAATCTTGTTAATGAAGGGATCATAACAACTGCGGACAGCGTTAAAAGCAGTGTGTCAAAAAAAGATTATTACCGTTTTTTGAAAGAAAATGAATTTCAAAAAGTCGGTCCCGGAGTATATGCATCGAAAGATACATGGGTTGATGCGCTGGCATTAATTCACAAACGTTGTCCGCAGGCTGTGATTTCTCACGATGAGGCATTGTATTATTACGGACTTATTGATC
>Ga0116159_1000444_pt1 | contig 47741 bp, 48 predicted proteins | sample AD_JPNAS1_MetaG_FD_89878 | JGI IMG/M metagenome (GOLD analysis project Ga0116159, IMG submission 89878) | Active sludge microbial communities of municipal wastewater-treating anaerobic digesters from Japan - AD_JPNAS1_MetaG | ecosystem: Engineered > Bioreactor > Anaerobic > Digestate | place...
GTTCGCCATCGTCGGTCTGCAGCCGCACGATTGTCGAGCGACCACGCACCCGATCCCACACCGGCAAGATAACCCCGACGACCAGTCGGTTAAGTTGTGTCGATTTCTTCGGTGCCACCTCAATCTCGGCCGCCCAGGCGGCGGGCATGTCGGCGATATTCATCGGGATAGCGATCGTCTCTTTCACCGAGAGCCCGTCTTTGTGGATGTAGCGGTATCCCTGCAGGACATCAGCCGCATTGTCGACGTAGATCGTCCGTCCCCGCGTGTCGTACTTGGCGCCACGGCGAACAGTCTTTCCGGCAGCATCGACGCGATCCCCAAGATCGCGGAATCCGAATAGGCGTCCATGCTGATCCTTAAACCATCCCTTGAAGTCAGGAAACCCCTTGATTGCTGAGGCGTCCTTCCATTTTGTGTATCGGATAGGATTCGTTACGTCGACCTCGATATAGCGCGTTTCAGCGCCCGTCCTCGGGTCTACGTAAGCAACCTCGTCACGCTTCTTGACGATCGATTCAGCGCGCAGCGTCTGCAGTCCGTTATCGAATGTTCCGTTCTGCACGGCGTAGGCTACGATTTCATCGAGCCGCTTCGAGAATTCATCAAAAACGGCATCCTGCTCGTGCGTCTGCAACGACAACAAGCGGTTCAGGAATTGCGGTATCTCCGGCAACCTGCTGGTATTCAGCCCCCCAGTGTCCTCATTGATCAGTCCGGTCAGCCCCATGGCCTGCGTAATGTCGTTGAAATTGAGTGGCGTCTTCCCGGAATACAGGTCGTTGAAGAACATATCGAGCGCGTCAATCGCGTACTGGCTCTCAAGGTTATCCGCCGCCGAGAACAGTCCTTGCCCGGCCGCCTGCCGTTGCCCGCGGGTTAGCGCACCCATCTGGTCCATGCGCCGGGCGATGGTCGAGACAAATCGTTTCTGGGCCTTTAGATTCGTCGTCGGCAGCGCGTAATGCGGCTCATTGGCCTGGTTCGTGCGGTGCGTCCGACCGGTTCCCTGGATCGCCACGTCAGCACGCCACCCCGGCTGCAGGATGTAGTGAATTCGTCGCCGCTGGTTCTTGACCTCGTTTGAGGCATGGAACGAGTATCCGGTACCGCCTGCCTGAGAAAAGATCAGGATCGGCTTCTTATCGTCCTGGAAGGAATCAGCATCGTTCTTGGCCGCATGTGATCCGCGCTTTTCCTCAACGATCTTGAGGTTTCCGTCCTCGTCGCGCGTCTGCACAAAGCGACGTTTTCGCCCAGTGACCTCGCCTACCTTATCCGAGCCGAAGGCGTTGATGATCGCGTCGATTGGATTCTCAGGTACCCGGATCTGCTCAAGCGTTCCGAGCAGTTGGTCACGCATGGCCACGGCGTCCTGGTCCTGCACAAGATTTCCTTCGGAATCGACGACCGGCCGGGAGCGTGTATTCCCGTTATCGTCGACATACGTCTCGTAGGCCGCTACTGGGAACCCGTTGCGCACGTAGTCCATCAGCGCTTGACGTGGCGTAAAGTCAAGTTCCTCAAGGGCTGTATCGGTTGCCTGAGCACGCGCGACCTGGCGCTCCTGCTCGGCTTCGTTGGTATTAGTCAGTTGGATAACGACAGCATGACCGGCGGCGATCTGCTGACGCATGCTCTCGATCACCGTCGGCGTCTGCATGGACGTGATGACCTGATTGAAGAATCGTTGATGCGTGCTCCAGAAGGCCGATAGCGCCGCGCTCTTGGCGTCGCCGCTCATGTCCTGTCCGGTTATTCCAAGAGCCTCGTTAACATTCAGCAGTACCGTCTGCCAGGTCTTTGCAAGTTCGTTGTAGATATCGGTCTGTAGCGGCGTCAATTCATGGTCAAGCCGCTCATAAGTGACGCCATCGTAGGATAGTGAGCGCGCGATATACATGCCGAGCGCCTTCATGTCGCGCGCGATCAACTCCATCGCTGCGACCCCGCCTGCTGAAACATCATTGATGAACTTGATCGGTGTCGCAAACGGCGTTCCTTCGCCCCACAAGCCTAAGCGCGAAGCGTAGGACAGGTTGGAGAGCTCGGTTGCTCCGGTTGCCGAGACATAGACGATGCGCGCCTTGGGCAGTCGTTTCTGCAGATCAATTCCGGCGATCGCCTGCGCCGATGGCTTCTTCTTTCCGCGTCGTCCACGCATCTCGATAGCATTTCCCATCGAGTGCGCCTCATCGAAGACGATGACCCCATCAAAGTCTTCGCCCAGCCATTCGACGATCTGGTCGCCGCGCGTTTTGGCCGGCTTACTCTTTCCGGTCGTCGCGTCGGCTGTTGCCTGCTTCTTGCTTCCTCCGCGCCCGAGCGTGCTGTAGGTTGTAAACAGGACGCCGCGCTTGGCGGTGATAGCGGCGTCGGCCTTTGTCTTGCCCAGCCAGAACAGTTGCTCCGGGTCAGCCCCGATACCGGTCATGTCGCGCTTGGCGTCGGTGAACAGGCCTTCATTGAACGACACCCATACCGCCTTGTCGCGCCCTTGCCGCAGGTTATCGAGGATGATTCCGGAGATTTCACGGCCTTTTCCGACCCCGGTTCCATCGCCGATGAAGAAGCCGCGCCGTTCGCCATTCGGTAGCATCTGGTTATGCGCCTGCCCGGCATAAACAACGGACTCGATCTGCGCGATCGACAACAACCCCTTATCGATCACCTTCTTTGGCAGGTTAGGCACGTAGGTTGGAGCAGGCGGCTCGACGGCGCCCATCGCCGCGGACTGTACCAGCCGGCCGGGGTGTGGTTTGGCCCCCGGAACAGAGAGGCGCTGCGGATAGTAGTTCTCGAAAACGGAATCGGATATTTCGTCCGTGTTCTTCTTTGCGTCAATGGCTTCGAGGCCTACAACCCCGCTTTGTAGTTCAGCACCAGACTTTCCAGTAGCATCGCCGCTGCTCCCAGCGGATCCGTTTCCGTCATCAGGTCCGTTTCCGTTAGATTGGCCTCCCCCTCCTGCTCCCCGGTCACCAGTTGCGTCATCCCCAGCGGCCCCCGGCGTTCCGCCAGACTGCTGATCCAGCCGCCCGCCTCGTTTATTCCCTTTGCCTTTAGGCCGTTTTCCAGACCCCAGCGCATCAGTGTCAGGACGCAGATCGCCGCCGGGTTGATACCCCAGTCCGTCTTGGTCAGAAAGGTCGCTGCCGCCCGGTTGATCGGCATCTGATTCGCCCGGGCGATTGGGTCGAGTGGGTTGCGGTCGAGTATCACGGATTTTCTCCAGTAAAGCCGGCAATTCGGCGACTCTCGCTACCTTTCCGGTCAGCACTACGCCTTGCGTCGGTCCGTCCTTGTCAATAACGAGTATTTGATTGTCGAAGGTGGTGCCGTATTTCGCGTACTCCGAGCCGTCAATCCCGATGTTGGCTCTTACATTATAGGTCGCTGAAATAGATTTCCACCACTCTTTGAACGCCGGGCGATCGGCGGCCATCCCCTGTCCGACGATGGCTACCAGTCGGCCATTCGGCGTCAGGCGTTTCAATGCCTGTTCGATATGCCGGGCGCCATTCATCGTATCGCGCGTTCCCGCGGCGCGGCCAGCCGTTGCAGAAAACGGCGGGTTCATCACCACGACAGTCGGTACCGCATCGATCGGCAGGACGTTGTGCAGTTGCTCGGCGTTTTCAGAAAACACCCGAGCGCCAGGGAACAACTCTTTCAACCCGGACACGCGCCGGCTTGAGAGCTCATTGAGGATCAGGTCAGCGCCCGCTTTCTTCGCCCATACCGCCAGATCGCCGGTTCCGGCCGATGGCTCGGCCATGATCTCGCCTGGCTTGATCGCCGCTACCCAGTTAGCGACATAGGACAGCGCCGGCGGCGTCGAGAACTGCTGAAACTCGTCCATTTCCGCATCGCGCCGGGTCTGCGTCGGAAGTATCCTAATCTTGTCCTGAAGCAACGAAGCGATATCGGCGGCCTTATCGGCCTCAACAGCGATCGGGAACGGGGTTGCCAGGAGGTACTGGTTCACACCGGATTCCATCGCGTCGTAAGCATCCTTCGGCGAATACTTGCCCTCAGCTTGTGTTCCACCAAAGGCGCGATCGGCCTCGTCGAACAGTTGCCGGCTGGTAAATGCCTCGCTCTTGGCCATCTGCTTCTGCACAAAGCCTGATACTGCCAGGCGCGCGCTTGGTTTCTCGCCGAGATCTGTCGACAGCGCGCTCTCCTTGGCAAAGTGCAGCGCGTAGGGCTTGATCCCGAGGCCAAACTTCTCGATCAGCCATTTGAACAGGTCTTTCAGCGACATGCCCGCTTCCTGGAAACTCTTGAGCGCTGCCTCGAAGTGCGGTTTAGCCGACTTGTAGGTATCCTCGTCCATGCCAGCCGGGAACGACATGAGCTTTCCGGCCCCGCCACCGAACAGTTTGACGAGTCCGGTCAGCGCCTCGTCGACGCCCTTGACGCCCATCTTGGCCGCGTCGGCGATCAATGCTGATGCGGTCTTTTGAACTTGATCGTCCAGTTTTGGTAGTTTTCCGGGCCGTGGCTTCTTGGCGGGCTTGGGTTGTTCGTCTTTCTTGTCCGGCTGGCCGTCAGGTTCCGGCATGCTTCCCTTGTCTTCTGCGGCTATGGCTGTCTCGGCAGTACCGGTTCCAGACAGCAACCCTTGCAGCGTTGCCTTGACGCCCGCCTCATCGTAGGGGAACGTTCCGCTATTCACCAGGACGACTGTATAGCCTTTTCCAGATGGCGTATTGTGCATCGCCGCGCCGCCGTCGAACAGCACTTCAAATTCCGGCGTACTGAGACGGAAGGTGCCAAACCCAAGATGCGCCGACCGTCCAGAAAAGTCGTGAATGGTCGGTATGCCGAGTTTCTCATCGGCCACCAAAACGATCTTTCCGGCGTTGACGAGTGCCTGAATCTCCTTGACGTCCTCAACCGTCCATCCACCAGGCAACGCGGCCGTCACCGGTGATTCCGGTTGTTCGGCTGCCGCTTCGCTCAGTTCGGCCGCCGCTTCATCGAACAGCCTTTCATAGTCAGTATCGGACAGTGTTCCGGTCGGCTCAATGGCTGGCGCACTGGATTCTGCTTCGGTCTTGGCTGCTGCGGCTTCCTTGAGCGCGCGATCAGTTGCTCGCTCCATGACCTCAAAGAACTCGCCGGTATAGGTATGCTCGGTCGGCTTTACTCCGGCTGGGTCATCAACCATGAATGAGATCCGCGGCACGCCGAGGCCGTCCGGTGTCGGAGTGACAGCGGTGATCGTTAACGGATCAGGGAAACGCGAGGACAGCCCGTTATTCATGCGCCGCGCGCGAATCACATCCCCGACGGCCATCGTCCGCGCCTCATCACGCGCCGCGCTTTCTGTCGCTTCTTTCTCGGCCTGCTCCTGCTTGACCTGTTTAAGAATAGCCGGTAGCGAGGCGCGCAGATCATCGAGCGCCGTTTTCCACTCATCTCCATGCTTCGGCCGATTCTCGGCCCATTTCAACGCATCGAGGCGCAGTGCTTTGATTTCTGCATCGTAGACCATCGACTTGGCGAGGGCGTCGAACCATTGGGCAAAGCGTTCACGTTCTTCGCCCAAGGGATACGGCGTACCTCGGTGCGTCTTGTCCGTCACCATGCCCTCGCCGGACCATTCCGGGTTGACGAGGTAGGTTGACGTGCCATTAAGCGCGTCGCCAGTCCAGCCTTCAAAGGCGCGGGCGAACAACTCCAGATCATTCGACCAGTACGGGTCTTTGGTCTTGTTGCCGTCGAGCTTAATAGCCTCCTTGTAGTACGTCGAAAGCTGGTGACTGGCTCCGCTGTAGTAGTCAATCGCCCGGCGTGCGTTTTCCAGCCGCCCGGCATCGGTTTGTGCCGATCGCTTGTCGCCTTTCCACCATGCATCACCGCCCAGCATGCGCATGACGCCCGCTTTGACTGCATCAAAGTGATAGGCGTACTTGAGATCGGCCTTGATTATCGAGATCGCCCGCGCCAGATGCGCATAATCCCCTTCGACAGACAGCCGCTCCTGTGGGGTCAGGTCCATCGCATGCGCCCATTCGTGGGCGACCGTGCCATCGCCGCGCGTGTTGGTGACATTGATTACTGGTACCGTTCCTCCGTCTGGATGCGGCTGCGACGGCGCGTAGTGCGCGGCGAACTTGCCTTGTCCGAGCGCGCCGATCGTGAAATGCAGTTTCCCGCCGAGCGCGATCGACTCCGGCGGAACATTCAGCAACTTGGCCAGATCGAGGAAAGCATCGTAGGCATAATTCAAGTGATCCTGATCCTGCCGAGAATTAACCCACTTTCCGAAACCGACGTCGGCAAAGTTGAATTTTCGCTTGAACTGCTCCGGACTGACATTGGACCCGCCGCGATAGTCTTCACCGGTACGCTCGACGTGATCCAGCCTAGGCGGTACCAGCGCCGCCTTCTTGGTCGTCGTCAGTGCATCATTCTCCTTATCGATCAGTCCGCGCAGGCTGTAGGTCTGGTCTCTCAGGTTCTTGCCGTTCCACGCGAATCTCCAGGCGGTACGGTCGGGGTGCGACAGCAGCGTTGCTACCAGTTTCCCGGTATCGCTGTAGTTCTTCTGGTCGTAGACGTTGAACGTCATTTCCTGCGATTCGTCGCCCCACAGGACGGACTGCAGCGCGCGCGCCGCTTCCTCGACGGTACCAGCGGCTCTTACCCCGTCGGTCAGCAGGCTCATCAGCGTCGCGTATTCCTGTGCGGCGTCACGCAGCTTGGCAATCCGTTGTTCCCGAGTGCTGGCCAGTTTGATTTCATCAAAGAACGAACGCGGCGCGTCCGGATTCTCCAGATCATCTTTCAGGTAGGCCTTGCCCTCCAGGTAGAGGCTCATGCGGGCCGTATCCGTGTTACCAACTCGGCCGTATAACCGCTGTAGCATGCCGCGCTCGGTAATCCACTGCTTGAATGGCATCACGCCGTAGCGCATCTGCTCCATCCAGCGCAGCGTTCCGGGAGTTGCCAGATCGGCGACCATGCCGCGCATCAGGTCGGCGCGGCCGGTGGCCAGATCAAGCGCCGCAATCACCGCTTCGTTGTCGCTATCATCGCGGATTTTGGCTTTCTGTTTGTCGAACCAGCGGCGCAGGTCGGCCCCGGTGTTTTCCAGCTTCTTCGCCCGCTTTCCGGAGAACGCTGCGCGCCCTTCCGGCGTCGTCAGCCATTCGCGTGCGGTATCGTATCCCTTGGCCGCTGCTGCATTGCCCGGGAGCGTCGACTTCGTCTTGCCGGCCAGGGCATGCGCCCATCCCTGCAGGAAAGCGTCCTTCTGATCAGCCTGTAGCTCGGCTTTAACGTAGGCGAGATTCGCCGGGTCATGTCCTTTTTCGGCCAGCGCATCCTCTTTGTCGATCGCCTCAGCCTGTTTGAGCGATTCTTTCAACCCCTCGAAGAAGGATGGCGGCAGTACCGGCTTGTTGTCGGCCAGTAGGCTGGAGAGTGCCCGCGCCCGGTCGCCATCGCCGGCAATCGCCGCCGCGTGTATTTGATCCCCAAGCCACTGCGCTACCTGGCGCTCGATCTCGACATCTAAATTGTGCGGGCTGTTGGTCGCCGCATTGATAACGGCCGGAACCTGGCGCATCGCCTCGAAAACCTCGGCCTCGGCAGCGGCGCGGGCTACTTCCTGCGATTCATCGGCCTTGCGGCTCGACTCGCGCTGTTGTTCCAGTTTGTCGTAGGACTCCTGCAGCGACTTCCGTTCGCCCGGTCCGATATCGGCCCACTTGGAACCTGACAGACGATGTACGACAGCGCGCATGCCCCCAATATAGCCGTTGGCAATCGCCTCGTGCTGACTGTAGCTCATGGCGTCCCATAGTTCGCCAGTGAGCAAGTATTGATAGGGTATCGAAGCGGGGGTTGCTTCGGTAGGAACAGCATCACTTGCCGAAGGGGTGTTTTCTTCTGCCTTCGACTTGTTCGGATGCTCGGCCCTGAACTTCGCATCTTCAGCAATGCGCTTCTTGATTTCGTAGGGAGTAACGGCCTGCTTTCGTTCTCCCATCATTCCCTGGCGGATCGTTACATAATTCCGTGCTGCAACATCGTCAATTAAGTCGGCATCAAGAGACCATTCGTTTTCGCCGTACTCGTCCAGCAGAATGCTTCCGGCTTTGGCCAGAACAGCGCCGGTCTTTGCACTTTCCAACCGCGCATCGCGCTCGGCATAGCGCTTAGATAACTCGGCCTTGATCGCCGCCACGTCGGGCGCCATGGCATTGATGATAGTTTCATTGACGGCGCCACCGTCCCATCCCTTCCTCCGCTCTGATGCAATGAAGCTGTCCGCCCAACTATCGGCGCGTTCGAGGTCGGCAAGGGATACCGACGACAGATCAGCCGTGTTGACGACGGTGTTGTAGTTCTCCCCCCATTTACGAAAGCTGCGCTCCTGGTTGCTTTCTTCAGGCTTTTTCGGGGTCGCCGCCTCGCTCTTTGTTTCGTCGGCCTTCTCATACCCCTTCAACACCCCCGCGACCGCCGGATCATTCGCCCAGGCAACCGCATTCTCGTTGCTGCCAAACAGGAATCCCGGCACCGCGCCGGACCCCTTGAACGACGAGTAGCGCCCGCGGTGCTTGATCGCTGTCTTGTTGAGTGTCTGATAGTCCTCGCTCGATGTGCGGACGGGAACGACGACAGCGAACTTGGTTTCTCCGGTTTTGGTGTGCTGGAAAGACTTGATCTCGATACCGAAGGGCAGTTCTGAAGCGGTATTCTGTGCATCATCCTCGTTTGCAACAGGATTTTGCGCATTCTCTGCAATATCTGTATTTATTTCACCAGGCGCGGATTCAGTTGCCTCCTGGTTGAATTCAGCGCTAACTTCAGCGTCCTTGTTTTCAGTAGGGGCGTTCTTCTCAGCCACAACCAAGGCTTCACGAGTCGCTTCAACCGCATCAGAAAGTGTCTTGAAACGCTTATCGACAAGCGATATCTGCGGTTTGCTGACCATATTGACGTGCATAAGCCGATAAGGAAATACTCTCTCATCGGGGTTGCGATTCAGCGAGACGACGGTCTCTTTTTCAATCAACTCACCGCTTCGGTTATAGGGGCCAAAGTACCGCGCCTGAATGTTTGGGTTATTGTTGAACGGGCTTAGGCCCAGTTCAGCCGCGGCAGCAACAAACCGGCTTTCGTCATTTTCAACGGCGGGTTGTTGTTCCGATCCTTGCGCTTCTGCTTCGATGGCTTGAGCGGCTTCCGGGATTGTGGCATTGTTTTCCTCGGGTTGAGTGGGGTTGGGTTGGGTTTGATAGGAATTACCGGAGGGTGAGTGCAGGACCTGGATAACCTTCTGGTTTCCGTTCTTGTCGCCGGCGTGCTGACCCCATTGCGACATGGCCACGACTTCAGCCCGGTCCTGATCGACAGCGGCATCGACCGCCTTGTTTTCTTCGCGGGTTGCCTTGATCAAGCCTTTTCCGCCAGCGACCAGCTTGTCGAGCGTGAAATCGTTGGCCAGGCTGAAGGTTCCGGTGAGCCCGGGAACGCGGATCGCTGGGCGCGCCGTGCGGCCATTGACGATTATTCCGCCGTTGGCGGCCTTGATCGCGGCCCAGACCTCTTGCGGAGACTCGCCAAGGCGTGGCTTACTGCGTGCAGATTCCTTTGGCGAAGGTGCCATATTTGGCACTTTGTAAGCCAGAGCCTTCGTCGTATCACCTTTCTTCACCCAGTCCTTAAACTGGTCAACGCTCATTTCGGTAATGGCGCCGCGCCGTTGTGGCCCCTTGCCATCGGAGAATCCGGCATCGTAGAGTTTGGTTGCTTCAGCCTCGTCGCGCACGTTGCCGATTGCTTTGTGCTCATCGAACTTTCCGGTATCAGCGTCGATCTGGTCGACGACAAACACCTTTTTGCTGTGCGGCGCATTACCCAGGTACAAATCCACTTGATCGCCATCGGCGCCAAGGGTCTTCTTAACGTAGCCATAATGCCCGGGCATGGTTACCGACCAGGCTTTCCCATTTGGGTCGGTTCCTGAACGTTCAGAGCCCTTTGGGTTCTCGATCGCCAGGTTCAGCCCGTTCCATTCAACATGACCCTTGGCATAGTTACCCGCTTCTTTCTGTGCGTCGCTTGGTTGTGTGAGGTCGTTCTGATGGCTGGTTGCCGCCGTATGCGCCGCTTCATCGATGCGATTGCGCAGTGCGTTGTGCGCCACCAGGAATTCGGCCGGATTGTTCAGCGGATGCGTCGCCCCGGTTTTCGGGTTGAGCAGGGCGCCATCCTTGATTTCCGTGTAGCCATGCGCTACGCGATCACGAATCAGGTTGCGGGCGGCCGTGCGCTGTTCATCGGCGCGGGCTGCATCGACCCTGGCTTGTGTCTGTGCTTCGGCAATGGCAATAGGATCAGGGGCGGCCGGCACGCTGGGCGCCGCTTCGGCGGGCTTGGTTTCTGACGTCGTAGCCGAGGGGTCCTCGCCAAACACATTATTGAAAGCCTCCAGCGTCTTGGCTTCCATGTCGTCGTCCGGAACAACGGTGGAAGAAGGAATGCTAGGCGATGTTTCAACAGAAGGAATGCTCGGCGTAGCAGGAAGGCTAGGATTGCTAGTCTCGCTCGGCATGCTATCAATGAGCGGCGCGGGTACCGGCGCGGCGGAAGTGTCAACCGGAGTGTCAACTGACGCCGGCAGCGCCGGATAGGTGGGCGGTGCGGCAAGTTGTCCGGTTCCTGGATCGTTGGGGATGCGTTGCGCCTCGCCCGGCAAGACGCCTTCGTCAGCAGAGGGTGCCGTCTGCCCCATGTTGAAGTTTCTCGGCCCGAATAGTTGCTCCAGGTTGTCGAGCGCCTGCGCACGCACGGAAGGATGCAGGGCAGGGTTTCGCCCGATTGCCCAAGCGTGCAGCGCATCGGTGATGGTCTCAGGCCCGAAGCGAGGATCGCTGCGCATCTGGCGGATCAGATCCTTGCTCTCGATGGTCGGGGCCATGGCGGCAACGCGTTCAGCCAGCGGGTCGGCGGGCGCCACCGGTGCGGCGGTCGGCATGGCGGCCTGTCCTGCGGCGGCGGCGGCGGATAGCGGACCACGCGGAGACGGAGGCGCGGCGGGAGTCTCGGCCACCAAGCCATTATCAGCCATCGACTTGGCTTTGGCATGCTGCATAGCCGTCATTGGAGAACCAAGCGCAAGACCGCCGCTGAACCCTAAAGCGGCTCCGGTCAGGGATTGGTCGATTGTTTCAGATGACATCGGGTCTTGATGTGCACCCCAGGCTTCGAGTGGGTTCTGTACCAGTTCCTCGGCGCCTTCTTCGGCGCCATTACGCAAGATATCCTTGCCGGCGCTTTTAATCACATGGCGCGAGGCTTGGGCCGGAGTCATTCCGGCTGTCTCCTTGGCAAACTTGGCGGCGAGTTGCTTGGCGCTGCCCTCAAACCCTTCGCCAATCATGCGCCCGAGCAAGCGCTGCGGACCCATTCCGAATTCAACAGCGGCTGCTGGCAAGGCCCCTGCCAAGGCTCTGCCTTTATCATCGGCTTCCGGGTTTCCGTTGGCGACTTCCTGGTCCTGCGTCTGACGTATTCCTCCATATTCTTGTGCCAGAGTCGGTAGCCCCATTCCGGCCCAAGCGCCGATCTTCTGTCCAAGCGCTGCATTACCAAAACGGGCACCAAGAATACCGCCAAGTACCCGGCCGGCTGCACCGCTAGCAACATTGGCCGGCATCTGTGCGATCGCGTTTCCGGCGCCTTCCTTGAGCGTTTCTACCGGACTATCAATAACGTCCGACAGGCTCTGAATCCCCATCGGGTTATTTTCCTGAACGCGATCGCCCCACTTTCCAAGACGATCAAAAGCGCCAATTCCGCCGATGACCGGGATATCCTTGGCTGACCTGGCTAACGCTGACGCTTGCTGACCGACGCCCGACTTGATCGAGGTAACGAACCCAGGATCATTCATTTCCGGATTCGCCAGTTTCTTCCTCGCCAACTCCAGTTCTTTCGGGTCGACCTCTGAAGTACCAAGCGCTTTACGCGCCTGGTTCAGTTCGTCTTGGTCAATGTCGGTTACGCTAGTGTTGGCCATGGAATAAACGCCCTAGTAGAGATGTGCTGCAATTATCGCGGTTCAATCGTGCTATGTGCTCAAACTTGCTTGGCCATATGGTCGAAGTACGCCCGTCCGAGCCGTTTAACCACATCGGCCGGAATGATGAAAGAGCCTTCCTTGACCGGGCGCGACTCGCCCTGGTGATACTTGGCCAGCAGTTCGTTAAGCCGATCGACACCGACCTTGGCGACGGCCGCAGGGGGAAGCTCATATTCGCCGGCCGAAACCTTGATCGGCTGTCCGGTTTCTTCCACATGCGCCGGGATCGAATCAGAAACACCGTTTCCAGGACCGCTGATGACTTCTCCGCCGCTGGCCATCTTTGCCTTTCCGGGAATGCAGCCGCCTTTGGCGAACTTGCCAATGCCGCCGACGCACCCGCCATGGGCAAACTTTCCAGCCAACGCTTTATCGGCTGCGCCCGGACCGTATTGTTCATCTATAGCCATTTTCATAGCCTTTGATGGGTTGGCGCGCAATTGCTTCAGATGATCGGGGGTTAGGGTAGCAGAGGCGGCTTGCTGTCCAACAGGAACTATCTTTTTCGTCGCTACGTCCATAATGTATGGACGACTGACCTTTGTTGGAATCCCGCCTATATCGACAACTTCTTCATTCGGAATAATCTTGATCTGATCTCCGAGTTTCGCCTGATACTGCTGAATGAACTGAGATCGCTTTTCCGGGTCGGTGATCGACGCCAGCCGCTCGTTCAAGTCCTTGGCCGCCGCGCTCATCATCGGATTGCTGGCCTCGTGCTCTGCCAGGCGATCCTTGCTGCGCTGCTGCTCCAACGCCATATTGCTCTTGGCCAGGTTTTCGGCCGCCAGTTCAGGATCACTGTTCAATGCTGCCAGTGCCGCATAGTCCTTGTTGCGCAGGGCGCGATCACGCTGGATGCCGCGGATCTCGGCCTTCATCTGGTCCGTCGCCGCCATATTGTTGCCGTATGCGTCGTAATGGCCGTTTGGATCACGCGCCGGCTGCGCGGAAGGCTGTCCACCGGGAAGGAAGATCGTTCGCCCGCTCTTGTCGGTGATATAGCCGCCGCCCTCCGGCGCCTTCAACTGTGTTGCATCGACCGGACTGGTGCCCTGGATGGTCTGCGCCTGCGGGCCGACTCGGATAGCGCCGCTGCGCATGGGCGCCTGTACGGGGTCGGGAATGAAACGGGGATCGGCCAAGGATGGCGCGGGGGCTGCTGCTGGCGTCTCCTGGGTTACGGGCGAACCGGACAGCGGGGCGTTGGCATTCTGCGGTTTAACATGGACTGTTGCCGGCGTCGCCGCCGCTGTTTCAGTGCTTAATGGGGCGCTGACGCCGGGAAGTTGGCCAACTCCCTCACGATAGGCGTCATTGAACGACTTTTCTCCTTTGGGCAAAGCCCATCCACCCAACAGATCAAGCCCTTTCGTTCCCCAGTCCCCCGCGCGCAAGGCGACTTCCTTGGTCGCTCCGATCGCCTTGTTGATACCCGGCCCTTCGTACCCCGGTTCATCTTCGCGCAATCCAGCCACCTTGATGGCGTTATCCCCAAGCGCGTCAACCGCCGCCATGGCCGGAACCGCGATGTTGGCGATCTTACCCACCCCGCCGATCACGCGGCGTACCAGGCCCGGTTTAGACGCAAGCGGTGCAGCAACTTCTGCTGTCTGCGCCGCTGCCGGAGCGGTTGGAGCGGTTGGAGCCGGGCGTACTTCAGGGCGAGGGCTTCCCTTCGGCGGAATCCGCGAACGAACCTCTGCGTCAAACTTGGCGCGATCGGTTGGCGGAAGGCTGGGTTCTGCGGGAGCCATTCCTGGCCCTGCGGCGCGGCCGGCATCGCCCTGGCTGAACCAGCGCGTACTATCCGAGTTCGGCACGCCACCCATGCGCACATTGGGGCGCTCGGTAGCCATGATAGGACTGCTAGGCTTGCTCGTTACCGCAGGCTCAACAACAGGCGCGGCGGATTGCGTAGGCGGCAGGGGAGTCGCCTGAGCGGGAGCCGGGGCACTGGTCGGAACCGCGGCTGTCCTTCCCGCAGCCTGTTTGCCAACCCCTACTTGCGGCAAGGTTCTGCCTTCGGGAACGCCGAACTGCCCGGCTGGGCCTTGCAGCGGAGCGACGGGCTCATAAGCAGGCTGCGGGAAGGACAGCCGCGGCGCTTCCTTGGCGGCCGGAAATGGGTTGTTCGCGTGCACGTCGTTTCCAGCATTGCCCAGTCGCGCCTGGTTGATCTGCTCATTGTAGATCGGGTCGAGGCTACCGCCGTTGGCAAAACCGACTTCGCCGCCTTCCGCATGCCCTTTGACCTTCCCGCCGCAGGCATACCCATCTACCGCTTTGTCAATCTGCGCCTTGCGCCCGCCGCTGAGCAGGTTATAGACGCCGCCCAGCCCGCTGAACTTCTTGGGCTCGGGCGCCGGGGCCGGGGTTGTTGCGGGCGCCGGAGCGGGCGCGGGCGCAGCCGGCTTCTCGGTAATCGCGGCCCCGGTTCCACCGTACTTGGCATTCATGCGCGCCATCACCTGTTCGGGCGTCTCTTTGACTTCGCCGCCTTCGGCATAGCCGGTTCCGGCGTAAAGCGGCTGTTCCGCCAATTTTCCGCGCAGCGTTTCCATATTGGCCGTTTGTTGGCGCAGCATCGACGCATCTGCCGAGGACCCCGGAGAAACGCTACTTATTCCGCCTTTTCCGCCCAGCGTAACCGGCGCATTCGTCGGGTTGCTCATCTGGTAGCGCTCCGTGTTGGACATCTCGCCCATGGCGTTTCCCATGGCGATCGTCTGGTCCAATTTTTCCAGCGGGCTGGAGTCTCTGCGGGAGCGGACGCCGGGTGCGACCGGGCTAGGTCCCGTCCCTACACCTCCAAAGTCTGACATTCCAGGCATGGGAATCCCCGTCGCCGGCACGCCGGGTTCTGGCGGCGCCAACAAACTTCCTTGCAGCGTCGTATTCAGCGCTGTGCTATTGCCGTAAGCATCTTTCGCTCCGGTAATCGCGGTGCTTGGCCCGCTATCTCCGGCCACCTGACCGAACGCATTGCCCGTGCGTGTTACGCCAAACAACTGATTATTCATGTTCGGTTCCATGTTGTTTCTCCCAGTGATCTTAACGGTTCATGCGCTCTTGCGGTGCTTGTTTTTACAGAGGATCAGGTTCCATTCACGCCATACGACGTGCCCGCTGCCGCGTGCAAGTTGTTGAACATGCTCGTCGCCATTTGTGCGAAGGCTGCGCACTCGGCCATCAGGGCCTCAAGCTTATTCTTGATCAGCGTCAGATCCACCATCTGGTTCTTCTCGGCAATCGTCAGCGTCTTGCCGGTGTTGTACTGGTACGACGACGAGATGGCCTTCTGCGCCTCGGTGCGCGCGTTGTAGAAACTACTGGCGGCACTGATCAGTTTGCTGTTGGCATCTATACCCAACCCAACAACCTGAGCCGAATTGGACATGGCAGGAATCAGGGACTTCACGTATTCAAGCGCAGAACCAATAGCCATCTGCCGCAGATTGAGAACCTTTTCAACTACCCACTTCAGTTGCTCGACCGACATCATTGTGAGCTTTCGGCTGCTCTCGGCCATTGCGTCCTGCTTCTTCTGGGCAAGCTGCAACTGGAACGACGCCATCGCCCCCGCAGGCATTGGAAACCGCATACCCGCCATCTTGGCCGTTGCGGTATCGCTCGCCCGGTTGAACTCCCTTGTAATGCGGGCATGGTCGTCAGCCTCGATCTGTGCAGCAACCGCAGCAGGAAGCCCAGTTGTACTCGCCAGCGCATCACTTAGCCACTGCTCGGCTGCGTCGAAATTAGCCTGGTCGTTGGGGAAATAGGTGCTGATGATATATGTCGCCTTGGCCGTCAGATCCGCGAACCCTTTTGCGTACTCGGTTTCGTAATCCGTCATGATCATCGACGTATCGACGTTCGACGGGATGTTGACGACAGGTTCGTTGACCGCGATGACCGGGATGTCACTCACTGACCCGATGTGCGGGTCGCCGGCAGTAGGTAGCCACAAGCCGATGTCGTCAATTTTCTGCTCGAAGTAGTACGCTTTCTCGTTGGCTTTGTCCCAGGATTTATTTATCAGTGTAGCGGCAAACTCCAGCGATGCTAGAGCGCCAGGGGTAAACGTTCCTGCCGGAACAGAAACGATAGATGAAGGCACGTAGAAAGGGGCGTGGCCGCTCATTTAGATTTTCCTTTTTGAATTGATTGGTGCGGGGCTGGCTACTGACAATTTGAATTCAGCGCCTCCTGTGTTGCGAATGGTTATGTCGAACCAGTTGGCGCACAGCCCCTTCCCAGGATCGGCCCGTTGAATCTGCATCCCACTACCGCAACTACGGGTATCGTAGCTATATTCAACATACTGTTTCGTGCGCTGATCAATGCTCCCGACGGTAATGTTCATTGGCTCTTCTGAATCGACGCCAAGATAAAATGCTGGTAAGTGTTTAAGCTCTTCCGTTCCAAAATCCAACTTTCCCAGCCCGATAACGGAGTCTACTAATCCTTCTGCGATTTGGTAGATACCGTCCTCCTTCGTGCCGAGATCACCGCTGTCCGAAGTGAAGTCCCATCCTGTGTAAGTCGAGGCACGATTGTTCTCAAGATTCATGCAGTAGCCGCAGGAGACAACGCGCATGTAGCCTTCCGTCTGCAGGATGATCGAGTTTCCAGAAGCCGGAACCGTCACGTCCACATTGTCGTTCATTGGCGTAGTCACTTGCCCCATCGTATCGGCCAGCACAACGCCCATCGGCCCGAACCATCCGACAATAGGCTTGTCCGGTACTGCAAATTCCGTCCCAGGGACCGCGCCATACGGCAGAACGTCCCGCACCATCGCCTCGACGTTCGCCAGATCACCACCAGGGAACCAGTGCGTCTTAGCCGCCACGATGTAGGTTCCAGTCTGCGCCTCGATGGCCACCGATACCGGCGCGGGAAAGTCAATGTACCCCGCACTGGTGCCGTCTTCGTTGACGGGAACGTAGTACCCGATCTTCCACGGTGAGCCAACATAGACCCGGTTTCCGGTGATAGAGCACAGCCTCCCGTTGGACATGAATAGGCGACCGGCAGGTAGCGGGCTTTCAAACCGCCCGTTGCTCTCGCGTCCGGCAGCCAGTGTGGTGCAGTCGTAAGTAGTTGCCCCCGCTGGAACTTGGGCCAGCCACATCGGAACCTCGCCGTTGGCGCTGGACAGGTAGATGTTCGTGTGTGTCGCGCCCGTCGGTGCCGTAGGCAGGGTCACCCGGATGCCGCCCGTTGTCGTCAGGTGAATGTTCTCGGACGCGCTGATCCCGGACTCTTCCCCCGTCGCGTTGTCGCCGTAGCTGATACCAACTTGATACCATCCAGCCAGCAGACCACCACCGATGATCGAGAGCGCCGTACCTAGTGCGAGGGTCGGCGTAGCCAGAGCCATCGGATGCCACGCGCCCGCTGTGATGCGACCCGAGTCTGTGCCGTTACTGAAGAACAGATCATCCCCGAAGGCCACGTAGGTCAGCGCGGCGTTGCTGGTAAGCGTCTTCAGCGCGGCGCCCTGCGTGACTACTGCGCCAGCGACGGTGAAGGCGTAGAGCACGTTGGCGACCACGTAGTACCCGGTCGTGTCGCTCGTCTTGTAGAGGCTGTGCACGCCAGACAAGGCATGGATAAGCTTCATGGCGCGGCGTCGTCGCACCCGGCCTGCGTTGTCGATGTCGATGTCCTCTGCTGGATTCAGGAAGTCTCCGACCTTGTCGACGTGCAGGGCGAATAGTGGGATCCGGTTATTGAGGCCGAGGAACGGGCCAAGGGGGATTGTTTTCATTATGCCCATCCTACAAAGGGTAGTGGAGATACAAAATTGTCGAAGCCTAACAGCACGCGCACCCCCTGCCCAAATACCGCACCTTCGAGGCTAACCCGAGTTGTCCAGGTCTGCTCCACAACGGATGTATCCGTCCCCGAAAAAAACGGAGCCATCGATGTCGTCGGGTAAAACTGGTGCGCCCCTGTACTGGTAACTAAACTGTTGCATATGATGCTAGATGTGTTGGTTGGGTCCGGGGTGTGTGGGTACATAGTAGCGGCAGGCGAGAGATTACTTGTCCCTCCACCGTATACTGTAATTGCTACCCCGTTTAACTCGTAATCGGTAACGTACGTTAACCCTGTAGAGTCCCCGGAGCCGTAACTCTGCGCGCCTGTCTCTGTCCTGTAGGTGTCCTTTTGCCCCCAGCTATATGCCGCTTCTGCATCGAAGAACGGGATAATCAGAGCGATATACCCGGTCTCGCTGTGGGTTCCGTTGTAGTCAAACCGTCGCATCGAAATCGTGCCAACGTGCGTGACTCTGTACGATACACTCCCTAGATCAACTGCCGCTCCTGGCTGGTAACTCCCGCCGATATAATAGGGAGTCGTCCCACCCCCGTACGTGTTTAGGTAGCCTACAAGTGTTTCTCCAACAATGGAGTTAGCAAGATTAACTGTGTAATGCTGTGAGTTCCCGGAAAACCAGTCGGTTGTTCCACCCCAAGTTTTATTAGATACGCCGCTTCTTCGGTAGGTATACCCCTCCGTAGGCATGACCGAGGAGGTGGATTCCGAGTAGAACCCTGTGACCATTGCCCGGTTCGTCCTTGCGCGTTCCTCCGCGCTGGCGTCTTCTAGTCCGATCGACCCGTATATGTTTAGGTAGCCAGGTTTTGAAAGCGCCCAGTCATACCGACCAGCCCAAGTCACGGGGTTCGGTTCGACCATATACTCAACAGCGCTTTGCCCTCCTGACATGGTGTACCTGAATACCTCCAGAGAGTCTCGTTTGTAGAAACAGTACACAGGAGCGTCCCCGAACCTTGGACCCCACAACTCACCGAATATCTCCAGGACGTTCTCCCCCCACAACGGAGAAGCAATTACCTGTGCCCACTTGTCGCTTTTCCACTCTGCCGGCCCTTCAACTGTCTGTAGGACAGCCGACCACCTGGACTTCTCATCCATTATGGAAGTCGACGTATCCCGGTTGAAACTTACGCGATAGTGGGTCGATCTGTACTTAAAAGTTATACCTCCAGCGGGTATAACGTCAGTCCTAATAATGTCAGCAGACGTCCCACTCCAGTTGAACTTCCACCCGTAGCCAAACATGTCGCACCCTGGATTTCCGGGGATGGCAATCCAGAACGAGTTGCTTGCGTCAGGGAGTGAGTACGCCAGGATGTAGGCTTCTAGCTTGTCGTAGTCGGCGTGCCCCGGGGATGTTTCCAACCATTTCTTTACGATAGGGGTCACCCGAGCGTCGCGTTTCAGTTTGGTGATCTTCACGCCGGCATTGTCGATGTCGAGTAGCCAGTGCCGGAATTCTGTATCAAGGTAGATTCCACTGTTGGTCGTCAGCTTTGCGGCACTCACTTTTGAGTCGAGTTGGAACGTTCCCCCCGCCGATAACCGCCAAGCCCATGCCTGAAGCTCCCGCCCGTACTGGGCCTGTGCGTAGAGCCGAGCCTTGCCGCAAAACATGCTTGGTCCAGCGAAGGCGATGGCTAGCTTCTTGGCGTAGAGAACGTCGAGTAAGTCCTGATCCCTTGCCCCGAACGTGTCGGGCTTTACCTCGAACGAAAAAGCAGTCGCGTTCTCTGACGGTGGTTCGCACCGCATGCTCTTGGGCCATAGTTTGCCGAGTAGTTGTTTGAGCGATTGATAGAGGCGCTGGTTTGTACCGTAATGCAGAATCCCGTTATTGAACCGTTCCGGGCTTTCGGTCCCCATGCCGTTCAGGTCAATGGCCCCGGAGTCCATGAAGATCGGCAAGTCGGTTTCGATTTGAACTTGAGGAAGGTTGGAGAACTGTGGCATGCCGTTCTTCGTGCGCAGAATTGTTTCCAGCCCTGTTGCCGCGTCCTTCTGAATGCGCGTCCGGAAGCCATCTGATCCGCCGATGGCATCAAGCATCTGGCGTTCGTTGGCTGTGCCGATGGGCGTCCCGGTACGCGTCGGGAAAAGTTCACCAAATTTCTTGTCGAAGAAACTCACAGTAAAACCTCGACTCGCGGTTGCCTCGTCCTTACGTACATTCGCCGATCGGTGCTTGCCCTTGCGTCATCCACGGACAAATACCCTGTTACGCCGAGGATGACGGGTGTTGCCCCAGTGATGCCTACCACGCTTCTCACGGTCCCGGTTGCGTCTATCGAGATGCCGACGGGAATGGCCCCCGTTAAAGACACGCCATGCCGCATGGTCCCAGAGCAGGATAGGCGAATCGGAGCACTTGCGGATAACACCCTGCCGTGGGCCAAGGCAGCAGAGGCACCGACAGGAATCCGCACAGCGCCCGAAATAGCACCCCCCGCGTTTAACTGCCCAGCAGCAGAAACGGGTATCCCCACCGCCCCTTTGACGTTTATCGCGGCGAAGCCCGCGCCTTGCACAGAAACGATAACCGGGCAATCCCCTGACAGGGAGTACGGAACGCCCCCGGAAGCGATGCACCTTACAGCGATTGGCACGGCTCCGTCGATGTTGACTGCCGCCATCACCGTGCCGGAAGCCGTCAGCGGAATCGGTATTTCGCCTGTGCAATAAACCGGACCAAGCAATGCCGCACTACACGATACAGGGACCGGGATGTTTCCGGAAATAGACTGCTTGACTTCAAGTTCTGCAAAAACGCCTACAAGTACGGGGACGTTTCCCTGCGCCTGGTAGGGCACGCTTCCTGCTGCGGTTACGCCGAGCGGTATCTGTACCGCCGCCGTCGAGACAACGCCATGCACCGCCGCCGCAGCGCACCCTACAGAAACAGGGATAATCCCTTCGGCAAGCAGGGGGAAGGTGAAGTTAACCGCATTACCTGCCGGTGCAGTGTAGGCCGCACTAGACTGTACGAAATGTACAGCGTTACCGGCAGGAGCGGCGTAGCTCATTGCTTAGACGTAGAACTTGAAGCTCGTCGCAATGATCGGGCCTAGCGCTTTGATGTTCGTCGTATTGAGCTGCAGCGCTCCGCCGCCGCCCGTATTCGTCACGTCGACATCGCACTGCGCCACGCCCGCCGAGTTATAGCATCTGGCCCAGGCCGCCACTCCGTCATTGTCAGCAGATGCATCCTGTGTAATCCCCGGCGCTGGTGCGCAAATCAGGTTGGACTTGGTGTCATCCGTACCATCAACTGCAGGCCCTGCCGAGCAGGAATCCGAGAACGTCAGTCGGCCAAGCTTCGTCCCTGTTTCGGCGTCCGTGATTTTCGCAGGCATGGGAGCGGTGTATACATCGAAGTACCCTGCCCCGGAACCGCTGTCGATTCCGTTCTGCACTTGCGACAGGATGTTGTTGCGTATCGTGAGGTTGAATCGAACGATTGCCATAGTGATGCTCCTTGTTAAAACGGGGTGATGTTGTGGATGGTTGGCGACGCCGTGGTATTGTCGAAAATGCACGTCGCATAATGCGGGGTGGCGTCCAGCGCATCGACAGAGAACACGCCTCCTGTCGAGGTCGTTATTCCGGCCAGCGCGCCATCCGACTCCCGGTGGACATGAACCGGCTTAGCAACAAGGGTGTTGGAAGCATCGCGCACGGTCCCTGAGACAGCAACCATTGCTTCAGCAAACGTAGCGGAAGGGACGCCTTGTGGCCGAGCAGCGCGGGTTACTAAAAGGTCATCTATTTTTGCCGTGCTGTAGTTAGCCCCGTTATCGCCGCCGACAACGATATACGACGTATTCGTCATCAGCGCCCCCGATGCTGTTCCAGAGCAGAAGGAAGTCCCGTTCGCGTAGGCGGTAAAGGCCGTCCCTGACCGAATCAGTTCTATGTAATATCGGGTGCCAGCGGTTAACGTTAGCGTTGACGTGGAAACGAAGGCCGAGCTTGATCCGGTAATGGAAATGCTTAGTACCATGTGCCCCGTGGCGTCAACGTAAAGGTGCCAAGGGGCGTATACCGCGTTCGTTAGCCGTTTCGTGTGGATGGTCTGGTTCGCGCCCAATGCCGAAGTCGTGAAGAAGCAGCCGATGTGGAAATCCCCGCTACCTAAATCAAGGTTGGCTGCGTGCGCAATGGTTAAATAGTCCCCCGCGCCATCAAACCCAGCCGAGTAGCCGCTGAAGCTGCTTGCATTAGTGACCCTGGCGGCGTTGCCTAAAAGGGCAACTGTATGCCCTTTCAGGTCTGTCAGACCCGTGTCGCTCATGTGCATGGCAACAACCACGCTGTTCCAGTAAGGATCTCCCGCCATTATTTAGTCCTCTTGAGAAATGTCATCGTCGCCTGTCGAAGCGTCACGTAAATGTTCTTCGCTACGATACGAACGTACATTGCGTAAGGGGTGGTTGGCATGGTTATCCGATCACGCCGACAAAGCGGTTTGATGTGCTGACCACTTTGTTCTTGTTACCTATCGCCGTTGCCGTTGTTTCGGTGCGCTGGACGATCCACATCTGATCCTGTACTAACCGCACGTCGAGTCGTTTGATCCGCTTCTTCCCCGGACGAGAGACGGACTGCGCGGCGGGTTGCTGCACGTCGGCACGCGACTTGCGTACCAGCGTCATGGTCGGCGTCTCGGCGCACAGGGTCAGTCGGTCGACGAAGATGGTTGCTCCGGTTCCGGTGCCTGCGGTAATCGCCAGCATGTGTTGTGCCAGCGTTCCCGAGGAAAGTCCGGACAGCGTCTTGGCTTGGACGGCGAGCGTCGGCATCAGAAGGTCACTCCGTTAAGCACGGCATTGGCAATTTCAAGGCGCTCTGCTGGGGTTGTCGAACGATTGATGTGCGACCAAACGGCGTCGGCAATACTGGAGGCGCTTGGTCCCGAACCAGTCGCCACCGTGATCAAGCCGGAGCTGTTGCCGATCAGCATGCTGACTTGGTTTACCACCTTAACATCTGCGATGTTGTGGTTCGCCCCGACACAGCGCACTGTATACGGGCCGAGGTCTTCAAACAGCACGGTGTAACCGTTGATGATTTCAAAGGTGCGTGAATATGTCACTCCCGACAGGATGACAGCCGTGTTGTGCCGGTGTGTGTCGGGGAAAGCCACGCCGTCGACGCTGTCCTCAAGGTCCTTCAACGCCAGGCGAAAGGCATCCACGTCCAACTCGTATAGGCCTGTACTGACAAATAACAGGTCCGCCCGCGGGACGTTAATAACCTTAGTCGCCCAGTTGATCGCAATAGACACGAGGTTAGGCGTCCGACAGGCGCTGCACGGCTACGCTGCCGCCGGCGACACCGAGCGTTGCCGCTGTTTCAAACGTCTTCGTCGGTGTGGCTCCACCGTCTCGGCGGCGCACAAAGAGTTCTCGGTCTGTTACGTAGGTGGCCTGGAACGACGCCGTCGTCGCGCCGGCAAGAGTGTCGATGTAACTGATAAACGCGTTGTTGCCGTTGGCCGCGTTATTGCTCGAAAAGTCATGGGACGTGATCGTAAAGGTAGATCCAGTCCAAGCGGAATAAGGGTGACGCGAAAATGCGCCGTTGGCCCGTTTGATGCGAATTGTTCCCGTAGCCGGCGTATCCGCAGGAATCGATCCGGTGACAACCACCGAGGTTACCGATGCGCCAGTCAGCGCCCCGTTCAACGTAAACTGGTTCTCGACCAGCGCCCCGCTGTTCCCCGGCCCGACCAGAAGATAATCCTCGGACACAACCAGCCCAGATACCGTGAATGTGACGAGGTTCGGCGGGTTGCGTAGCGTGTTGGTCAAGTCGAACAGTTTATCGTTGACCGACAAATCAGCCGTCTCAAGAGCGAAACCATACGCGCCGATGATCGCAGACCCCGTACTTACCCCGCAGAACGGGAAGGACAAAGCTCGCTCTGTACTCGGCGTTCCTGACGCTGCCGTGACCGATCCACCCCCGACGGTGATTGTCTGCCCAGCAGTCGGCGCGATCCCGGTAAGCAACTGAATCCATACCTTCGTCGCCGTCCCCGCGCTATCCCGCGCCAGGACTTGCCCTGTTCCACCTGACCAACTTGCTGCTACACCTTCTGCAATCGTGCTGGTGCGCGGCGTAGTAACAGCGACTTCGTGCGTGATCCCTCTAAACAGGTGCCCCGCTAGCCCATACAGCGTGGTAGTTTCACCGCGCCGCGTGAGGTACTTCATTCGCTCATAGAACTGATTTATTGAGCGCGAACCCCTGTCCCACTTTGAATAGTAATACTCAAGCGTCGAGTCGGCGTTTACATCAAGCCCGTTGTAGCCAGCCGTCAAATTGGCCACATCGCTCCATCCCGCTACCGTCCCGCTTGCCGTCTGGTTGTTCAGGTCGGAAGCGTATGTCAAGGCCGCGACGTTGATGCCGCGAGATGTTCCGTTCAGTTTGAACTCGGTATAGCTGTACCCGAACTCTCGGGTTTGTAGCAACAACCTTCGGCCATCGATATCCGCCGCGCTATCACGCACCTTCAGCATGAAGCGGCACGCGATTCCATTAGCGGCGTCAGGGTTCAACCCTTTCACGCCCGTCCCGTAGGGCACAGAATTCCAGAAGTCATTAGAGAGGACTGCCCCAATCTGAATTACCTGGATATGTGCGCCCGCCCCGGCAATCACCTGCATACCGTCGAATATCGTATCTCCGCCTGCCTGGATTATCGAGCCGGAGTACAAATGCTCGCTCGCCGCCGCGTCAATTGTGTAGCCATTGACCAAGGTGATAATCGTGTCGAACTGCTTATCAGAAGGCGTGACGCGGCTGATGTCCATGTAGTCGTCGCCGGTTGCCCCCGCGTCAGCAGCCAGGGCTTGCAGCCAACGGTGAAGCTCTAGAACGGTGTAATACCCTGCACCGCTTACCCCGTGCGCGGCCCCTATGTAAGAGATGACCTTGGTTGTAGTGTGGATGCTGAAGTCGGAAGCTATGGTCACGGTGATTACCTCAATCGGGGATTTGTGAAACGTAAATCGACTGCGCGCCAACGACGGCGGTTGTCAGGGTTTCATAAGGTTTGTAATACGTGGCCGAACTTCCTTTGCGCACCTTGATACGCAGATCGTTGTAATCACTACCAGGGCCGTAGGTCGATAGAGCGATGATTACTGTAGAAGTCTCGGCAACGTCGTCGTAGTACTGCGTACCGTCGTTCTGTTTTTCGACGTGGACGCGTGAACCAACGACAACATTGGTCAGCGTCAAGGTGAAGGTTCCAATCGGTTCAGTAGGCAGGCGCTGTATGGACAACGTTGTATTCAAGAACCCCTGATTGTTTCCCGGAAGTTCAACCGGACGTGATACCGGATAGGGCGACAGGAAGTTGAACAGCGCCACGGTCATGATACGGTAGGCTCGGGGGAAACATAGAAGACTAAGGCCACTGCGCGGGGGGCGCACAGGGACAAGCGCAGCATGACTTCACTGTTCTGCTTTACCGAATACGTAGTGGTCAGGCTAAGCTTTTTTGCTGAAAAACTAGCCACACCGTTGGGCGTCCATATCTTTCCGCTAGACGCAATTGCTGAGCGTGATGCTGCGAGTTGCAGACCTCGTGACGCAGACAGGGTTTCGACGCGCCACGTACCCCCGCTATCCATGTATGCAGCAGACAACTCCAACTCATCGGCGTAAAAAGTCGTCGCGTTGGGCACGTATAGTTCCACATCGAAGGTCTTGGTCGCCGGGGTATTTCGGAAGAAATACGACAACTTCAGCGGGGTTACGCTGATTTGACGTGTCGGTGCCGAGTTCCACGTTACCCGGTGCGCCCACTCGGCCCCTTGCAGATTTAAGGCCCCGCAATGTGGGAAGGTGCCGTCGCCTTTCCAGTCAGCGACGAACTGCGGAGTCTCCATACGAAAGGCTTTATTTGCGCCTTCGGGGGCATTCCACCATAACCGCACGTTGTTGATAGCGGAAGGCGGAATCCCGATAACCGCGTCCGTGACGCCGACTACCCCGTCAATAACAGCCTCAAGCTGCACAATCGCCGTATTGATATTGAGCGGCATCGGACAGCGATACACCCCGTTGGTGTCGCGCACTTCCCCGCCAATCCATTCGACTCGACCGACATTAGACGATCCCGCATACCGGATAAATTTTCCGATAGTTCCGCTTGCCGCTACGACCTCAAAAACAGACCCATTCAACCGAGTCCAAGCAGACGTTGTGCTCCCTCCGTAGTAAATCAGTTCCTTAGCTGTTGCCTGACATTGCAGCAGTGAATCTACTACGTCACAACCAAGGCCACTTGTAGACGAGCTACCGTCCGTGAATAGATAAATGCTTGGTGAAATATTTGATGCAGATTCAACAAAACGGCATTTTGAAAATACAAATTTCGCGTTACCTACTCCCGGACAATGGCCAAAGGACAAGGACGCTCCCGCCGTAGTTGTTACGGATACGTTAGCTTCAAACCCTCCTGGTTTACGTGAGGTGAATGAGAGTAGACCGCTGCTAGGGAAGATGAAATTAAAGGCAACCGAACTCCCTGACGTATTCTGGATAGTTGCGGTAAGTCGCCCGTCTTCCCCCGCCCACGTTGTACCGTCATCAAACACGTAGTTACGCTGCTTCCACGTAAGGCCCAGTGACGATGACGATTGCAAGGAGAAACCAAGATTCGATCCCCGCTTGGTGCGGCAATGAATCACATCCGTCGTTACTGACGGCTCGGTCGGCCCTGCTGCCGCCGCAAACCACAGACCATAATTCCCCAGCGTCTTTCCGAAGATTGTTGAGTTATTCGCCTTATAAGCGAACGGTCCATCTGCACCACCTGTGAATCCTGTGATGGTCGGTGCCGTGCCCCAAGTACCTGATGTCGTCGGCGGGAGAGAAGCCCAATCAGCCCCGGCGATACGCATCATTATCTGCACGGTCGTATTGATCGTCGGATGGACACGTGCCCACACCAGCCTATTCACTGGAAGCAGTAGTGAACTATATGTAGCTGTCGTCGCCAATGCGCTTCCGTTGATCGCCGTAACGATATTACTCGCCAGTGTTGAGGTTGATCCAGTCAGCGTAGCCAGCGCTCCGGTCGATTGCCCCATGATCTGCAATACACCGGCCCCCGACGCTGATGCCGATGCGCAATCAATCGTCGCTATCCCGACCGCCGCAGAGTGCCCAGGGCCGGCCTTGCCGTTGCCATCTTGAGGGTAGCCCCAATCCGTACTGCTAATAGTGTTGTTGCTGGCGTAAGCGCGGTATTCATTCCCGACCGCAGAAATGTCGCAGTAGAAATCCGTCATGCCAGTACCCCGTCAGCCCATCCCGCTTCGACAACACCCATTTGAACCAAAGCCGAACCGATGGCCGCTACACCGAACTGGGTGCGCTCATCGTCCAGATCGACACTGGTGCCGTCAGGATCAGGCGTCGTGAGTTTCATTTTTTCTACCCACGCTTCAATCTGCGTGCTGGACTTCGCCATCTGAAGAATGGCTACAAAAGCGGCATCTCCGAGTTTCTCGATGAATTCGAGCTTTGTCAGTCTCCGCTTGCCGACTACCACCGCAATGCTTCCTTCGTCGCTGATCGCTGGAATCAGAACGTGCTCATAGTCAGACGAAGGAAATTCATTCTGCTCTGTCTCGCCTTCAGCGGAATACACAGCGACTCGTGCACCGTCCGTCTTTCGCAGAATTTCATATTCATTCATTGGTGCTCGTCCCTTGGTAAAAGTGATGCATCGCTTCCTCTTTCGTCGCAAACCGGCGCACGTCGACCAGCCGGTAGCTGGTTACGAGCCAATACCCGTCGAACCCGATCACGAAGTCTCGGCGTGTCCAGCGCTGGCCCTTGGGCGGTCGGTACTCGATCGAACGGTACGAACGCAAGCCGTACCTCTCGGAATACCCGAAGTGCGGTATCAGCCCCCTGAACGCATGCGACCGGCGTATCCAGGCGTACTGAACCCCCCGGTTTGCGAGCCAGAGCCACATCGCCGCCAGCCAGCAGTTCAGATACCGCCGAGCGCTCATCCACGAACCCGCTCCTTCCGCTGCTTTTCGCAAGCGTTGTAATCCCGGCAGTCGAGTTTGCAGTCCTTCTCCCTACGTGCCGGCGATCCAAAACGTGGAACGAGGCCGAGCGAGCACGTGACGAAGGATTTAGGCTCCGCGTCTATTGCTCGCATCAGTCGGTCCTTGTAGTGGCTCATGGCGTCACTGGGCAGCCGTTGTATCGGCAGTAGTCTTGGAAGGCGGCGAGCTTGGCAGCGTCTTCTGCGGCGTCTTCGAGGAAGGCTGGATCAAGAACGAGTTCTTGCTTGGGGTCATCATCCAGCTTGAGACTGGCGGGAGCGCTGGGCACTCCACGGCGACCGGGGTATGTCCGCACGCCGGCAAAGTGAGCGCGGTAAGCAGCAACAGCGCTGTCGCGTATTTCATTGACGTGGGCTTCATGTTCGCTCCGGATAGTGATCAAATTGTCTTCGTAGCGCGCCTTCGTCTCGGCGTTCTTGGCCTGTTGCGCAAGTCCAGCGGCTTCTACCTGCGCGGTGAAGGTAATCAGTTCGTCGCGCTTGCTGACGTAGAGGGACGACATCATGCCAAGACCAACGAGCAGCGCGCCGATGACGACAAGTTTCCAGTTGAGCAGTAGGGTTTCGATCATTGCGTCAGCCCCTCCTGACACATATCGCGCTCACGCTTGCGCCGGTTGGTCAGCCCCTGCACGTGCTTGCCCTTGACCTTGTCCCACATCATCACGGCTTCGCAGGCCCCAGCAACATCCCCAGCATTGATGCGACGGACCACTGTGCTCTTGCAGAAGGCAGACACACCGATGTTGTAGGACAGAGAGACAAAGGACGCCCGGCGCTTGTTCGGCAGATCCGCTGTAACGCATGAATCGACCCCTTGATTGAATTCCACCAGTCGCTCCGATAATCGCTTGTCGCATTGCGCCTTGGTTGCCACGTCGCCCGGCTGCACCCCGCGAGTTTCGCCGTAGCAGATGGTCGGCACTCTACCGATGTCCGGATATTCCTTGAGAGACAGTCCCTCATAAGCACAGACAGCGGTAATAGCGATGGCCAACCATCCCGCCTGCTTGGTCGTCGGTCTCATTTCGTCATGCCCGGCTGGGCGATGACGCGGGATGCGCCGGCCCCGACAGCCACCAAAAACGACAGTCCGGAAAAGATGCCAGTCTGCATCGATGGTTCCAACATCGGGAGAACAGTTTCAATACCCGAGAGCAGGGCCGCCAGCATGGCCAGCCTGAAACTCCAGGCCTTCTTGAGAATCTTCTTCCAATCGTCGGTCAGGGTGATTTTCATTGCCTATCTCCTTATTCGTCGCTGCCAATAAGCGCCATAAAGGCAAGCGCCGTGACGATTGCGGTGGCTGCAAGCGCCTTCCACAAGTCAGGGACAAGGGAGAAACAAGCCATCAATTCCACCCACTGCTAGGAAGCCAGTGCGCAACGGGCTTTTGTTCGGCGTCGTCAATAACAACACGCCAATTCATTGGCTCACCGATCCTAGCTATCTCTGCTGCCAGTTGCATGGCCTTCTGCGCATCGGTCTTGGAAACCCGTGTTACCGTGCGCCATTTAGCCTGGTCATGCGCCAGTAATTTGCGCTGCAACAGGTATTTGATATCGTTCATTTGATCAGCCAGGCTGGCAAGGCGACGCCGAGTTTTACTGCCAGCGCTGCGATGGCGATTACAAAGAGGATCTTGGCGACGCCGAAGACGCCTTCAATTCCCTTTTCGGTAATCTTGTTGATTGCGGCTTCGTACATCTTCTTGCGCGATATTTCCGCCTCTTTCTCAGCGTTCGCCGCGTTTATCTTGGCTTGGTGATATTCGCGGTGCGGAAGCGGATCGCCGTTAGGAAACGCTGACATAAACTCTGCGACCATCGCTTGTTTCATCGTTGCCTCGTTCGCCTCGTGGGCTGACATCAACCCCTTGAAGTCTCCGAGCGTTAGTGGCTGGCTGTCGATTTCGCTCATTCTTTCTCCACCTTCACGTAGCCACTAACCAAGGGAATGACTTTGGCCGGAGAGTCTGAGGTAACGGCCTCAATGTCGTACCAGCCGGTTTTTCCCGCCAACAACTCACTCGCCGCTGCCGGAATTTCCAGTGTGATCGTCGACAGGCTGGTGTTGACCGTCAGTTTCAGGACGTTGAGCGCCCCATCCGCGACCAGATTGGAAGCCAGGAGCGTTCCCCCTTTGCGCGTCTTGAGCCGGATGCGGAAAGTCATCCCGGTCAGTGACATGGGCGTGTTGTAATGAATGAACCCGCCCTGCGTGTAAGCCTTCAGATCCGCGATGTTCTTTTCGTTGAGCTCAATGACGTCCGGCGAGACCACCGTCGCGGCGTAATACTCTTCATCCTGAATATCATCGGCGTTGAGCGCGTTGATTTCCTTTGGTACGTCGACGTTTACAATGGCCGTGCGCCAACCATCGAGCAGGCCGTGCGGCTCGGTCGTCTGGATCACTGCCGAGGCATAAGGGCAGGAGATTGCCAGGATCGGCTTGCGCACGATCGGCGGCACCTCGCAGCGCAGTACGTTGGTGTAGCTGTGCCCCTGGCGGATCGTAACGTTGTAAATTGCATCAGCCATCCTGAATCCTTAGCGTTGAGGAAGGTGCCTGGCGCGCGAGGTGTCCCGCTCGGCGTCCGTTTCAGCGACGCCCGAGACGGGCGGGCCGAAGATGGTGGTAAAGCGGTCACCGTAGAATTTCACGGCAGCAGGATCGAAGGTGTCGGCATCATGCTTGGCGTAGCCCAGTTCCAGCATGTGGTCGAGCAGATCCTTGTGGTGCCGGACATTGATTTCCGGCGCGTCGTCCATGCCTGTCATGGGATTGAGCGGAAGCCGGAAGTACGCGGCGCGCGCGGTATCGTCGGATACCGGCGTCGGATACAGGCGCAGCGCCCCGGATACCCAGTCGGGCATAGCGATGAAGGGAACGGGCGAGGCATTGACGCTTTCCCAGTCGGGCGTGGTTTCTTCCACACGGCGCCAACTGAGCAACTTCAAATTTTTTGCGCCGGTTTCCAGTCGCACCCGACGCACGAACAGGATAAGCGGATCAAGCGCTACCAGCGGTTCATTGGCGAAGACGTCCAGGATTCCGGTGTCTGCGATCAGCAGGGCGCGCCGGCAAGCCTCCATCTCGGCCTTGTTGGCGTACCCGATGATGTTCTGATCCGACCAGAAATAGGGAAACTTCAGATCGCCGGTGATCGTGCGAAACTCGGTTATTAATTCTTTGATCTTCATGCGCCGAACCTCCGCGACTGGACCCGGATGCTGCCCTTGACTCGTTCATGTTCCACGGCGATGCGCGCGGAAACGATCATCCGTTCCGATTGCGCGTGCTTGGTGGCTACCTGGGCCGGCTGCGACCACGGGCGGTCGGCCACGGCAAAGAGCAGTTCCAGGGCGCCCGCGCTTAGCGCCTCGTCGTAGCGCGAGGTTAGTTCAGCGGGCAAGTCCGGCGCCGTCAGCGTCGGTGTCAGTGCCACGCGCACCGTGTACTCCGTTCCCGCGTAGTGGATAACGGGTGTTGGGTAGAGCGTCAGGTTGAGGTAGTCCAGGCTGTTGAAGTACGTTGGGCGACCCTCGGCCGTGATCCAGTCGGGCAGGATCTGGCGTAGTTGATCCAGGCTCTTGCCGACCAGTTCATTACCGGCTGGGTTGTAGACGTTGCAGACCAGCACCGTTTCGGTATTGGCCGGTATCGGCAGCGGGTACTCGTGAACCGCATCGATCAGCGGTATTGGTGTCAGCAGCTTGCGCCAGGCCGTTGACTCCCGACAGAAGTGGCGGCACGCACGGCGCACGGCCATACGCACGGTGTCCAGCGGGCACTCCGGCAGATCAGGCAGGAGCAGCGGGAACAGGCTGTCGATGTTGGGGGTAGCCATTAAACAGGTTTCCGCAGGTAGGTATGCAAGTCGCTGGCCAACATCACGGCATGGGTTAATTCAGGACTTGCCCCGCACCGTTCAATCGCTAAACACACCTGATAAGCCAATTCGATCAGTTCTTCATTGCTTGGCCGAGGAACATCAGGATGACCGGCTGCTTTTTTGTACTCAGGCATGATTTCTCCTAGCTGGCCGCGGCGGCCGGCTCAGCAGCAAGCGGCAGCACTTTGAGGTTGGGATTTGTCCCGGTCATGGCCTTGGCCTGCGCATTGATCGAGGACAGGAATTGCTGCAGATAGCTGGCGCCATTGGCCGCGCGCTCGGGTGACTTGAGCCAGGCGCGGGCCATGACGTAGGAAATCAAATCGTCGGCATACTGATCGTCAAGCGTCAGCGTCGCGGTGCTGGGCCCACCATAAAGGTACAGCTCATTGCCCGGCACGCCGGTATTGGGAATTTCGACCGGAATGGCCTGATAGCCGATCTCGACCCAGACATCCGGTGTCGACGGCACGCCAGGCTCGACAAAGAATTCGGTCGGGAATCGAGGGTCGAAAACAAACTGCGCAATCGACCCATCGCCGGGCGTCACATGCCAGCCCGGATTGATGGCGTCCAGGTCGCGGCGCGGAACCAGCCGTATCGACTGGCCCGGCGTGGTGCCGGTTGGTCCCATGTTGAGCAGGATGTCGTTCAGGACCGTCCCTTGTACTTCGACCGCCGCACTGCCGTCGCCCGGCAGGATGCGGTTGGCTGGTATCCGGCGAATCGACTGCCGAGTGCCAGGAACCAGTTTGACCGAATCCATGCGCGCACCTGCGGCCGGCAGGAACTTGCAGAGCGTGCGCTGCGCATCGTTGAACCAGAGCACGAGCTCGTGCTCGCTCCAGTCAACGAATTGCGGCTCCGTATCCCCGAGCAGCAGCGAGACCTTATACACGGCCTCGCGGACCAGATTACGACCCATAGCCGTCAGCCGTTAGGCGGCAAGTTGGGGCGCGGGAAACGTCTTCATCACCGAGACACTGAAGCGCGGGGAGAAATCTACGCCGCGCGACCCTTCGGCAAGCGGGGGAGTCGTGTCGTTCAGCGCGTGATAAGCCTCGACCGGGATGATTTGCGGGCTGTTGCGCGGCACCAGCCAGGTGTGTTCGTTGACGCGCACGAACTGTGCTTCCTTGCCGGCAGCGCCTTCTCCGGCTGCCAGCACGATTTGCACGGTTTCGCCTGAGAGACCGGCGCGCATTGACGAGGTAACGACTTCCGGCAGTGTCGCGTTCGGCGGATTGGCCAGGTCGTTGGTAGTGGTGATGGCCGGATGGGCGGCAGCGGGCGTGACGCCAGGAGGAATCGCCAGTTCGGCAAGTGCGTCGGTGGATTTGTTGGTTTGGGCTGTGGCCATGTGTGGCTCCGGTAGAAAATGCGGGCAAAAAAAAGCCCGCACAAGGCGGGCTCAAGGGGGCTGCGGAGGTTAGAGGGCGGTTGCGGCCGGCAGCACGCCCGCAAAGTCGTAGTACGTGGCCACGCCGGTCAGCGCCGTGGTATTTGGGATGAAGTCGGCGGCGGCGACGATCTTGATCGCGCCGATCGGGACAACGTTGTCGGGGATGCCTTGCGCGACGGTCGAGAGTGCCGGGGGAATCGGCGGCGAAGCAATCAGCAGCTCCGACGTGGTATCCACCAGCTTCGAGGTCTTGACCGGCGTCACGATGCCGGCCGCGTTGGTCGACAGCACGTAGGCGCGGTACTGGGTGGCACCGGTGAGGGTGTTGACTTCCGCCTTGAAGAGATCGCCCTGGTACGTGGTCACCGCACCCGCCGCGTCCAGACCGACAACGAACAGGCACGAGAAGCCCAGCGGCACCGTGGCATGGCCGGACGAGAAGACAAGCGCCGTGGTTGCCGCCTTGGCCGTCTTGAACACGCCGTCAACGGCGTAGGGAATTGCGTTGACGGTCTTGAACTTGGCCGGCACCGCATCGATGGCCAGGCCGCCCGCCGCGAGGACGATCATGCCCAGCGCAAAGCGCAGGTCGGAATGACGCGCGCCTTGGAGAGATTGGGAATTCATGGTGTTTCCTTTCGAGAAATTGAAAAAGCCCCTGGACGAGCGGGCTTAGGTCACTGCGCCTTGGTTAGACCGGGGATGCTGTAAGGATTAATGCCAAAAACGCATCGTTTAATATCTTACTCGCCTTCATGAATTTCCAGCCGATCGACCCGGTTTGTCCGAGCTCATCGCCCGGCGCCGGCTTAGGATTGCGCACCATCGGCGTGACGTTGTGCAGGCCGTTGAGCGCGACGTTGGCAAAAGCGTTGTCCCCGAAGATGATGCAAGGGAAGACGTCGGCCTTGCCGCTCGTGGCATCCTGACGCACCGAGGCGCCGCCCGTCGCCCCTTGTCCGGCCCATGGCACCAGAAGCGTGTGATACAGGAAGCGCACATCGTTGACCGCACCGATTTCGGTCGGGTAGGGCGTGATCGATCCGTAGTCCGCCGAGTCCTTGAAGCCGACATACCCGCGCACGGTCGGCACCAATTCCGGGGGAATGATGGCGATGTAGGCCGGGCGCACGGCTTCGGTCCCGAAATCGACCGTGGCCTTGACCTGTTTGGTGATGAACTTGGCGTTCTGACGCATCAGACCGGTCACCGCCCGCTCCACATGGGCCTTGCCCATCACGGTATTCACCGCCGAGAGCCCCGCGCCGTTAGCGAACCATTTCGAGGTCGTCGACAAAAGCTCGTTGATGATGATCTTCTCGGACGTTTCGCTGATCTGCTGCGACAAAACATCAAGGCTTCCCTGGATGGTCGTGTCGTCGCAGGTATCCTGTACCACGTCGGTAATGCCGATGAAGTCGCCGCACTGGTTCAGGGTAACGGTCACCGGTGTACGCGACAGTTTGCGGCCGGCCGGTTGTACGCCTTCCTGCAGCAGCGTGTTTTCCGGGCCAGAGGGCAGGGCGTTGTAGCGGAAGAAGGTCATCACCTTCGTTTCGTTACTCGGCAGGGATTCAGCTTGGCCGAAACGGTCAAGGACGATCGTGGGCATGCCACGTTCCAGCAGTTGGCCGGAAATGTAGCCCGCCACTTCCGGCGAGACGTCTCCGTATTGGGTAGCAGTAGTCATTTTGGTTTCCTCAGAGAGTTAGTTAAAACAGGGGTTCTCCAAGAAAGCTGTCCGGTCGTATGCTGTGGTCGCTGGGCGTCTAGGACGTATCGCAGGAGGGCCAGGAAGCGCGTGGGCTGTCTTTCTTTTCGTGTCGGCCTGATACCGTCAGGCCTGCGGTTTAAAATCGGTTAAGCTTTGCTGCGGTAGAAGCCGCGCTTGAAAGCGTCCTCGGCACTTCCGCCCGCTTTGCCAGCGAGCGAAGGAACCGGTGTTCCCGACGAGCGCACGGAAGTTGCTGCGTCCAGCGCCGAGGTATCGATAGAGCCTGGCGCCGGTTCGGCATTGGCCGCTACAAAGTCCTTGAAGTCCTTGAGCACGCGCACGATGCGCCCTGCGGATCCGCCTTCAAGGACGCGCACAATCTTCTGCTGCGCATCCGGTTCCTGAGCGGTCACCCACTGCTCGAACTCGGGTGAGTTCACCACTTGTTCGAAGTCGGGTTCCTGGTCCTCGATGTCGCCCTGATGCATGCCCTGGAAGCCGGCGATCACCGCATCCAGCGTGCTGGCCAGGTCATCGTTCTGCGCTTTGAGCGGGCCAATGGCTTCACTAGCCACCTTGCCGGCACTGGCTTCAGCGATGTACCCGACGAACTTGGCCAGGTCATCCATGAAGTCCGGGCCAAAATCGCTGCTCCAGCGCTGGGCAATGGCTTTGATCTTTTCCGGCGCATTGGCAACAACATCCGGCGTCGATCCGGGCAGTGCTTCGCCGTCTGGTTCGGTCTGCGCTTCGGCCATTTCCTCGCCTGCGGTCTCGCCCATTTCTTCGGCGGCCGGCTCGTTCGCCTCGTTGGGGTCCATGGCTGTCTCTTCCGGCTCAGCGGTCACCGCATGCGATCCGTCGTGCAGGGGGTTATTCGCCGCCATCAAAGCCGCTTCTTTGGCCTTGAGCTCCGCTTCTCGTTTGGCCAGCCGACCTTGCCAGGTCTTCTCGCTGTGCGTCATTTCCGGCATGGCTTCATCGTCAGTACCGGTTTCGCCTGTGGGAGAGGTGTTCTCGACCGTTCCGGTACCCGGGCCGGTTTCACCAGATCCCGCGCCCTGCGTTCCAGCGTCAGTCGCTCCCTCGCCGTTGATGCTGCCGGCGTCGCCTTCCGGCGCGATCACGATGGCCACTTCGGGCGCATCAGGCTTCTTTTCGGTTGTTTTGCCGCGGAACCCGGAGGCGAAGCGGTCTTTTGTGGCTTGGTCCATGAGGATTCCCCAATAAAAAAGCCGGGAAATCCCGGCCTGGTCTGTCCTGCGAGTTGCAGGGGTATTACGCGGTTAAAGCCACGCGATTCAAATCGGCGGCGGTTAGTGCGGTGCGCAGCAAGACGAGTTGCTGGGCCGAGACACGCAAGCGCGAGACCTCGGCGTCAGGGCAGTCGATCAGCCGCACTTGGTAGTGCTCGATCAAAGCGTCCAGCATCACGACCATCTGTTTTGTTTGCTCGTTGGCCCGGTACTCACGCACGCCGGCCAGCGCAACAAAAGCCGCATTGCGCAAGTCGTTTGCTGTTTTCATGGTCATCAGCCTGGGATCTGCGCGGTTTCGATGCCGGCATGCTCACCGACCAGCGCGCCCCCAGTTTCCCGATCGGGCACAAGGCTTGCTGGCCTTGCCTGCGATGCTAGGCTTGGCTGGCTGTCTTGCATAGGCGGGCTTGCTAGGCTAGGTTGTGCCGCTGGAGCCGCAGCCCCTTCGATCGATGCGGTGGTAGTCGTTTCCTGTGGCGTCATGTCGATAGCCCCGATACTATCGAGTATTTCATCGCCGGCAGCGGCGGCCGCTGGGTTGCTGGCTGCAACACCACCCCCTTGCATCGCCGCATAAATGGTATCGGCGCGCTTGCTGATCGCGTCGGCGTTGATTTGTGCTACCTGCGCAGCTAACTTGGCCACATTGGTTTCGAGATTGGCCACTTGCAGCTCGCGCAAGCGCTTGTCCAGTTCGGCCTGGTGCTTGGCCTCGTCGGTATTCTGTTCTTCCTCGACTTCATCTTCACTCTTGATGATTCCGACCAGTTCATTGGCCTGCGCGCGCTGCTCCGCGAACTTATGCCACTTGATGAACGGCCGTTCTTCCGGTGCGCTGGACGCGGCATACTGCCCGAGTTGCGCCGAGCGGACTTCCTTGGCCACCAGCGACGACGCGCCCAGGGCTTCAACATCGAAATCGCCATGGTTCGCGGGGTCTGGGTTGAACTGCATGTTCCACGAGTACATCCCGGTCACAAACGGCTTGGTGATACCTTCGTCCCAAGCGCTGACCTGATCCTTGAGCGCGACATTGGACTGACTGAGCAGCATGGACATGCCGGATGCGGTACCAGCGGCGCCCTGCGTCGGATTGACGCCGGTATCCATGAATTTCGGGATTGCCGTGGTCTCGTCGGCGCTGGCGTCGAAGTCCTGCGCGATCTGGCGCAGTTCGCTGATGTGCGAGTCGATGTTGATGGCCCGGATCGCCGGATACTGCGGATCGCCTTTGGTCCGCGCCCAGACCTTGAACGGGTAAATCTCGTCGATCTTCTCGCCGGTCGCCAGCAGGTCGACGAACGCCTCGATCTGCGGCCCTGCGGTGATCGCCGCGTTGTCCAGCGTGGCCCGTGTCGCGGCGTTGATCATCTCCTGATCGCCGCGCATGATCGTCGCAATACCCTCACCAAAGATCGATGTTTCGTCTTTGTCGAAGTAATACAGGTGGTAGGGCCAGTCCTGACCCTCCATCGGCTGCAGCACGGCCTTGATCGGTTCGCCGTTCGGGAACATCAAGACATTGCCGAAGTAAATATCGTCGTCGCTGGTCGGCAACTGCACGCCGCATGACAGCAGATCATCCCGATCAAGCCAGCCCCAGCGTTCCAGCAGCTCGTATTGACCGGACTGGTTAAAATTCGTCTGCCGTGTGTCGCCCATCTGCTGCAAGGTCTGCTCGAAGCTCTGGCGCGTGACCAGCCCTTGCGGGAGCGATGACACATAGCTGCGGATGCGCGGCCCATCCACGACCCGGCTCTTGGCCAGCAGCAAAAGCCCTTGCTTGCTCATCAAGTGCCGCTCCCAGGCCCCGCGCGCCTGCTCCAGTTCGGTCACCGCCATGTCCGGATAGAAGCGCCACAGCGGGCAGAAATCCATGAAAGGCTTGAATTCCTCCTGCCGAGACATCACGAACTTTTTCTCCGTCGCTGAATAGATGTAGCGCACGCGCGATAGACGTCGCTCGACCAGCGGCCCCTTGAGGATGCCGGTTCCGTACAGGTTGCCCGAGTGCAGAACCTGGCGCGCAATGCGCTTGAAGCGGCCTTCGACCAGTTGATCGTCGATGGTGTTGCCCATGCGCAGCGCCGCTTCATCGACAAAGGAACGAATAGCTTCGCGCAACTTGTTTTCGGTCGTCGGCTGCTGCAGCGACTGGATGATGCACTGCCGGTCTTCCTCGGAAATCGTCGGCTCGGGCGTCGATTTCAAACGATAATTGCGCTCGGCGCTGGCCGGGAACAACAAATCGAACATCCGGGAATCTACCGCACGGATCTTCGAGCGCGTCTTGCGCTTGAATGCTTTCGAGCGATTCTTCAGCGCGCCGGCCACGCTCGGCTCATAAATCCCCAAGAACTGACGCAAATCCATCAGCCAGCGTTCCTCGACCGGCTGGCGGTCAGCCGCGAAACGCGTGAACTCGCCCTGTAGCTTGATAGACAGCGGTTGCAGTTGAGAAACTGGCGTGCCGCCCTGCTGCGCCGTCAGCGCCATGTGCTTCTTTGTCTCGGCAAAGCGCGCTGCTTCCTCGGCTTCCGGCGTTATCAGCGGGGAGATCATGTCGCCCATGCTCAATAACCCGCGCTCGATGCTGGCTTGTGGCCGCCGTAACCGCGCTGCAGATCACCGGAAACACTATCCGCGCCAAAAGTCAGCACGAACGCGTCCCAGCGATCCGGCGAGCATCCGTTGATTTTCTTGTATTCCTTCTTGCTTTGCATCAGAAGAAGTCCATTTCTGTATGAATATTTGATCGCGCCGCCCTGTGTGCGCAGTTCCGCGCACTCGACCATGGCCACCGGTGCGTTCAGCAGGTAGTCTTTGGCCTTCCTGTGTAACTGTGCCCGGACGTTGTAGTTCTCGCCGTCGTCCAACTTGGCGCCGGTATGTAGCCCCACCACCTTCTCTCGGTAACGCCCGAGTCGAAGCTGGTCATAGCAACTGGCACCCGGGCCATCCAGTTCGATCACGATCGCCACCACCGGCTGTCCAGATTTTTCCAGCAAGTCGGCCTGCGCTTCGCAGAGCCAAGCCAGTTGCGGACCATCCATCTTGGCGCGCACTACCTGTTTCAGATTCAACCGTCCGCGCCGGCAATGGATTACGCTCTCGTCGTCGCCAAAGTGCGCCGCATCAATGCCGATAATCCAGCCCCCGATCGGGACCACATCGGCCGGCCCGTTGCGCATCGCCGCCGCCAGAAGATCGCCGGACACCCAAGAGTCCGTCGTCGAGGCGTGATAGTCGATATCGATCTCTTGTGCGAGAACGACCGGATCCAGTTTGTCCTTCTGCGCTTCGTACCACTCGTCGTCTTTCCGCGGATCCTGCGTCCAGTGAAACGAGAAGATACTGGTCTTTCTGCTGTGCCGCTTGCGATAGAATGGGTTTCCTGCCCCGTTTGGCGTCGATACGTGCAGTTTACAGTTCGACGTCTGACTCAATGCCGCATCAATGGCCTCGGCGTGCTCCAGGAAGGCTGACTCATCGATGAAATAGACGGAGGTTCTGTTCCCTCGGCCGATGTTGTCTCCAGCCTCTCCTACGATCACGCTGCCATTCGCAGGGTTAAGTATCCCCATGAACGGCGCATGGACCCGCTCAACATAGCCATCTGGCCTGAATTCTGGCGGTAGCAGCGCAATGTACTGGCGCATTTTCCAGAATAGCGATTTAGGGTCACCTAGCTTGTCTACGTATTCTTCCTTGCGCGAACCAAACCCGATGACCGTGCCCGGTTGAAACGTCCACATCCAGACAGCGACGGCCACGCACAGCCAGGAAACGCCCATGTCGCGGCTTTTTTCCGCCAGGCCGTCCTCACGCCCGCGCCAGCGTTCAATCACCCAAGTAACAAATTCCTCTTGTCGGGGAAACAGAATGAACGGGATCGTCGTTGGCAATCCGATTTCGGCCAGGCGCGGATCAAACGTAAGACCCCATTGAGAAATCCAGTCGATTGGATTCTCTTTGTAGTGCTCCATGAGCCCCGCTAACATGCCGGGGGAAGAACGAATGCGCTCTAAACGTTCGGCGCGCTCTTTGAACACCCGCTCGTAATCGGGTTTCTTCCAATCAAAATCATTCACTGCGCTGCGGCTTCTTTGCGACGAACCCAAGCGGCGCGCATGTTTGCAATAGCTGATTCTGACCGCTTTGCCCCAACGTGACCGGCGATGCGCTTGGATACCCACTCCGGATCCTGCTTAATCCCACGATGACCTTCCGCAATATTTCTGCGGGCGTTATCGCTATGGCGATGACCAAGGCTATGCGTATTCCCTTTTGACGCCTCTGATATCAGCCTCAGAGTATCCGCATCGTGCTTGTGGCCCTGCGCATGTTGATTACCTAGAAGTTTTGAACGGTGTTCCGCGCTATGCCGAAACCCCAAGGCAGATCCCGCTACTCCCAGGATATTGTATCCGTCGCTTACCGCCGAAAAACCATCGATACATGCCTGCTCATACGTGATGAGATTTGCCTTTGAACAGATCAAGACCCGCTCAAAACGAAAAGCTGACTCTCCGTATTTGTTCCAGGCGTTCTGCAATTTTGTGTTTCTGTGTTTCCCTGCGCGCAGATTGCATCGATGCAAGGCAAAGCGCCGCGGGAAATTGACAGCACTTCCGACATAAACCTTGCCAGTTTCAACGTGGCGTATCTGATAAATACCGGACTTCATTTTCCGATCATCCTCATATACGCATCCTGCGCTGACATGGCAGGACCATCATAGTCCTTCGTCGCCTTCTCGTCAGCGGAAGCTCCAATGCCGTAGGCCTCGCGCTCCAGGGCAATCAGCACTTTCAAGGTTTCCGACAGCTTCTTGAGCGAGTCCACGCGCTGCGGCATGGCGATCACGCGCCGGTAGATGTCGTTCAGTTTATCGGTGCCCGTCGGTTTTCCGTCATCGTCCACGGCTTCCAGGACGTCCGCCAGTTCTTTGTAGAGGTCCTGGTGCTCCGTCTGGTCCTCAAGCTCGGCCAGCAGGTTGATGACCAGCGCGCGGAAGCGGGCGATATCCTTGCGGTGACCAACACGGATAGAGGCGACAATCGCCCCCGCGGCATTGACTACATCGCGGTCTGTTACAGCGGTAGATTTTGTAACGCCCGCTGTAACAGACTCTCTTGTAATAATCTCGTCGGCCTTGGCCGCGATCTTTTCCGCGAGGTTGCGCACCCATCCACAAGCCTTGGCCTTGCGGGCGATGGCCATGTGTGACAAGCCAGGATGTGCAGCCGCTATTTCGCGCAGCGACAGAACATTGAGCCGGTAATCAATCTCGACCCGCTCCCAATCGATCGCGGGCTTTGTAACAGTCTCCGCGCCGGGCTTCTTGGCCGTCGTTTTGTTCTTGTCGTTCATGGAGACCACGCTGGAATGCAAAAAGCCCAGCTTCGTGGGCTGGGCTTCGTTGGGTTACGTTGCTGAGCAGACTACTTGAGTGTTGCATCGTGATCGGCAGCTAGGACCGACCACGCTAGCGCAAGCCACCCCGGGTCTTTAATTGGGCCTGCGCCCGAGACTTGATGGCCCTCGGCGCCCCCGGCACGCACCGGACACTGCCGGTAGCGTTTTACTCAGTTAATACACCCATTATACCAGTGGCGGGAAAGTGGTTTCTTTTTGCGTGATTGTATTGATTCACCTTGTAACAGTAACTGTTACTGTTTATACTGGAATCTAACACCTCACCCACCACGCCGAAAGGACCGCTATGACCAAGACCCAATACAAGAAAGCCCGCCGCCTGTTGCGCGAGAACGGATGTTCCGCGCTTAACTGGATGCCGCGGCCGATCGCCATGGAAATGGATATGGTGCTCGACCAAGCCAACGCGGTGGATCCACTGGCCGAACGCGCCGATATCGTGGCCTATTGCCGGCGCAACGACATCTATTGCAATGTACGTCTGACCGCGGCGCGCTAACCATGTGCGCCAACATCGAGCAACTGATGGAAAAGTTCGACTGCGACTGGGTTGAGGACAGGGGCCGATTCACGCGCGTCACTACTGGCCCGGAAGAATCGGCCTGGTATTGCACTGAATGCGGATCCACCGACGTAGACGCCTACGAAGGCGTTTGCTACGCCTGCGACGATCCGGATTGACCGCTCACGCAAGCGCCTGGCGACGGGCGTTTGGGTCAGTAGACCAACCACCACCGGAGAAACAAAATGAAAAATGCTTAACTACGATCCATCCGACCCGGACAAGATGAAGTTGCCAGCCGGAATTACCTGCGGTGACTGCCGACATATCTACCGCTGCAAGATGATATTCGGCCACGTTGAATCCGATACCAGTTGCGACTGGTCGCCCTCGCGCTTCTCGCCGGCAGCGCCAGCAGCGGAAGCCAAGACGGACTGATCCATCACCCAAGCCCGTCGCAGCGGGCTTCAATGATTGTTCAACCCTACAGAAAGGAAGCGCAAATGCACACCAAAGAGCCCTGGTCCATCAACCACTGGGCGCAACCCGACAGCAGCATCGGCATCGGCGCAGCCGGCACACCGCTGATTGCCCGCATCATCCTCCGGGATGTGTCGATTAACGAGCAAAAGGCCAACGCCGACCGTATCGTCGCCTGCGTAAACGCCCTCAAGGAAGTCCCGGCAGAATGGCTTGTAGCCAACAAGTCAATCGTCGTTCTCGGCGCACCGATAGCCGACAGGTTCCGCGAGATTGAGAAGCAGCGCGACGAATTGCTTGCGGCACTTGAGGGTGTGGTTGCGACGATGAAGCCTACCTACATGAGTGACTTTGATCGCGTGCGCTATAACGCGGCACGCGGCGCCATCGCCAAAGCAAAGGAAGCACAATGAAACACACTCCAGAGCCGTGGAAGGTCGCTGAATTTGGGCCGTGCCGTCTTGATACCGCTCATTTTATTCGGCCAGTTATTGGCGGGAAAACAGAGATCGGGGCTACGGTAATTGCTACCTCAAAAGTGGACGCCCGGCGTATCGTGGCCTGCGTCAATGCCTGCCAGCACATCAGCACAGAAAGCCTTGAGTCTGGGCTCCAGCAGAATCTGGTTATGGAAGCGCACATTGTAAAAGAGCAGCGCGATGATCTGCTCAGAAAGCTTGAGTCGCTCTGCCCGACCTACGAAACGGTTCCTATCAAGGATTTCGGGCAGAATAAGTCCATGTGGCAACTTGTCTCACCGGAAGCAAACCCCTACCTGCGCGGCCTCGATCTGGTCAAAAAGAACCACGGCACCAGCGGGCAAGGAGCCCTGGCAAAGTGCATCCTATCGCTTTACAACAGCGAGTTCTATTGGTTCCCGATCGGAGACATACTTGCGCCGCTGGACACGCACTACACCGAAATAGTGCTGGCGATGGTCAACGAATACGCGCTCCACGGCGAGACCGCTGAACTGCGTCAGGCCGGCGAATACTGCTACAAGAACTTTCCTGGCCTTGTCGAAATGGCTGAAGCCATGAGTAACGCTCGGTGCGAGGTTCGCCGTCGATGGGAACAGGAGCGCGAAGAAGAGAACAGGCGCCTGCATCCGGAAGAATATCAATAAAGGAGAGCCAGCATGCGCAAACTCATAAAAACGGACGGCACCGAGATACTGCTCGAAGGGCTTCACTCTACGGCCGAGATCGCAAAACTGATCGGGGCCGATCAGGGAATGGATACCGTGCGCCTCGACGCCGGAATGGTGATGTTCCTTGATGATATTGGACACGCCAAGGGCTTAGCGATCAATCCAAAGGCCACGGCGCTTTACCTTGCTCGCTGCCGGCCAGGAACCACTCATACGATCCGCGGCGATGTTGCGATTGTTCCCGATCGTGACTTCGGGCCTTCTGGACGGTCAAAAGGAGGTCTTTGGTAATGCTCACCTTCCACGACGGCGACGAAGCGGCCTATCTTGCGGCGATCGATCGCTACAGCCGCGCGCAACAGGCACGCTTGACGCAACACCCCGACTGCCGGGACCCCGATCACCCGGGTTGTGCAAAATGTAATGAGGAAAAAGACGATGAAATCGAAAACACAGAAAGCGCTTGACCTCTTGCTGTCGGACAAGACGCTTACCCCGAATGCGGCCGCCAAGGCGACGGGCATCTCGTCGGCCGCCGTCTACAAGGCGGTCAAGGCCCGCCAGGGAAAGACTATTTGCCCTTGCTGCGGGCAAGTTGTGCGGGAAGGGTTTGCGGTGAAGGTGAAATAGAAAATCCAACACTCTGACTTGCACTCAACGCCCGGACCGCAAATTTCGGGCGTTTTTCATTGAGCAGCAAACCTGAACTTGCGCACCCACTCAAACTTCACGTCGCTTGGGTGCATCCATTGATACTCAAGTTTTCTCGGTCGTTCTCCGAGCGGTGAGCGCAGCAACACCCACCCATCACGCGGGTCAAACTGCACCCGGCCAATGCGCATAACCTCGCGGAACGAGATTTTTCGTGGGCTCTCGATGATCTTGGCAATCAGCATTTGCGCTTCTTCTTCGTTGCAGCCACGGTCGCTTTCCTTTATTGTTGTTCGGGGAGGATAAGGCCACGCATTACCAGTTTGCTGACCACGTAACAAGCATCACGTTTGGTTTGCAACCCATGTTCGTAACTTGCGCCGCCACGGAAAAAACTTCCAGGCAAAGCGAACACCTTTGCACCACGACAAATCGCTTGCTGAGCACGGTTTGTATCGATTGCCTTCCAGTCGGTGTAGTGCTTTTCATCCATCTGCTTCATCAGCATCTTCCAGGCGCCGCACCCGTCGCACTTTATAAACAAGCGATCGTCAGCCATGACTATCCTAGGTTCTTTCAGTGAACTCGTAACTCAAGACCAAAACCTTATTGGGTCCAGCATCCCTTTGAACCAGGCCTTCTTTAATAAAGAACCTCATTTCGTACATAGTTTCGATATGCAGATGGTCCTCGCTAAACGAAGCGATCGTTTCATTCTCTGCATCGCTTTCCGGGGATATGGTCAGACAAAAGCCGAATTTCTTAGCTATAAACAACGTTTTCATGTAGTCCCTTGTTTATCAAATTTATCCGCCAACGCCATCAACTCCCGGTAGTCCTTGCTGTGCCCCAGCATCTCCGGGCCTGACCCGAACAGCCCGTAATCCGCATTTGGCTTGATCCCGTATTGCGCGATCGAGAACTTTCCGCGCGTCATTGCCCACTCGTCGACAGATCGCCAGGGTTCACGCTTTGGTGCCGGGGTCTCGGGAGCGGCCGCTGCCATACGTGCAACCATGTCGAACATGTCGGCCATGACGTCACTCGTCGACCTTGCTCACGGCCATGCGGATGCGGTGGATTATCTCCATAAGCCGCCTTACTTCATGGTCTTCTGATATCTTCGAGCGCGCTCTCTGCAACTGCTGTACGATTGCCCAGGTATTGGCATCTGGGCATAATCCTAACGCCGTAGACAGCATCGCCCGGCCGGCATCTATCTGCGCCTGATCAGACTTCTGGCGCTCCCGTTCCACGAGGTATCTCTTTCGCTCAGCCTCAAGCACTGCGTCGTGGCGAGCCTTATCCGCCTGCAGCTCGTATTGCAGGAGTTCCTCGGACCGCGCTAAATTCCATACCAACTCACCGACACGATCCCCAAACTTTTTCATCAGCGCTTGTCGTGCGCGAAAGTGGTTGAATTCTCTTTCCTTTGCCCCTCCGCGCTTCCTATCTATCCCGTCGATTAGCAACTTCAACCAGGCTTGATGCGGAAGACTGGCCAGATGCTTCAGCGTCGGAGCTTTCATCGTTCGCCAGCCGTCCTCGTTCCGCGCCATCAATCCACAACCTGTTGGAACATCAGCCTTAGAAATCAATCCAGACGGTACAGCAAATATCACGCCGCTAGCGAACTCCAAATAGCTCTGCCATTTCCCGGTCGTGACGTCGCGGCGGAAATCAGAGACGCTAATCTTGATCTCGTAGGCCAGCGGGCGAAACTTCGTGTAGCTCTTGGGAATGGTATAGACGTCCGGACGCGGCGATCCCGAGGGGCCAATCTGCATATCCTCCCAAATGATGCGATCACGGGTCGAAGCCAAGTGTTCAGCCAGGTCCGACTGCAGACCATCATGCGTCCATTGGTTAGTCTTGTTCATTTGGTACGCTCGGCTAGCATGGCGTCGGCGTAGACGAACTTCCACCGAATAAAACGCTCCATCGCGGTTTCCTTGATATCCCTTGGGCCTACCATTCCATTGCCAATATCAACAACGCGAAGGGTTGATTGCGACGGAAAGAAATCAGGAACATCAGGCGCATGGGCCGCGAAGTAGTCTCGTGCCGTCAGGCCACCAAGATCATACTGAAGAGGGCTTACCATCCGCCCACAAGCGTCGCGCGATAAAGGGGTCGGGAACGCCGGACCCCCTTTTTTCTCCAGGACCTCTGTTCTGCTCATTCCATCGACTCATCAAGGACAATTTTTGCTTCCTGCAGCAGCATCAGGTGAGCTTCGGCATAGCTGACATTGGCCGATCGCATGCGTAGGTGGTTGTTTTCATCAAGGAACAGGATGACTATCTTGGTCGAGTCATCCACCGAAGCCATGGCGTCGCCAAGGGCGGCCGGCGCACTCCATTGCTGTCCGGGTAGGCAATCTATCGTTGCTAGCTTAGAGACCATTGCAGTCCTTTCTTTTTTGGTTGTTACGCCGGACCAGCGCCGCCGCCTTGGCCGCCTTGCGCTCACGTTTCTCCTGTGCGGAGACCAGCATTGCCTGGTCATCGCGCATTGCAATCGCGCGGTTAACGACGCGCTCAGTTTCGATCACCGCACGCGGCCCGGCGACAACGTTACCGAGCGTGGAAAGCGTGATGTTCCGGGGTTGTTTGCGGGGGATGTGTCTTGGTTTCATGGTCATCCGGTCTACAGGTCAAGTGATTTCTGGGCTGTTTCTTCCATCTTTTGATTGACGGCATGCTTGATACGAGCCTCGGCAATGTCGATATAGCCAAGTGGATTTCCTTCTCCGTCGTCATCCTTGTCGACCCCGATAAACCTGAATCCTTCGAGGATGGCCGCTTTTCCTGTTGATCCGCTACCCATGAATGGATCAAGAACGACGCCTCCAGGTGGCGTAATCAGACGCACGAGATGCCGCATCAACGCAGTTGGCTTAACGGTCGGGTGGTTATTCCCTTTTGTTTCTGTGTTTTCTACCTGTCTCAGCGTTGCGCCATGCTTAAACTGCGGGCCTGGTCCATCAAGACCTTCGTTACGGTCGGAACGCGACGCCTTTGCGCAGTAGAAGAAGCGGGCTGCGCTTCCGGTATCTCGGAAGTCATGAGACACTCTCTCTGGATTCCAGTTATACGAGGTTGGATCGCATTTTCTTCCGTGTTTTGGGTTGTTTGGATTTCCACTTGCGCGCGCACTGTTGGCTTCTGGAAACAACGCGACAA